>Ga0190338_1000252_pt1 | contig 9919 bp, 10 predicted proteins | sample 4872041112_MG_FD_163434 | JGI IMG/M metagenome (GOLD analysis project Ga0190338, IMG submission 163434) | Hydrothermal vent sediment bacterial communities from Southern Trench, Guaymas Basin, Mexico - 4872-04-11-12_MG | ecosystem: Environmental > Aquatic > Marine > Hydrothermal vents > Sediment ... | reverse complement strand
GCTACTACCTGATATCCACATTTTCTGGCATAGTTACAATAATAAACATCAGGATAAGGATCTCCAGCAGGCATATTAATCCACACTTCTCTAGTATTTAGAAAACATGATCCTACAGAGTCTACTTCTATTGGATAATTCTCTCCTAGCCCTACAGGACTAAAAGGATCAAATCTTTTACCCTTATACCTAAACTCCCACGTATTATAGAAAATATCTTGACCTTCTTTGTTCTTAAAGAATACATACGGAGCTACAATGTCTCCTTTGACTTTAATTAACTCCTTTACTAAGTTAGGAGGAAATTTAAGATCTACATCTAAAAAGAGAACATAATCATCTTCATCCTTCACTAGACCTTTAAAATCATTATATACTGAAGCGGAAAGAAAGGATCCTTTTACTCTAGGGACAGATGATTCTCTAAATACTTCTAATTCTACTACTCCCTCTTCTTTAAACTCCTTCAATTTTTTAAGAGTATCATCCCAGGAGTCTCCATAAATAATTACTATTCTTATCTTATCTTTGGGATAATCTAACTGTTTAATACACTTCCAATAAGTATCTAAATATTTACTTCCATTCTTACACATAGTAGCTATCATTACGTGGCTCATAGTATTCTTCTCTCCAAAACTCCCTTAGGTCTAATATCTTCTTTAACTTCTTCTAAGAATGGTATCCATTTATCTCTAACTATATCATCATAACCAAACTTCAGGGCAAATTGTCTACTTCTTCTGGCATATCTCTTTCTCTCCTTATCATTAAAATATGCTCTCTTTATTTTATCAGCCAGATCATACACATCAGGAACCCCTGTTTCTGCATTTATAGGAGTGGTTGTTAAATTAAGATCTATTCCTAAACTCTTTACTAACCATCCATGACCTTTTACTAGTTCAGGCATACTACTGAAATTATGCACTATATTTGGTACTCCACAGGCCTGACTCTCTATTATTGGAAGACCAAAGCCTTCTCTTTTACTACATAACAAGTGAACATCCATAGCGTTGTATAATGTTACTAGTTCTTCTTCTGATAGCATTATATCGGCCATACTAGGATCCATGAATTTTATAACATTATCCAACTTCCACTTATGGGCTATATTACTTAATGGCATGCCCCTGGGGTCGGTGGGAACGGTGTGATACAGCCAAACAATATCCTTCACGTCAGGGTTCTGATCTAAGAAGTATCTCATAGCCTTCATCATTCCTGCATGGAACTTCCTATCTTCTTTGTCACTATTGGCCGCTACTGTACCAAATACAAACTTCCCTTCTAGACCTAATCTCTTCTTACACTCTTCTTTAGGAAGAGGTTTGTAGATAGACAGATCAACTCCATGAGGAATAACAGTACTATCTATGTTCCATCTAGACAGAAGATCATCATGAGAGAATTTACAAAGAGTAACTATCCTTCTATACTTCCTGATAAAATTAATTATCTCTTCAGGATAATAGACATGATCAAAAGGACTATAGACCACTGGGTAAGGCATTAGTTCAGGGAAACGACTAAAGGCCCAGGCATCCGTGAATAGAAATTGGACATCAGTTTTAAATCTTTTAGCATGCTTGGCTGCACTAATGACTCCAAAAGGTCCTTCTTTAGAAGCCACAGTCACTATGCCTTGATAATTCAATACCCCGCCAGGTTCCATACCATAGTAAGCAGATTGAATCACTCTATATCCATATTTAATCAGTCTATTTAAAATGTTATAAGTAGTTTTCCCATAACCCGAATGAATCCAGCTTGCCACTGAATGCCATAACAAAATTAACTTAGGAGGAGGACTACTCATATTTATCTCCTCTCTATCTTCTTTAAATGTTCTAGAAGACACTCTCCGTAATACTTCAAATTTTTATATTCTAGACCTACTTCACTCTGCTCTTCATCTTCTATCTCTGGATCTGGTCTAATAGGAATAGAAGATACTTCCTTAGAATTATAGAAGTATAATATTACTCCACTTGGTCTCTGGTGAAGAGTGTACTCCCACTTCTGGAAGCCACCTGTTACGTCCCAGTAAACATCTCCTATTATCAAATTAGGAGATAGCCAGTGAGTATGACCTGTACACACTCTTTCAATGTATACTCCTCTCTCCTTCTGTTTGTTTACTTCCGCTAGTACATCTCTCATTAACTTAGGGGGTATTGGACAATACTCAGAATAAGAGGATCCATGAGTAAATAATACATTGTATTCTCCTAGCGGATCAGCTATGTTTACCACTCCTCCATGACTAAGATAATAGGTCTTACCTCCTAGCATTCTCTTCAAGTATAAGACAAAATTGGAGGCAAGACTTTCGTGGGTACCTTTAGTTAAGAATATCTTGTCAATTGATTTGATACTTTCTAATATCTTAAAGGTCTTCTTTATCACATATTCTGCTAGAAAGACCTGCCAATGACCTCTGTCTAGAAGATTTCTTAGTTCTTGGAATTTATATACATCTCTTCCACTGACCAGGTCACCATTTAATACTATATAGAAGGCCCTAATAGAATAGTTCTTCTTGATATAATTAAGTACTTCCTTCAAATTAGCTATGGTAGACCAGTAAGTATCAGGAAGATGATTACTATCTCCTAGATGTAGATCAGAGATCACTACTGTTATAGTACACTCCTTACTGTTCGATAGTGGAACAAGAAGATGTCTCCTTTTAATAGGTTTAATTTTTCTCTTCTTTATATGAATCTTCCTCAAATCTTCCTCTAATATCACTCTAGCCTCTTCTATTCTCTCTTCTCGTTCTTTACTAGCCTTCAGGATTAATGCTTCACTTACACTTCTTCTCTCTATACCATACTTGTCAAATAAATAATCTATTCTTCCTTTGGAAACTCCATATTTTCTGGCTATCTCTCTAACTGACAGACCATTATTGTATTCTTCTTCTAACAATTCCTTAGTTAGTTCTTCTTCCATAACTACACTCCCTAAGTTGGAACTACAAGTTTATATTCTACCGGATATGTAGCAGCTTCAGTACTCTCTTTAAGTGATAATGGCCCTACCTTAGTTTCCTCTGCCTCTGTAGGTCTATCTGTTTTCTTAAATGCCTTCCAAATATAATTAGGAGTTAATAGATAATAAGCAAGATCAGTCTCCCATATCTCCTGTTTCCATCTTCTAGCTATCTCTTCAAGATCTTTTAAATCTCCAAGAATTATAACAGGTTTCAGATCTTCACCAAGAATGGTATTTATCTTCAAATAAGACACCTACTAACTCTTTATCTCTTCTTAGTTTTAAATCTTTCTCTAAGATCACAGGTAATAGTCTAATTTCCCCTTTATTCTATTTCTAGCCATTTCTACATATTTAGGAACTACTTCAATACCAATATAGTGTAGACCTAGACTCTTAGCTACTACTGCTGTAGTACCGCTTCCTACAAAAGGATCTAACACTATCCCTGGTCTAAAACCAACCCTACATTTACAAGAAGGCTCCCATCCAACTGTCTTGTATACTATTTTCATTCGATATTTGCTTACAGGACTATCATGAAGAGACCTGTTAGGATCTTCTGGAGAACCTGATTTTCCTGTGCCAGTGTTTATACCTGGTCTAGTTGGAATATATTCTTTAGTTGTTACTCTAACTTTAGGTTTACCACATTTAACACACACTTCTCTTGGACACCCAGCCAATAAACATTCTCTTACTAGTTCTTCAGGAAATACTGCAAAATGTGCTCCCTTATATGAAGCAGTTTTAATACTCCAAACATCTCCCGGATTTTTCCCGCCAGGATGATACCCTACAGCATTTGAAGCATACTGACCACTTAAAGATTTACCAGATTTGTGAGGTACTCGACCAATCAACGATCTTTTATCTTTATCCGCCCAAATGTGTGGTTTCCTTATAGCGTCTAAATCAAAGAAATATTTCTGATCTTTTACAAAGAAAAGAATACTCTCATGTGCTTTAGTTAGTCTATCTTTTACTGGATGAGGCATATGATTCACTTTATGCCATATAATATTATTCCTCCAGATCCACCCATCTTCTATCAGTCTAAATGCTAATCTATATGGTATACCCATTAAACATTTAGGTTGATAAATAGGATCTTTATCCTGCATCTCCTTTCTAAATTCATAGTTGATCTTGGTCCTAAAGTTCTTCTTTACTCTATGATCATTAAAACCTCTTCCTCCGAAGTAAGTATCTCCTATAACAATAAACATAGTTCCAGTCTTCTTCAATATTCTCCTTATCTCATGAAAGATCATGTTAAGATGTTCAATATACATCCACCACACAGGTTCTAGACCTAGTTGACCCTTCCATGCTCCACACTTCTTACAAAATGCCTGTTTATGAGATTTGACCCATGCCTTATTATACTCTCCCTTTACTCCATATACTCCTCTTCCAGGGACACTCCAACAGTTACTAGCTCTCTCATATTCTACCCATTCATGATCACAAGAAGGATCTCCTCCCCATATTGCTTCAGACCCTTCTCCATAATCCCTTAGAAAATAATATGGAGGTGAAGTAACTACACAATCTACTACTTCGGAAGGTATCTGTTTCAACACTTCTAGAACATGACCCTGTATTATCTTATCTAGATACTCTTTTTCTTCTAACATCTCTCTCAAACCATACTCTAAAGATCTTATGTGCTAAATATAAAATATAGAAGTTATAAATCTTTTGGTCGTATATTCCTGTACTTCTTTAAACTTCATCTTCTTCCTTCGCTATAATTTCTACATCTGATTTTATCTCTTCAGGAGATTTCTTCTCTTCCTGCCATTGTTTAAGAGATAACTGTACAAACTTTACAGGAAGACCTTCTTCTCTTCTTAAGTGAAGTTCTAATTGCGGATCATATCTTATTAGACCTCTTCTAGCCAACGTAGCAATTCTTCTAGATCTAGATAATTTAATACTTGGAGACTGTGTTCTAAAGACCAGCTTAGCCTTCTTATCAGTCTTCCATAGATGAAGAAGAAAGTCTATGACCTGTTTGTTAAACTGAAATGCTAGATATTCCTGATAAGAAGATATTCTAGCCTCCATGTCTGCTAGTTTAGAAGGAAGATCTTGTCTATATGACTTTACTCCACACATTAAAACATCTAAAGGTATACCAAATGTAGATGCTTCCTCATCTGCTAGATAATAAATTAAACCTTCTCTCTCTCGTGTGTCAGGAATAGGAACTAGGTCTAATCTGATCTTATCACTGAATACAAAGATGTTCTTAGAAGTAATATTCTTTAAATATTCTGCTAGTTTCTTCTTCACTTCTTCTGGAGGATTACCTGATAGATATGCTACTATACCTCCTCCTCTATATGCTGCTTCTCCTACCATATCTGATATGTTACTTCTAATAATGGCTGACCTATAAATAGGAGCTATTAAACTTAGACCCATAGGATCGTCACCGTAACTCTCTAGTTTAAAATATGCTATATGTTTCCTGAAATCATCTCCTATTCCTGCTTTAATTATTATTTTACCATTTTCTTCTATACGATCTTTGTACCACTCTCTCTTCTTAAGACCTTCCTCTTGCACTATACAAAGAGGTTCGCCATTCTCATCTAGTTTGATCTTCCCTGAGTTATCTCTAGCAAAGTCCATCTTAGTAGGATCAAAGAATCTAAAATCTTCTATGTTCCTATAGTCTTCGGATAGCACTAGCTCTACCCATGCTGTACCATATATAATAGCATCTTTAACTATATGTTTAAGAACAAATTTTAGACCAACTTCTTCAGACCACTCTTCTAGTTTGTTGACCAGGTCACTATCTCCATCAAAATAGAATCCTTGACCTGCTATCTTATGGTCTAAATAATTAACTAGCATAAACGTAAGACCATCCTTCTCATATAGCTTCTTGTATTGTTCTTTTGCCTGTTTTCCACTAACTCTAAGAGACATTAAGGTCTTGATGTCCTCTATGGATTTAGACTCTAAGGCCTGAACAGTCCAGTTCTCCTTCTTTCTTCCAAAGAAGAAGTCTTTAATACTACTCATTCTTAATCAGTCCTCCATGTTACTAAACTAATAAATAATAACCAGAAACTAATAAAGATTAGGAAGAGAAGAATATCATATGCTTCTCCAATTGTTGTTCTCCACCAAAAACATTGGAAGTAATCATCTGCATATCTTCCTACAGGATGACACCAACCTGTCTTCCATACAGGAGGACAACAGATCAGATCCAACTGCCATATACCAAACATAAATAAGAAAACACTAACCATTATCCCTACAATATTAAGAATGTTCTTCTTTATGTATTTGATCCGAAGTAACAAGTTCTACATCTCCTATTTCTTCTATATTCTCCACTTTACAAACAATAGTGAATTCGTCACTGCCAGCAAATAATGCTCCTCCATAATTACCATTCATATCAAAGACAGGGCTTCCACTATCTCCTCCCTGACTAAAATGATGACCTTGTATTAAATAACAATCAGTAAACCATGCTATTCCTCTAGAATATTGTACTCTTCCATTATAATCAATATCTATTACCTTGCCATATGTCTGTTCAGTGGTCCTCCCTGTTTTAGTGACCTGGTCACCTATCTTGAAGGTGGTCTTACCCTTAAAAGGGCCAATGTATGTCGCTATTACTTCATACGGTACTTCTATCGTAGCAAATGCTATGTCTACCTTATTGGAGGTATCCTCCCTGGTGAAGAATCTTTTGATCTTCACCAGGATATTTCTAACTGGACATGTGAAGGGATTAAACTTCACTGGAACATACTTGAAGAGATGACCTATGATATCTTTATCTGTACCTCCATCATACGGTCCAGGTTGTACTACTGGATCTCCTATCTTTGCTTTATTCTCCCGACTGTAGCAGTGGTTGTTGCTAGCAATTAGTATTTCCTTGGTCTCATTATCCCTGAAGAATCCTGTGATAGTACAAGCGGTATCTCCCTCCATTCCATAGTGCATAGTAGATATTCCTGCACAGACAGGTCTTCTTTTCTCTTTATTATCTAAGGCCTTTATCTCTCCTATCTCTATAATATCAGTTTCATATATACCATTAGAAGCATTCAACTTCATAGGGATTATATCTCTAGGGTGTAGGTCTTTTACCTTCATCTTCTTAGAAACATATATTCTAAAGGCCTTTCTAGAAGGATATACCTTACCTGCAACTATCTTAGGGAGTAGATGACCTGAATACCCTATAACATTCTTCTTCTTACTTATTTTCTTCCAGTGCTTCTTAACAAGTTCTTCTACAATAAGATCCAACTACCTACCATCCTCCTTTAGTTAGGAAGTATGTTAAGAAGATAGTAATAAGAGTTATGATAATAGGCTTGATCCAATTGTTGACCAGGTCACTCTTCCCTTTGTTCTTCTCTACTTCGGTCTCTATATAATCTAATCTCTCCTTAGTATGTGCCAATTCATTAACCAGATTCTCTCTTATTTCATCCACCTTCTTAGAAATAATATCTAAACGTTCATCTATTCTCTTCTCCATTTCTACAACTTTGGTCTCCAAGGAAGCTAACCTCTCCTTCACATGCTCCATTTTAAGGATACCTCCAAAATTAGAGTATGTCTACTTCCTTCTTAAACTTTACTCTTTCCAATCTTGTGGACCTTCAACAAATGATGTTCTAACTCTGAAGGAAGGACCCATATAGTATAATATACTTCCTTCCCTTTACTATTCCTATAACTATGCATGATAGGACACTCTACATTTTGCTCCATAAAACGAAGAAAGTATTTACGTTGTTCTTCTAATCTCTTCTGAATAATAGGATCGTGTAAGTTCTCTTCAGTAATATGAAGAGGTTCTATAACAAAATTATAAAAATACTGGGCATACTTCTTAGTTAAAAATATATCTCCTGTTATAAACTGTATCTTACCATCTTCTCTGTAGAAGGAGAGTGGAGTAGGACCTTTCCTTCTTCTTTTAAACAGGTCTATACCTCCACTTCTCCATCTACATACTTCTGGATAAGATCCACTAGAACTTTGTTGAAGTCTTTTCTCTCTATCCTTAGCTTCTTCCTGAAGAGAAGATCCAGTCTCTTAGGGATCTTCACCTCTATTAGAGCGGTCTCCATGTTAGCTAGTTTTCTTCTAAAGTCGAGATCTACCCATAGACCTGTGTTAATATCCTTCTTTATACTCTCCAACTCCCTTAGACCTGCTTCTCTGGTCATCTCTATCAATTGAAGACTTCTATTGATATCATCTTTAAACTCAGGATGTTTCAATACCGACTCTATAGCTCTCTTCTTTTTACCAGGAGTTAATAGATACATTTGTTTATACTTTGGTTTGTCTTTGATTTGTTCAGGGACCCAGTTATAGTTGGCCCATCTTCTGACAGTAAACTCTGTTACTCCTAGAGACTTAGCTATGTCTTTTATAGTCATACCGTCTTCTTCTATACATTTCTTAACAAAGAGATGTTTAGCTCTTTGACTTACAGGATGATGGAAGAAGTCCTGTAACATACAGGTTATTCTCTCTTCATATTTGTTATCAAAGTGCCTCATTATACACGGGACCCTTTCTAGACCTGCTGCTAGTGCTGCTGACCATCTTACTCCTCCAGATACAACTTCATAGTTTTCATTGATAATAATAGGTTGTTTGATCCCTTCATGTTCTACTGATCTTCTCATCTTCTCTTTTTCTTCTGAAGGTATCTCTTCCACTCTAACATTAGTAGGAGCTACCTTCAACTTCTTAGGATCTACCCAGATCACTGTCTCTAAGGGTACTTCTTCTTTTGACATTTTACTCTACCACCAAATATCCTTGCACATCTACTCCAAACTTCCCTGATCTTTTACTCTGCCATATTCTTCCAAAGACCTGAACTTCATCATTCACCTTGAAGATAACCGGGATGTTTACTGACATTCTACAGACCAGACCCCATTCTGCAAAGTCCTCTTCATTAGTAGACACTATAGCAAAAGACCTTCTGTTTCTAACAGGAGAAGTAGATATTTCTTGTACTACTCCTCTAATAGAAGAGAACAAAGAAGACCTAGGCTTGTTAAGATATTTCTCTTTGTATTCTTCAAAGATAGTGTGTTCATCAACATCTAAGAAGGGTATCTTATTAGCTAATTCTCCAGGTGTTATCCCAGGGTCTATCTCTCTAAACTTGGTCACTGAAGTAACATTTAATTGAAGAGGAAGTTCAGGTCTACTTCTCTTTCTCCTAGTAGCTCTAAACTTATAGAACTTGAAGAGTTCTATGTCCTTCATGTTTTCTGCACTATCTCCTAGTGCTATTACTCTTCCTACTTCAACATTACTGAAGTCAGGTGTCTCTGATATTACAGCAAACAGATCTCTTTCAAACTCTTCTCCTTCTAACGGTAGACCCTTCTGAGGATTATCTCTCCCAAACTTCTTATCTCTCCAGTCTAAGGGAGTTCCATCTATGGTTACATATCCTTTAGATATAGCCTCTTCTCTTCTCTCTAGATCATTATACATTGTTAGTGCCTTCTGTCTCATTCTCTCTATCCAGTCAAACATACCACTGTCTCCTATTAGATAAGCATAGAACATAGTAGCTGAAGATAAGAAAGATCCAGCTTCTGCACTCATTTCCACTTTAAGTCTTCTCCAGGCTTTACTCCAGTCATTTACTTCATTGTAGTAGTTAGTAAGAAAGTTAGATAGTTCTTCCTTCTTTACTCCCCACTTCTTACTGCCCTTATCCAGAAGTTTTGTATACTTCTCAGGTATCCCTCCACTCATTTTATCACCTCTTTATTTTAGTTAATATAAACTAACGTCTTCTTCCAGTTACATCTCTCACTCCAGTCGGTGTTAACCTGAAACGTACACTCTTCATAGCTACATCTGGAGCATCTGCTATAAT
>Ga0190338_1000249_pt1 | contig 9928 bp, 12 predicted proteins | sample 4872041112_MG_FD_163434 | JGI IMG/M metagenome (GOLD analysis project Ga0190338, IMG submission 163434) | Hydrothermal vent sediment bacterial communities from Southern Trench, Guaymas Basin, Mexico - 4872-04-11-12_MG | ecosystem: Environmental > Aquatic > Marine > Hydrothermal vents > Sediment ... | reverse complement strand
GAGCCTTACTTCTGTGAATTTTTTCAACTCTTCAATCAAAGCCATAGTTTTGCTCAAGGGTGGCTCTGGTAGCCTACAGCCATGAGTCTCGTAGCCTATGTAAACGAACTCAGGATTTAACTCCGCTATATCCTCTGCGAAATTGGAGTCGAACTCCAGAATCGGTTCGATTGTTATGTAGTCTATTAGACCCGGTGCTATCGCCATCCTCTCAACCGGTGATGGTGCTTTCGAGATGTTTCTGTATACTTTATACTTGCTCGGAGTATCAAACTGCGTAAGATTTGTTTCAAGCGTTATTCCAAACTTAACATTGCTCGGCTTTCCATACATGTTGTATATTTCATCCAGAGCTTCTGGATTCTTTGTCTGGAGATAGAAGGTCTTTTCAGGGTGCATTTCCATCACTACAAGAATTTTGTCAATCCACTCCGGCTTTGCAAAGGTAATATCTCCATATGCACATGCAAAGATAACTTTCGAGTTCGGTAGCTTTGTTAACCTCTCTGGGTGGAAATGTGGCTCGTATCTGTAACACAGCTCACACCACTTCTTTCTCCTCTTTGCCTGTCTCTGAAAGCTCATTTCGCAATACGCACAACCAAACCTACAGCCTACGTATGGATTCCACGACTTTACATTCCTATACATTCTGGTTTTAGCCTCTACCACTTTCATTCTCTCACCCCGCATATTCGTCCTAACACATTCCCTACTACGGCTACTGGCAAAAACAACAAAATCAAGAACACGAATAAGATTAGAGATGCTGCTGCGTGAATTGCATTAAGAACTTTGTCAGTAGTAGAGAATATTTTATCGCAGTTGTTTGGGCACCTGTATTGTTGAAGTCCATCCACTGAGTATCCAACTTCCAGTAAATCAGCACCACAGGTTGCACACTTCAAAATATCACCCCGTCAACTCTCTTTCTAACATAATTGTAGATAGAACTATTGAAATAACAAGAAACACAACAGAGAGTCCCAGCAAATCTTTTGCTAACATGTATGCCCCAACCATCACGCTATACACTGCAAGGATTACGCTAAACAGTACGATACACAAAAAGATGACCAGACCAAAGGGAACAAAGACTGCTCTAATTCGTATGAAGAAATTTGGCTCTTCTACCATTTCTTTACTGCTCCTACTCAAAATATCACCTCAGAAACCCAACCTTATTATATCTACGAAGACGTGTGATAGAATACCAACTGAGAACGAGAGCAACAACCAGTAGTAGACCGTGGAGCGGTCTTCCAAACGGCTCGTTTGGGATTGTAATGCCAAACAAATCGTTAAGCTCTTTGAGGACTGGAATCGTGTACCTGTAGCCAAGGAGAGCCGGAATATGATCAAGATCGGGAAATACACCGCCAATGCCACCAGCGAGCCAAACAAGAAATGGCAAACTTCGCAGTAGATTATATACTCCACCGACCACATTCCATCACCTTCCTATATTTGACATTGTTCTTCCACGACAAACAAAACACAGGTAGCGAAAGTGATATAATAACCGCACCTGCTCTCCAGTTGACCGTGAACGCTCCTATTCCGACAAGTATTATGGCACAACCAACAGCCCCAAAGATTGTTGCTTTCCAAAAAAAAGTAGATTCATAGTTCATGCCTTATCCTCCATTCAAATCAATGTACTCAGCCAACTTCTTTTTAATCTCAAGAGACTTCTTGTTCAGTTTCTCTTCAGGAAACGCTGAAAGCCCTATAATCAGAGACTCCAAACTGCTTTCGAGGTCATCCAACACTTCCGAGTGAGTCGAGCCGTACCCATAAATGGCAAGCTCCTCATTTTCGAAGCCAAGCAAATCTTCGTCGCTATCGTAGGTGACTTTGAACTGCACGGGTTTCTTGAGCCGATATTTGCCAATCTCCCAGAGTGAAATTATATCCTTCTTGGGTGTCCATCTCTTGCAGTAACATTTTCTTACCGGTGGGTTAGCCATCATTAAGCTTCCCACTTCCGGCTCTGTACACTCCCAAGGGTCACCCGGATAAAGGTCATAAGACGAGAGAGCGAAACCCGGAGGTACAAAATACTTGCAGGTGTAACACGATTTTACGATTTTACCATCAGTTATCTGATCCCACATTGTCAGCACCTCCAGAGTAATAGTCACAGTTCTCTGCGAGATACTTACCAAACTCTACTACAAAACGTTGCTGGAGGTCAATAACATCCGAGCTAAGCACTTTAGATATTGCTGACAACAAACTCTCGAACTCTTTCATTAGCTTTGAGTTCCCCCACACCTTGCAAATCTTGCTATACCTACAATTAAAACATGCTTTGGCTGAAGCATCAGCTCTACTGTATCCCTTCAGATAAAAGCTAAAAGACTGATCTGACATCATAAACAACACCTCTCATCTATTCTTCGTCCGGCTTCTTTATCCTCCATTCAGCATTGATTAGTTTTCTGAGTGCTTTCAGTTTTTCCTCTTTCTCCATATTCTTTATTTGCTCTTTCAACTCCTCAAGGGTAGTTTCTCTCTCCTCTGACATTTGACATCCCCTCGTGTTTCACAGAAATCCACAATGCTCCCACTTCTTTTAGAGAGCCAAGTCTGCTATACTCAATTTCTTTCACTTTCACTGTACCACCTCATATAATATTTCTCCAGAAAATATATATACCTTGCGTTATTTCAAATTGACTTGTCGAAGTGTAAATCATGTAAGCGGTGTACGATAATATACTAACAACAAAAACATTTTAATTTTTCAGATTATAATTGTTGACATGGAGGCACAGGTCGTTGAGAAAAAATTACAACCTTTGAGACGGTGCCTTACCTGCATACACTGGAAACCAACAACTGAGACCCTCGGCGTATGTCTCAAAAGCGAGAAAAAAGTGACTAAAAGGGCAGATCAAGTATGCAAACATTATAAAGCAGTCAGATAGATCAATATGTAACAAAAATGGATAAATTTAATATACAAAATGTAACAACATTGTACCATGTTGATTGATAGAGGTATGAGAGTGGGGGATATATGCTGGAAGTGCAAGAAGAATCCTGCAACCACTGAAGTGAATGGAAAACCAGTATGCGATAAATGTGCAAAAGAGAATGAAAAAGTGTTCATAAGAGTGTTGCTCCCACAAAAACAAAAAGACTACTTGGAGAAGCTCGTGGAGAATAAAATATTTGTGAGTCAGTCAGAGGCGGTGAGGGCTGCAATACACATGCTCGAAAAAGAGTATCCAATAAAGGAGGAAGTTGAGGAGGAGGATCAATCCTCACAATCGCATAACATATCATAAAAGTAATACCACTGATCTATTGCGTGACCTCCAACAAAGTCCACTATATTTTTCAAATCTTTTTCTGTAATTTTTGAGCACTTGAAATGAACTTCCGCAGTGTCGGTATAATCGTCAACCTCTGCACTACAGCCTAACTCCTCAAGACCTGCAACAACATCTTTTACTTCTTCCTTCTCTCTGAGGGTTATGTATCCTGCAACGTCACAGTCAACTCTACTGTCGCACATTCCTACAAGGTACAGGCTATACCCCTCGTCCTCAAAGAATTGGGGTAACTTTGCTGCAAACCTTATCTTCTGCCCCCACAAATCTTCCACCATTGCATTTTCGAAGTAGAATTGGTCTGCGTTGATTTCACCATCACAGCAAGCAACGGCTTCATTCACTATTTCATCTGCAATATTCTTCATCTTACCATGCAACCACATCATCTCTTGCAGCTCAAGCATATTAAAAATTTGGAACAGATATTTTTAAACTTAACCCTTCACGAGCTTGTAGTGGTCGGTTTTTGGACAGTAAACATCCCCATGCTGTCTCATCTTTGCAAGAACTTCAACAACCTTTTCCCTGCTATAACCTCGTGCAGATGCTTCATCCAAAATATCGTTCACATGGACGCCTTTTCCTGTGTCAAGATCGTTAACTATCTCTCTAATCGCAGCAATCATGTCCCTCTTTGATTTTGATACGCCACCAAGCACAAGGTCAATATCAACCTCACTTGTCTCTTTGTCGAGGGCTACATCCTTAAGAGCATCATACATCAGTTCTATTGCAAGCTTTGCATCTTCTGACGTGACTACGTTACTAAGCCTCATTCGTGCCGATGCTTCAGATAACCTTACCAGAGCTTCGAGTTGCCTGACGGTTATAGAAACGGGGCTGTCGGTCTTTGAGCGTCCCCTCATACTGAGATAGAAATTACCTATTGCATCGCTCGCCTCAGCACTCAGCTTTGGTTTCACGTTTCTTCTTGCATACGCTATATACTTCCTGAGCAAGTCTGTAGGGATGTCTGGAGCAATGTCAATAGGATTCTGATGGACGCCTAAAACATATTTTGCAAGCTCAGCATCTCTTTGAGCGTCAGGGATGTCTCTAACGATAAATATCAGGTCAAACCTCGAAAGTATCGCTGGGTCGAGGTCTATCTGATCAGCAATCGGTGAGTAGGGGTCAAACCTTGTGTATTTCGGATTTGCTGCTGCTATCAACGTGCACCTTGACATTAGTGTTGCATTTATCCCAGCCTTCGAGATTGTAACAATCTGCTGTTCAAGAGCGGTGTGGATGCTCTTTCTATCTTCTTTTGACATCTTATCAAATTCATCAACAAGAGCGATACCCTTATCTGCCAATACTAAAGCACCGGCTTCGAGAGTCCACTTGCCAAAATCATCCTTTGCTACAGCAGCCGTCAGTCCTGCTTCACTCACACCCTTACCGCTCACGTATATCGCCCTTGGTGAAATTAGATAAGCCCCCCTAAGAAGTTCAGATTTGGCAACCGACGGATCACCCAAAATCAGAATGTGGATGTCACCCCTCTTTCTTTCTCCAGTATTCAATTCCTTTGGCACTCCACCAAACAGAGCAAGAGTGATTGCAAGCTTCTCCCTTTCCATACCGTGTATACTCGGAGCGATGGACTTTATCAAGACCTCCTTTAAATCCGGTCTTTGCGACAATTCTTTTATCTTCTTTAGGTCTTCTGGTGTGAACTCTTCAGCCTCATACTCTTTTTGTAGCAATTCAAGGCTGTTTGCATTTACCCGGTAATCGAGGAAAGCAGAGTCGTATGCTCCCCTCTTCGATTTAATTTCCTCGATGATTCCAACAAGCCTGACTCTATCTCCCGGAACAACTTTTCCTGTCAGGTCTGATTCAAGATATGCTCTAATTGTGCGTGGTATCTCACCGCCCTTCAGATTTTCAGGGAAGTCCTGAATCGTCAGAATTTGCGTGCTGATCTTTTCCGTCTCCACCATGTCGAACTTCCTGCCATCACACTTGCACCTGAAAGGTGGTTTTATTATCTCACCTTCAATGACACCTTCGATTCTCGACCCACATCTTGTGCACTCATAGACTGCACGACAGATTCTCGGATAAACAAACGTTGCCTTTGTGATAATGCCCTCAATCGTGACCATTTTGCCGATGTTACTCGGTCTGATCTCCTTGATGAGCGTGTAAGTCGCTTGGGGCATGTTGTAAAATCTCACAGCAACTTTGTCTATTGCACCGTCAACGCCAATCCACTTCGCAAGCCCCTTTGTAGCGTGCTCTATAACCCTTACGGGTCTTCTGACAAGCTCCTCGTAGAGTTTTCCTTCCATAAAATAGACGAGGCTGTTCAGAACATCCACGCTGAATGGTACCTTCTCAACGTCTTCAGACTCAATTGCAGTCTCAACCTCATTTCTGTATGACACATTCAGGTTTGAATAATATCTGTCGAAGAACTCTGCCCACAACGAGACCGAACTAATCGTGGTAACCACCTCCATACTTTTCTACTACTATTACCAGAAAATAAATACTTTTCACCTTAAGCTTTCAATACTTTCAGAGAGAAAACCTTAATATTTGCCTCCGATAGAATGTATAATATGAAGATGGATTCCAGAGTCGTGCTACTTACGTCTGTGATAATAGCTATTTTACTTTTACAAATCGGTCAAGCTTATCAGCTACAGGCAACTGTAATAAAATTCAGACTTGAATATGGTGATTCTCACTTCATAAGGCATGAAGGTAACCTTGTAGATATGGGAGAATACTGGTATTTGAACGCAAACAAAGATGAGACGTCTCAAGTATTCTTTGGAATCCCTGAGAAGGAAGGGATTGAAGCCTTTCTTGTGTTTACATACTCAAAAGATGAGCCTGAATCCGTAGGTAAAGACACTTTAACACTTATGGCATCATCTGGTGGCGGATATGATACTATCTGGTCTGCACCAGAGTGGGGACCTGTTGTGAATGAAACAGTTTACGTTTATGTCCCACCAGAATACTTTTATTTCAGGTTCGTATTATCCGATGGACGAAACAGTTATGAATATCTTAAACTAAATAAATCTATGCAAGTTATACTGTTTGCAAATCAAAACCAGACACCAACAACCACAGAACCTATCCCATCTCCCCCACCACCTCCACCACTCTTTGACATAACTCCATATCTGAACCAAGACTTTTTCTTAGCTCTCACTCTCGTGGCAGCAGTAGTTACATCATACATTGCCTACAGGATAATAAAGAGGGGTAAGGAAAGAAAGAGGGGTAAAGGAATTAAATTTGAAAAGTATGGGTGATTGTTATGGCGGAGAAAAAATTTGGTGGTTTTACGCTTGAAGAGATAAAACTGATTACAGAAGGAGCTGATAGTTTCGCCAGATTCGGTAGAGGGGGGTTGTTTGATGAAGCGATGGAAATCATAGGGATGAAAGACTACGAAGGTGAAGATATAAAATATCCATTAGAGCTTGAATACCATGAACAAGGAGAGTTGGTAGAGACATTTGCTGCAATTTGCAGGAGGAAGAGTGATGGGCAGCTTTACATCAAATCTCCAGAAGATTATGTTAGGGAGCAGTACCAAAAAGAGGAGGGTGAAGAGCCGAATGAAGACGTAGTAATCGAGGCTGCTTACAACATGTGTCAGGCTGGGGAGTGCTATGTGCCGGATGATATTTGTGGGGATGACGAATACATTGGTCTAATTCACACTCACCCAGAATTCCCTGTGTCGCCGTCCTGCAACGATGTTGAAAGTGAAGAGAAGAGAAAAGGGAAGGTAATGTGCATATCCTCTGGAAACGGTTTCGCCTGCTTGTTCCTTAAAGAAGATTCGGAAGTTCCATGCAGAAGAGGAGACTTTGATTATGACTTCTGCATACCAGTCAAGGTTGAAAAAGAAGATGTTATGGGCAACTACTATGAAGAGGAATACAGGTTGTGTCCTGAAGGCTTCCTCGAAGGACATGAGAGAGCTTGGATTAATGATGTCAGAAACCTTGTCAGGAAAGGTTTGCTTGCAGGCGTGTGCTGGAGCTTTGACTGGGATAGTTTCAGTAAAGGAGAGATTCTATGTGACTTCGGAATGGAATTAATTAGAATTAAAGAAAGAGGCTGACCTATTTCGCTAAGAGGGCTCCATCCGATAGGGCGGGGAGGAGGTCACCTAACACTGTATGGATAAAGAAGGGTGATAGGTATGGACAAAGATGAAAGAAGAGTTATAGGTGCTGCAATTCTTCTACCGCTAATAGTAATAGTCTCACTTAACAATATTGGTGTTATCTCATTATCTGATGTGTTCTTTGAGTTGCTTGGTTATCCTTGGTTGCCAATATGGACTAATGACTATTTTGGGGTAGGAGAGATTGGATACTGCCCGTCACTGCCTTGTGACCCAATCTATCATAGATTCTGGGTTTCTCCACATGACACAGAAATCAGAGTTTATCCATTTGGTGTTGGGTTACTTTTAAAATGTCAAAACCTATCATGCGTTCACAAAGAGGGAGATAACCTCTTGATTTACGACAATCACACAAAACTGGAATTTAGAAACAGTCCTATTTTTTACGCTGAAACAGAACTGTATTGTAGCGATAATGTTAAAGATGTTTTAGTTGTCAGTGCAAACTACACCTCTTCAACTGTGTGTCGGGTTTACGATGAGACTGGTGAATTAGTCTATAAAGGCAGCCCGAATTCGGGATTCAAGTTTTGGTGGAAGTACAAATATGGTCTTGCAATTATTTGTGATGATGTGACACTTGCTTTTTCTTTAGACCCCAGTTGGGGGGTGTTTGTAAACATAGATACTAATAAAATCAGAGTAAGTGATTTGAGATGTAGTCCAATATCATGTCCATATCCAATTAAAGCTTATATAGCAACTATGAAAGGAAATCATCCAGAACTCGCTTATAATGTTTACTGTGCTGCATTTGGTGGATGTACACCCCCACCTACAACACCTCCTCCAGAATTACCATCCCCGCCTACAACACCTCCTCCAGAATTACCATCCCCGAATATACTTTCAGAATTTAGTTGGATTGGATGGGTGGTTCTGATAGTCCTAATCCTGCTACTGCTGGTAGTGATTTTCTAATAGTAGTAGTAGAAATCTGACCTCCTCCCGACCTAAAGGCGAGGCTTCCAGCTCACAAGGAGTGTGATTTAGGAGTTGCAATAGGACTTACAGTATTATGTTACACAACAACATAACAACTTAATGACTGAAAATAACGCTAAACTTGTTATCTACCAAATAGAGCTTTAAACTTATTATTGCTGCTAAGTCCCTTTCGCAAGGGGATATGGCACAAGAAAAATGTAGTCATCGTCCCCGTAAGGGCGGGGTAGTTCACTTCATGGCTTTAGTCCATAAATAAACTCATCTGGCTTAAAGAACATTACAAATCCGAGCATCGTGAAGACTATGCTGACAATCTGAATTGGACCAACAGGGAAAGTCGTTGGTAGCCTACCTCCCGGAACATCATTCACCGCTCTGTACGCACTTACAATTCCAGCACCGTAAGAGTAATCAAATCCTTCTAATCCACCATCTTCAGCAGTTCCCATCAATGCATCAAGAGCTTCTCTGTTCGTTAAAGATGGGTTTTTACTCAGCATTAGTGCGATGATTCCTGCAACGTGAGGTGCAGCCATTGATGTGCCACTCATTATCCCAACTAAATTGTTTGGAAGTGTCGAAACTATACCAACACCCGGTGCAACAACGTCTGGTTCGTTGTGCTCATCACCACCTTCATCTGGACCTTTTCCCGACCACACAGCAACAAAACCTTCTCTGTTAATCGCCCCTACTGTTATAACTTCGTTACCACCTCTATCAGCATCAGCAGGAACTCTTATGCCACCTTCAGAACCTTCATTTCCTGCAGAGAAAACGGTTGGACAGGTGTCTGCAAGGTTCATTACTGCATCTCTCATCTTGTCAAGTGTTTCGCTGTCCACATCATCTCTAATTGATTTTGGAATCCCCCATGAGTTAGTAGATACAACGGCATAGCCCAACTGTTTATATTTAACCGCTACACTATAAGCTTTATCTATAGCAGCGATCAAGTAGCTCAGATAGGTACTATCATCTGATATTGCAATTATATCTACGTATCCTACAATTCCCGGAGCAACACCCCTATATGTTTGATCTTGAGATGCTATAATTCCCATACAGTGCGTGCCGTGGTCTCCTGCATAACCAGAGATACTAAAGAATGAATACTCTTCGAGTTCTAATGACTTTCCATTTCTTTGCAAAAATTTGTGTGTTCCATCAACGCCAGAATCTATTATTACTACAACAACGTCATTTCCTGTGTATCCTTCTTCCCACACTTTAGGGGCATCTATCAGACTAACTGACTGGTAAATTAAGTTTACATACATCTCATTACTAAATTCACTTTTGTCGAGAACCTGCACGTAATTGTCAAAAGTAATTCTTTTGACATTCGGGTCTTTGGCTATTTCCTCAACATACTTTGCTGGGACTGTTCCAGCGAGCATGTTAGCAACGTAGTGGGTTGCAACCTGTAACCTGAAGTCATAAGCCTGCAGACTGGGAAGGATTTCAG
>Ga0190338_1000248_pt1 | contig 9939 bp, 14 predicted proteins | sample 4872041112_MG_FD_163434 | JGI IMG/M metagenome (GOLD analysis project Ga0190338, IMG submission 163434) | Hydrothermal vent sediment bacterial communities from Southern Trench, Guaymas Basin, Mexico - 4872-04-11-12_MG | ecosystem: Environmental > Aquatic > Marine > Hydrothermal vents > Sediment ... | reverse complement strand
GTGTATGGGGTTTCCATTTGATTTGGGGTTAACTTACCGTAGTTCTAATGAAGGTGTTTCGGCAGAGTTTGGGGTGTGAGGGTTGAATCCCCGAAACGGGCGGAAACCCCGCACACCATAGTGATCGGGGTTTCCACTCGATTTGAGGTCAACCAAGTATTTTAATTTTCATTGTTTTAATAAGTTAAAAGAGGTGGTGCAAGTGCTTAAGGTTAGTTTTCACGGAGTGGTTGAAGAGTTCCCAGCCGTAGTAAGAGACATTGCATATCTAAGAAGTAAAGGAATGCTTAGTTTAACTACTTTTTACAGGTTAATGAGAAGACAAGGATTAACGAGAACTAGAGCTTTAATAATACAGGGGAAAGTAGAAAGGAAAGAATACGTAATAATAGACGAAGAAGGAAACGAAATACAGCCAGAAGATGTAGAAAACAAGTTACTAACTAAGGTATTTAAGTTTGAATGGATGTTGAAACTGAAATACACAAGACGTAAACATCACCAGATACATATCCAAATTACAGTGGACGGAGAAATAGAAAAGCATGAAGTATTCCCAGAACCAATACCGATGAACATCAAGGACAAGATTGAAGATGATTTTGAGTTAGCTTTTGAAAGATACATGAGAGAGTTTTGGTTTATTTTGGTTAGACTGTTACATTCAAAGGAGTTGTTGGACGAGTATATATCAGATACGTCGGAATTTAAAGAAATTAGGGAATACTACAAAGACATTAACGAGGGACTTGAAGGTGAAATAACGGACATCGAGTTTTACGTGAAAAGATACGAAAAAGCTGAGTGGGATAAAGTAAGACAATACGAAAGAGACTTTGAACCATACGTAACTGAAGCATTAGAGGAAATAATAGATTGGATAACTGAAACGGAAATGGACTTCTTAAGAAGAGAGATAGAGAAAGTAAAGGAAGAAACTAAAAGTAGAATCGAAAGAGCAAGAATTGACGTATTTAAAACGAGAATAGAAAGAGTTGAAAAAGTAGTTGACATTAAAACTATCGAAAAAGACTTAGGAGAAGCATTTATTACGGGAAAAATTACGGAAAAAGAGTATAGAGAACTACTGAGTTTACTAAGGGAAAAGTCGGCAAGGGTGTTTAATCAAATAGTAATACGATGGTGTGAAAGAATAAAAAGAGCGGAAACAGAAGGTAAGTTAAACGAAATAATGAAAAGAATCATGGATACTTGGACTTGGAAGAACTTTCTATTTGAACCGTTTAGGGATAAGGTAATAGAATGTGAAAGAGAAAGAAGAAACGAATTACTTAAGGAAGCTGTTAGAAAGAAAGAGATTACGAGAGAAAGAGCGTTAAAAAGAGTTGAATCGTATTTTAGGAGGAGAAAAGAGGAGATAATGAAAACTACTGAAAGCGTTAGAGACTTAAGAAGATTAATCACAAGAGTTAGGAGAAGTGCATTGAGTGAGGAAAAGAAAGAAGAGTTAATAAAGCTAATTGAGGACAATATAGAAAAGATACAAAAGAGAGAGTGTGAAACAGCTTGGAGGATAGTTGAAACCGTAACTGACATCGCAAAGTTAAGAAATAAGTATTACGAAATTGGTAACAATAAACAAAACTTTGAACCATGTTACGATGAAATTAGAAAAGCTATTAGAAGTAAAATACAAAAGTTACGTAGAGAAGATTACAGGAGAAGAGCAGACGAAATAATAAACGAATTCAAAGAGTCAGAAACGTTTGATAGAATAGCTATTGTAAATAGAGAATGTAGCAATATCCTAATGTTACCGTTAACCGTTCAGTATAGAGTTTTTAGGGAGTTAATTAACTTAGCTGAGAACAGGAACGAGTTAGCTACGATATTCAACTGTCTCAAGGATAGTCCGATATGGACTGAGCCTAAGTATAGTAAGTGGAAGAGTAGGTTAAAGAAGATGATAGAAGAAAAGGGGGTGTAACGTTGTATGAATAAATACACCTTTTTAATTGATATTGACTACAAACCTACTAATCCTAATAAGTTTGCTGAAGAGTTTACTAATAAAATAAAGTTCGTAGAAGACATACTAAAGGTATTCGTAGAAGAGGTTGAAGTATTCGAAACGAGGAAGGGGATACACATATACGTATATGCAAGTAGTGAAAGGAAAATAAGCGATGAAGAAATAGTAGTAATACAACTTGCTTTGGGAAGTGATTACAAAAGAGAGATATTTAACTGGTCGAGGGTTATAAGTAATCCTAAACCTAAACATTGGAATGTGTTATTTAAGAGTAAGGAAAGGATAACCAAATTGTCGAGGGTTTTAACTATTCTGATAAACAACAAATTAGATGGGTTAGGAAAAGATTTATAAACTATTTATTTGTAACTATAACTATGGCTGGGAGAAGGAAGATATATACGACTGGTTCGAGTTTTAGATACAAGGCGAAGATGTATGACTACATGAGCAGGGGCGGAAGAGTTCCAATGACTTTGGCAATGGAAGTAGTGGACGCAATGACTTCTACTTGGGACGAAAACTTTGGTAAATACAGAGCCTTTAGGAAGGATATAGTTATCCCAGAACTGGACAAATTAGGTGTTCCAGCAATCTTCAGGGGTTCTATTCAGGCTTTAGCTATGAGAATCAAAAGAGAAGCAGATAGAAAAGGTGCTAAAACAAAAGAGATGCTAGAGCCTATAGTCACTAGAGTAATTGAAGAGCATGGAGTAAGTGGAACAGTTATCGAGACAGCTCTAAAAAGGATCTTTGGAATTGAACCTCCAACTCAGACGGAGGAGGGAGGAGAAGAAGAACAAGTTAAGCAAGTTCCTTCTAAGACTTAACCATAACTTTTTCCCTATTTTTTTTGATTTTACTTAACTTGGTGATACTATGGACAAGAGGAAACAGATGGCATTAGTTCAAAGAAGACGTGACGAACTCAGTAAAGCTTTAAGAAAAGGTTTAGAAAGGTTTAAACAAATGGGTATAAAAGCTGACGTTTACGTTCCAGATTTTAAAGATAATACAGCTTTTTTGTTGATAGACGAAAAGAGTTTAGGAAGTTATTTTCAGAGGAGAATTTTGAGTAGGTTAAGAAAGATAGGTAGTGACATATCAGTTAAAAGTGGTATAGAAGACGACGTATTGATTACAAAAATTGTATCCAAAGCAGAAGTGAACAAAGAAAGCTTAAACGAAGACGTATCAAAGGTAAAAGAGGAGATGGAAAAAACCAAGATAAAAACTGAAATATTCGTAAATTGTGAAGACTACACGACTATACTAATACTAATGGACATGACGGACATATCGAGTTACTTTGATAGAGTAGTTAAAGAAACTATCAAGAGGAACAAAATAAAAGTTATGTGCGACGTGTATAGAGAAAGTAACGTAATGGTTGTAAGATTCGTTAGGTGATGAAGTATGCAAAAATACACTTTCAAGGATTTAATAGAAGCTCTAAAGTTTATTCAAAGGGTAAATAGGTTTAACGAAAATGTAATGACTCTTATAAAAAGTCTTAACAGAGTTGGTATAGACATCAATAGGTTAAATCCGAACAATTTCATGGACATAGTTAGATTATCGGCACAGTTGAGAAGTGAGGGATTTATAGAAGACGTAGATCTTGAACAAATCGAAAAAGACTTTGAGGACTTAATGAGTCACAGTATAGACGACATACGGAAATACACAAGCGTAATAGACAGGTTCTTAAGTTACGTGACTCGGTCTTCAAGAGTTATAGAAAGATACAATAGACTTTTAGGTAGTTCAACTAAAGAGTTGGGAATGTTAGCTAACATGTTTGGATTGCCTTTACCCACTAGTAAAGAAACTACTGAAGACATCACTATAACTGATACCGAAGAACTTACGGAAGAAGAAAAGAAGAAACTTAGGAAAATTATCGAACAGTTCAAATCGAAGTAAATTTTATAAACAACGAATACTAGATACCTTCTGGAGGTGATGTGTTATGGCATACACGCTTAACGATATACTCAATTCGATCTTAACCGCAGTTCAGGACATTCTTGGAAACGTAGCTACTGCCATTGCCGACAACGCTAGTGTAATTGCCACTTTGGTTGTTCTCGGTGGACTGACCTACGCTGTTGTCAGATACGGAACGAGAATCTTCAGAAGCGTCACTGGATGGCTCGGAGCGTTGTTCTAACCATTTAAACTATTTTTACAATTTTTTTCTAGGTGGTTAGTTATGGAAAATAGTAAAGTAAGTAGTGTTGGTAGTAGATACGAAATAGAAGTAGAAGGTGGTAAAGACAACTATCCGTTTAATAGTAAGACTTTTTGGGTAGGTATCGTTTGTATAGCTTTGGGAATTTACTTAGCTATAACTGACGATAAAGACACAGGAACTCAGTTAATACTACTTGGCTTAGGTCTTTTAGGTATTAGAGATGCAATAAGGAAAGTAGATAGAAAACTATGATCAACAAGCTAATTTACTATTTAACTAAGATACTAAGTAGGATCGTAAAAATAATACACAAGATAGAAGATTTTGAAGAATCTGGAGTATATATACATGGACTAATAAAATACAGGTTAAAGTGCAACGTAATACCACTTGACGGTAAGTATAAGTTAGTAAGCTTAGATACTTGGAGAAAAATAATACAAAGTGACACGTTGAACTTAACTAAAAAGTGGCATAGAGACGTATTTGATTGTGACGATTTCGCTATCGTCTTTAAAGCTCACATGTCCGAATTTTACGAAATAAACAGTGTAGGGATAGCTTTAGGTAAAATTTATGACGCTAAAACTAACAAGTTTATCAGTTATCATGCGTATAACCTAATTGTAGCAAAGAATGGAAGTATCGAACTATACGTATATGAGCCACAAACTGACGAATTAGTTAAGGCGGAGAAAAGAACTAAGTTGGGTAACTGTATCTACGAAATTGACACGGTAATTATCTAACGACAATAAATTTTTTAAGTTTTGAGTATTAATTATACTTAGGGTGATAAAATGATTAGGTCGGGTAGTGGGGTAAACGGTGAAATTGAGGTAATAGTGTTAGATAAAAACGGAAAAGAGATTCACAGAGTAAAGAGACCAATGGACAGCTTCACTAAGAACATAAAGAATTTGATAACAATGTTCGATACAGGTGGGTGGACTGTGGACGACGTAAACGGTAATACGGTTACGTTTGCGTTCAAAAATGCCTCTGACAACTTCCTATACAACGCAGAAGTCTTAGCACCCTCTGGAAACGACGATTACGGTATATTAGTTGGCTCAAGTGATACGGCTTTTGATGTGAATCAAGACGACTTAGGTGCTAAGATACCTCACGGAACTGGATCGGGACAGTTAAGTTACGGAGATACGTCAGTTGTTGAATTCGGCGACGATTACAAGACTTGGCAAAGAGCTTTTGACAACTTCAGTGGTGCAGATATTACGGTTAAAGAAATTGGTATGTTTGCGAAAGTAACGAGAGAAGAAGCTGGAGTCCCGACACCATACTACGTGATGTTAGCAAGAGACGTAATTACGTCAACCACAGTGCCTAACGGAGGTAGATTGATTGTCAAATACACGTTCAAGATAAATCCGTAATGAGATAACATGAGTTTCTTTGCAGGAATAGGAGCTGGAATAAACCAAATAATAGGACAAATCCAAGACAGAGTAGAAGGAATAATATCAACTATCATTAACTTTTTCAGAAACATAGCCAATAACATCTATGTATTCTTCCTTAGAACTTGGGATTACTTCATGACAAATCCGAAAGGAATGATATACTTCTTTGCCAATGTATGGACTTTAATGTATTGAGAGGTGGTATAAGTGATACCGAATTTACCCTTTCCAAATCTCGATATAACAACAAGAGGAAACATAGCAGAAGTTAAACTGAAGAATCAAGACTTAGCAGATATGTTAAGACAAGCGATAGAGAGCAGAGGACAAAAGGTAAAAGACGTAGAGATATACCCAGATGCATTTGTCATAGTAATCGATTTAACAGATTTGGAGAGAACAATAGTAGGCAAAGGTTTAAAGGCTACAATAGAGCCTAAAGAGATAAAAATAACAGTAGATAGAAAAGAGCTAATAAATACATTCGTAAGCGTAACAGGAATAACTCAAAAGGGTATTCAGGTTATAGATGAAAGAGACTACATACTGATTAAAGGTAATATAATGCCATGACTGTCTGGGAAGACATACAAACTTCACTAAACGATTTTTGGAATTGGTTAACTGGAGTTGGAGGAGGTTTAACGGATAGTTTAGGTGAGCTTGGTTCATGGTTATACGGTGGAATCAAGTGGTTAGCTGACCAATTCTATAATGCGTGGACTTACTTTAGTAATTGGCTGTATTCTGGACTACAATACCTATCCGACAGATTCAAGGAGGGATATGAAGCAATAGCACAATGGATAAGCGGAGGATTACAATGGATAGGATCAGGTCTTTCATGGATAGGTCAACAGTTATACAGTTTCGGACAGTGGGTATGGAACGGAATCGTTAATACGGCAATAACAGTAGCAAACACAATTGAAGGATTTATCAACTGGATTTGGGAGAGTATCGTAAACATTTACAACGACATAGTAAACTACTTAGCTTCTTGGGTTCAGGGAATAAACGACTTTTTAAACGATTGGATTAAGTCCTTAAGAAACAAATTCAAAGACTTAGTTTTAGTTAATACAACGTTACCAGCGATATTCAAGTCATTCGATATGCTTACCGAAGGTAAACTAAAGGAAGGAATCTTAGGAATGCTAATATCACCTTTTGCAGGTGCGATAGCTGGAGAACTCGTTGATGTCATAGTTCCAAGACCGAGTAGTGAAAGAGTAATGTTCTTCCCAGAGTTTCTATTCCCAACGTTGAATTACACACCAATTACAATTGAAAAGCCTACTACTCCTACTACACCCATACCTACTGAAATACCTTCAACACCTATGTATCCTCCCTCAATAGGATATAGACCTACTGTTGAGAAATCTAACATAGCCTACACGTTATACGACATCATAATTCAAGGAATTAGAGCTAAGGAGTCAGTTAACAAAGCTGTTACAGAATACGAGTTGTTATCATCCGAGTTCTACATAACGGCTAAAGAAAATCTTGCAGTAACTGAGTATGAAAAAGAAACAGTTACACCAATTATAGTTACCAAAACTAACGATACAACTAGTGAACCCGAAATAGAGACAGTTATACCTATAATAACTCCAAAGACTAATAAGACGATAACTGAATACACTGTAAGGACTTTAATGCCTACCGAAATAGAGTTGACGAGTAAAGCTATAACTGACTTCGTAATAGTATCAATGCTCGGAACGTTTGTATCGAAAACTAACTACGCCAAAGCTATTTACAGTGCGTATCTTTCGAGTGTAGAAACTTTACAAAAAGAGAACCACGTAGGAACGTCATACGTTACGTCAATTATAAGTCCTACGTGGAGATTAGCTACTAATCGAGTCGGAGTTACGTATGACGCAATAACTCTAACTTTTAAGGGAATGCACTACTATAACTACGCAAGAACGCTATACGACGCATACGTATCACCTGTAACTAAGCTAAGTGGGTTAAGTAAAGCTAAAACTGAGGTTACGTTGTTACCTTCAATTGGTGTGGCAATAGTAACTACTCCCTCAACGAGGGTAATGGTAGAAACTTACATGCCTTACGAATTGCCACAGTATCAAGAAGGAACGGGAACGAGTTATGAAATTGAAGTAATACCTCCAGCAAGTTCTCAAGTTTCAACGAACAAAGTAGGAACGAGTTACGAGATAGGTGGAACGGTTACAGTAGCATTAGTAGAAGCTATAATTTACTTAGACACGACAGAATACGCAAAGATTGAAACTACTAATCCGTTTAGTGAAGATTTCGTAACACAAGGAATTGAAGTTAGTAAGTCAGAACCAGAAAACGCTATGTTTGAGGATTGGTATATTAGTGCAGGTTAGAGGTGATAGTATGAAAACTAAAATTGATGAAAGGATCAAAGAAGAATACGAAATTAAAATGAAAGGAAAGTTCAAGATTTACTTAGGTGACGAACTATACGCAAAGGGTAAAAACAAGTGGACGAGGTATTTTGCAAGTAGTTTAGTTCAAGTTGTAATAAACACATCTAGGTGTGGAGGATGTCAATACCCTCCATGTAGTATGGAAGCTTACTATATGTCTCAACAATATACAGCGAGAGCAGGTAACGACACTTCGACACCTACAAGCCCAGATATGACCGATTTAGTTAGTAAAATTGACATTGCTCCAGATACTCAAAATAGAGCTCTATTCAAAAGTAGTGGATATACTGAATATAAATCGAGACATAAATTTGTATGGAATCCCAAAACTATACCAGCACAGACAATAGGTGAATTTGGAGTATATTTATATCTAAGTGATGACGGTTGGTCAAGTCCAGTAGAAAATCCAAATCTGTGGTATGTTAATACATCAAGTTCCTTGACAGTATTAGTCCCTTACGTAAATCCAGCACTTAGATTAGGTGCAAGGATTTCATCAGGAGACGGAGACTTTGATCCTATTGACTACGACAGTTCAGAAGCTTTAATTCTTGAATGGTATGTTATTATAAAGTTTTAAGGGTGATAATATGAGTGATTTAAAGATAAAAGCTAAAAAGATAGACGAAAGAATTGCTGAAAACTATACAAAGATAAAGATAGGTGGAATAGCTGAAATTATTTACAAAGACAATACAATTAGGTGTAGAAACAAGTTTACAAGGTATCTAATGAGCACAGTTTTAGTAGCTATATGTAATTTTGGTCAATCAGGACAATATCTTAACCACCCATACTCTAATTGCCACCATGTAATGTCAGATGGAGTTACAGCAAGAATAGGTATTGACGAATATACATCAACAAATCCAGACATGAGCGATCTAGTAAACAAAGTAGATACAGCACCAGATAGTATTACAAGGAGACTAATTAAAGAACCAGACTACACTTTATACATAGCGGAATTTGTATTCACATGGAACGCAGAAACTTTACCAGATATATACGAAGGTGCACCGGGTGATGGTAGCATAGATGGAAGAGTAGGGGAATTCGGAGTTTACTTAAGAACAGACGACGATAGCTGGTCATCAGGTATTTCAAACCCTAATAGAGTTACAAATGTAAAAGGTTCACCAGCACACACATATATAGGTGTAAACTCAGCAGTTAGATTAGCTTCAAGAATAGCAAGTGCCGATGATTCTTTTGATGCATTTGAGTTCTACGGTTCTATTGATCCTCTAACATTTAAATGGAGATTTCAAGTAGCAATAGTATGAAGATCAACATAATGTGTCCCAAAGGCTCTTTTGGATCACTACCTTACTTAGCCAACCTAATGAAACAAATTGTAGGCAATAACGTAACCGTATCAGGTAACAATCCAAAAGAAGACTACAAACCAGACCATCTAAACATCTTAATAGACGAAGGAATATCGTCCATCATATACAAAAGAAAGGCAGATATATGGTGGACAGATACTCCAGCTATGATACCTAACTCTTACCACAAAATAGACGAAATCTTACTAAACGAACAACTGTTCAAGAAACACTACACGGTATCCGAATTCAACAAACAACATTACAAACAACTAAACATACCCGTAGAAGATACAATAATCCCAAGACCAATTAACCCAATTCTTTTTTACTACAAAACGGACTACGACAATACGACATACGACATAATCACAATCGGTAAACATTGTATATGCGATAGAAAAAACCTAAGATTACAAAGAGAAGTATTCCTAAAACTAAACTTCAAATATTGCGTTATATCAGACGCATTAATGCCTAAAAGACCTAATTTAACCCAATTTAACTTTGGTTCGATAACAGACGAACAAAAGGCAAGATTACTATCTAAATC
>Ga0190338_1000246_pt1 | contig 9950 bp, 18 predicted proteins | sample 4872041112_MG_FD_163434 | JGI IMG/M metagenome (GOLD analysis project Ga0190338, IMG submission 163434) | Hydrothermal vent sediment bacterial communities from Southern Trench, Guaymas Basin, Mexico - 4872-04-11-12_MG | ecosystem: Environmental > Aquatic > Marine > Hydrothermal vents > Sediment ... | reverse complement strand
ACGCCCGGTGTCGCGCTATCACCTTCAAAGTGATCGGGTCGTTGGTATGCTCTATTTCTTGCACTACCTGCTCACACGACACGTCCTCCCGTGAGAGGTAGAAGGCACGAAGCGGCGGATATACACGACTTTGCCTGTCTGCAATCTCGATGTTACCATACTGCACCAGCTTCTTCTGTACTATTGTATCAGCTATTTTGGATAGCTCCTCCTGCAGGTGCAGGTCCGCTTCGCGCAGGATAGTAGGGTCTGCAAAGTGCGGGTGCACTTTACTCAAAATCTTGAGATCGCTCAGGGTTTGCAAATCCTCTACACTCTCAAGGACGACACCAACCGTGGTCTCACCTAGTAGGATACGACGTAGCAGCGTCTTGTATCGAAGCAGCGTCTTCACCTTGTACGACCTAAGCACGCTCTTACCTCCTCTGTACTTGAAGTTTCTTTTGCGTACACTCTTGCCTTCTCCCCTCCTTAGTCAGTATAATTAAAGTGATGCTTCTAGGGCAGGTTTCCGGAGGAGATGTGCAAGAGGAGGTTCCTCAATGCGGACAGTTGCTCTAAAGATGAAGCTCCTATCCCCGAACAGAGGAAAGCAGGAGAAAATGGCGCGACTGCTGAAAACGTTTCGCGAGGCTTGTAACTGGTTTCTCGAACAGGCCGAAACTCTAAACACAACCAGTCGAGCAAAATTGCACCGCGAAACCTACGGGGAAGCGTGTAAGCTGTTTGATCTAAACCGCGCTACTTTACAATGCGCTATGATGAAAGCGCTTGCGACTAGGCGCTCATATCTCGCACTTAAGCGTAAAGGCAGAAAAGTTAGCAAGCCTAGATTCGAAAGAGAGATTCCGGCGGTAATACGACAAGATAGGTACTCCCTACAGCAGCTCCCCTCCGGTACATGGATTGTCAAGTTTCCTACCTCCTCCGGGAGGAGTCAGATAGCTGTTCCCCTTGTTGTCTCGCATTACCATATAGATGCTCTACTCGATCTGGCAGGAGGTTCCTGTCGCCAAGGATCGATGGAGATTTGGCGGGACGGAAAGGGTGAGTGGTATATAACTGCAAATCTCGTTTATGAGACGCAGCTGAATGAGCCGGGCGGCGTAATTGGGGTTGATTTCGGTATCGTTAAACTCGCTACACTTTCTAACGGCGTGTTTTTCGACGGGCGGCAGGTGAGGTGGCGTAAGGAGCGGCGGATGGAGCGTCGAAGAGCATTGCAGAAAGCAGGTAGGCTTTCCCGCGTCAAGAAGGAGGCTAGCCGTGAGCGCAAGTGGATGCGTTATATCAACCACTGCATATCTAAGAAAATCGTTGAGATTGCTAAATCAGAAAACAAAGCTCTTGCTCTCGAAGATTTGCGTAACTTGCGCGAGAGGGCTAAAGGTTCCAAAGAACTCAATAGAATGATCTCCGGGTGGAGTTTTCGCGAACTTGCATCACTCATTGAATACAAGGCCGCGCTAGCTGGAGTGCCTGTGATTTATGTCGACCCCAAGAACACTTCCAAAACTTGTCCGCGATGTGGAAACATTTCTCGACAGAATCGCAAGAGTCAGGGATGGTTCAAGTGTACTAGATGTGGCTATCAGTCTGATGCGGACAGGGTAGGAGCATTAAACATCGCCGCCAAAGCGCTCGATGCCTCTGGGGCAGGTCCCTGGAGGAGAGGGGAGTGTGACACCCCTTAAGGCCAAGGCTATGATCCGGCAAAAGCCGGGGAGCGCTGGCTAACCTACAGCCTCTTAGTGGCTGTACGTCCCAGGTTGGGATGCTTCCTTTTTTTAAGGAAGAGGATGTCACATACTTGAAGTGTCTCCTGTGCAGGCCACAAACGTAACCGTTACTGTAGAGCTCTCTCTTGTGTTCGGGAGAGGGGTACCCTTTGTTACTCTCAAAATTGTACTCGGGAAAGAGCTCGCCTATGAGCGCTAGCATCTTGTCTCTAAACAGCTTAGCAACTATAGAAGCAGCCCCAACAGCAGCTATCCTTTCCCCTTTTTTCTTCGTGACTATTCTAGTGCGCTTTGTAGATCCTACTATCTTGAGTTTCCTGTAGTCAACAACAAGCACATCGGGCAGGGTTGCGAGGCCCTCCACGCTCTTCTGCATTGCACTGGTAGCGCAGGAGGATACAGTAGCGCCTTTGTAAAACTCCTCTGTATTGCAGACACCAACACTTAGATCCTTGGCGAAACACTTGATGTACTCGTAAACCATCGCTCTTTCTGCAGCGCACAGTTCCTTGCTATCCAAACTTCTGAGCTGCAAAAGTCGAACGCTGCGCTTGAAGGACTTAAGCGATTTCACGTCGAAAACTACTGTCGCGGCTACTACAGGACCTGCAATAGCACTACAACCAACCTCATCGCAGCCGCCAATAAGACAACACGAAGACATAAAGTACCCCTCATTTTTAATTATTCTTAATATTTTTCTAGATACCAGAGAAGTATCAATCTGGCTGCCTGATGCTCACTACACCGCAACTTTCTGCCCTCCTTAGAAAGCTTCCTGAACACTTTAGAGGAAACCGGCACACTAGCAGTGAGCTCAAGAGTGACTCGTCTCGAGCGAGTATTCTGCCGAAGCGCACGTAGTCTTCTTCTAACATCGCGCAACGCTCTCCTAGGCTTGAAGAAGTGCGAGAAATACTTCTGCAGCGCCTCGCGCATGACATCGGACATGTTACAACCTCTCTCCTGCGACAAGGACTCAAGTTTCTCGTGAAGATATCTTGGCAGCCTGAAACTTATAGTGTGCATCTCACACCTCCACAGGAAGTATTTTAATGGAAAGGCTCTTACCCCCACTACGGTAAAGATTCTTAAGGTGATATCAAAATTCTTTACTGCGGCTCTTAACAACGGGAAGAAACAAAAGTAATCTCGTATTAACTTTCACGTCGAAGTAGTAGGGAGGCATATTGCCTCCCTACTGTTCTCAGTCTAGCTGCGCGATGAGTGAGTTCACGACTTCTTCCTTGTCGATCTTTTTGGGTGCGAACTCCCTCTTACGTATTGCATCGTACAGGCCTTCATGCTCCTTTACAGCGACAAAGCGCCCTCTACGAGCGACAGGTACACCGGCCTTCTGCAACTTCTTCGTGAAGGCCTTAGCGGCAGGTACCCTCGCGCTCGCAAACTCGACCAGCAACACGTCCTCACGCGGGAAGCTAAAGCCCTTAATGGTCTTGTACTCCTTCAATGCCTCTTCGATGCTTTTCCTGTTCATTGTGTATTACCTCCTTTGTTTGTATTTAGGTCTACTTTCAAAAGAGTAACTGAAAGACCTTCCCTTCGTTTTCAAACTGAGAGGAGGGGACCACTCGCAGTCAGGTGGTAACTGCTCGCCTGGTAAGAGTAACTTGCCCCTCCTTTTGCAGTTTTTAGTACAGTGAAGACACGGTTGCAGCTTTAAGAGCTTCCTCATAGTGATACCTTTCCGGGATGATGTCGATCTCATGTATTTGCCCCCGTGGTAGCAATGCACTTAACAACCTCCCTGATTTTTCAACAATCAGCAAAAGCACGTCCCCATGCAGTCGCTCTAAAAAGCGTGCCACCTCCAGAGCTGCACGGGGTATAGTCTTCAATCTCTCCAACTTGATGTATGCTGCAGGACCTCTCACCCTCTTGCAAAACATCCTAAGGTCCTCAGCGAAATCAGGGTAGAGTGTTAGCTGCACCGGTATGTCCATGTCCTCGTGATGTATCACAAGGTCTATGCCCGCACGGTCCTCTCTTTTGGTACCGAGACGCACCGTTGTGTACTCAGAAAGTGCGTTTAGCAGTCGCACCTCCGCCTTCTTGCCCAGCAGCATCAGCACACCTCCAGCGTAAAGCGTTTTTGAGTGAGGGGTCACTCCCCCCTCACTCCTTCTCGACTATTTCGACGAGTGCCTTGACCACCTCTTCTGCATTATTACTTCTACGATCCTCAAGAACCTGGATTAACTCTGCAGGGTCGCCCTTGACAACGAGGAAGCGTCCCTTAGAAGCGCTTTTGAATGCCTTGAGACGCTCCTGTAGGGACTTGAGTGCGGCGACCCTGTTTCTCTTGAACTCGATCACAAGGATGTTACCTTCCCGCGCCTGCACCGACTCTATGCTTTTGCGCTCTTTGAGAAGTGCAACGACACGTTCCATTTTGGATCACCTCCTTTAGTTTTGTTTGTTCTGAATGCTTTTTTCAGGAGGGTCACCTAAAACAGTCTCATACGCTTCCTGTCGTATTGCGTCGGGTAAAGATGCAAGGGGTGTCCGCATCCCTAAGAGTCTTACATGGTCGTCCTCCAGAGTGAGCGTAAGCTCCTCAAGTGGTACAAGGTCGGTGACCATGCTTTTGACCGCTACGAGGGAGCCGCAACGCGGGCAGTAATGACTCTCATAGCGTCTTTTAACTACCGTAGAAGTACGGTGCCAGTACTCGATACGGTAGTCAACCTCCTTGATGCTTCGCGACATTGCGCCGTGGCAAAAAGGACACTCCCTAGCTTTTGGTATTCGTAATCGTGCCTTGCGCGTACTCATAGTGTGCATCTCACACCTCCTTAGTTTGTTTGTTCCTGAGCACAATCTCAAAGGCCGTCAAAGGCACAGCCTCCCAGCCCATCTCCTTGGCACGATCGATCACGCCTTTTTGTAGCAGGTAGAGCACACGGTCTCTCAGACCACAAGCATCGCCAACAAACCCGAGGTCTTGAAGCAAGTCAGCGAGATTGACTACGTAGGTGCCGTAGCCAGGCTCCCTTTTGACAGCCTCTTTGAAGTAGTTCGCACCTACGTTGCAGATCTCTCTGCTGATAGACCGCATAGTTACTCACCTCCTTCCCTTGTTAGTAAGACGTCATCTGCAGCAGCTGCTCAACCTTCTCCTCATACCTGCGCATCCTTCGCTTTAGCGCTCTTAAACGCAGGTAGAGAATAAGCAGCCTGATCTTGCGCATTTTGCTCACCTCCCTTTTTTCTATTTTTTAACCTTCCCCTTTCGTTTTGGAGACTAAAAATCCCTAGTCATTCTCCTCCACACAGCGCAGGAGCTAGTAGAAAAGTCACCTTGCCAGGAGTAGCGCTTCATCCGAGAAAATAAACCTAAATATAATTTGGGAGGATGGTAGAATGCTGAAATTATCGGAATTACAGGCAGCGGCTAAGACCCGTAAAGGGCTGGTAAGGGTCACAGAGGGAAAAGAGGATTTCGAGCTGGTTTTCCAGAACATTGCGTCAGCTAAAAACTTCACGACCAGAGCGTTACCCACCGATCCGCGCATCCGCAGAAGAGGTAGTAAGGTTTACGTCCCAAAGGAAGCACCGAAGGGTATACTAAAGCTGTTAGAGGTGGGTAGGGAGTCGAACTTGGAAGAGCTGGTTCGCGAACTCTCCACACGCCTTATAACGATAGTCGAGGAGCTTCGTGCAGACCATGACAGCATCTGTTTGCAGCTTCAGGACCTGCAAGAAAGACTAACACGCGCTGAAAACACTCTCCTTTTCCTGAAAGTCCAAGCGTTCAGGAATTCGTCCACTAATGATTCGACAACTCGTCCACTAAAAGGGGAGTTTTCATGAACTCACTAAAATCAAGGGGTTTCATTGCCCCTGCGTATATAGAGAGGGGAAAAGGGAAATTGCTTTCAGTACAGGAATGATTCGACAACTCGTCCACCAATTCGTCCACTTACAAACTCAATAAAATCAACGGTTTTTGTCGTTTAGTGCACTAAACGCCAGACCACAGCGGGGGTGCGGGGTTCGTCCACCAATTCGTCCACTAATGCGCAAAATCGCAAAACCCCTTGATTTTAGTGAGTTCCCCTTTCCGCTTTTCCCTATAGAAAACGGCGGCGAGATTCAGGAGAGTTCAGGAATTGGTTCAGGAATTCAGCGATTTTCAGGAGGGTCACCTAAAGAGTCGAAGCTTCAAAAGCCAAAGCCTGAATCGTATTTCGCTCAAAACTTCATGTACTCTCTGCTGCGTTTTGTTTATCAGCTCCAACAAAAACCCTTCTACCGGACCTGCTATGTCCAACGGGTGCAAGAAGTAAGGGCATCCTGCCTTCTCAAACGTTCGTACGGCGGGGAATAGCCTATAAACGCTTGCAAGTATCCTGTGATGTAAGGGCATTTTTCGTACCTCCTCTTTTCGTTTGCACTTCTTTTTGTACTTCTTCTTTCTGTAGTACCTCCTCCTCAACTACACGGACCGGTATCGACCAGTCCTTTGTTTTGACGTGCGTGATTGTTATCTTCATCTTACTGTCTCCTTTTTCTTACTGTTCCTCTTCTCTTACTGTTCCTCTTCTCTTACACTCTTGCCTTCTCCCCTCTCTTAGTCAGTATAATAACTCTTGGTCGAAGAGACCCTAGGGCTGGACCGGTCCGAAGTTAAGCCTCTGGAGAAGATGGCCTCTGTGTGAGTGTTTCTCAACACATTCACATAAGCCGCCTCGATGAAGGAGGAAGCCCGCTTAGCGGGAGGAGGTCACTTTTCTACTCGCAAAATAGAGCCGCAAACTTTGCACTTATAAACGACGTGCTTTTTAGTTGCGGCAATCCTGATATAGCCCGGAGGATTGAGTCCTCTTATTTGCTTTAAGGGGACTCTTTTACCGCAACAAGGACAGTTGACGTATATGGCTTTCACTTTTTTCACCTCCTTCAGAGCATTTTTTGCTTCCTCCACGCACTCTTTTATAAAGCCCTCATTAGGAGTGGGAAGGAACCTACTATTGCGTCTTTCGAAATAGGATCTAAACCTAGCTGACATAGTAGTCTCAGGTCCTCATCTTTCAAGACAGACATTGCATCGAAAAGATCACAATCATGATTACAACCTTTTCTGCCCACATAATTGCTCATAAAGTGCAGGACCTTCCTTCGGTGAGTAAGCATTACAGCCCAATACGCGCTTTCTGGGAGAGTAAGTGAACAAGCAGATCCTCGTCAAGAGTGGCGAGCCTCAATTTTTTGCTTAAGGTCAGGGGGAAACCTACTAAACTCGTGGCCCTTGTAGAGCAGGTTTCCTGCAGGGCTGATTTCAAATTCTTCTGCAACGGCCCTAAATTGCTTCCATGTCCCGGATTTCGCTTTTTTCAACACGACACCACAATAGGGACACCTGTAAGTGCGAAATTCGAACAGGTCAACCAAATAGTACTTGCCCGAAACGGACTCGCGAACTTCAGCGGGTTCAAGCTTCTCAGTAACAGTAGGCTCTTCAACCTGCACGAACTTTCTGCAATCCAGCAACCCTTTACGCTTGAGAGCTCCGACGATTTTGCGTACGGTGAAAGTGTCCTCAGTCACAATCGCAGGAACCTCCTCGTGGAGATGCAGGATCTCCGGAGGAGCCGCGTTCCTGCAGTAACTAGGCCCTCTAAGAGCCTCCGCCAGTTCCCGCAAAGTGCACGGGAACTTAATTGGGCAGACGAAATACGTCCGCCCACTGTTGGAGTAGAAGCAGGTAATGCTGTCTACTCCGATTTTGACCTTCACGAAGTACCTCCTTCTCGTTGTTCTCTCGTCGAAACTAAACTCCTCAGAGCCTATACGCGAGAAAATGCGAGGCATCCGAGGACTCTGCCTCGTTCATCGCGTACAGTATCTGTCACGCAGAGGAGGTCATCCGTCGCTCGACCATGCTTTTTAGCTGCCTGGGCAGTAAGCGTGGATACAACGAGAAGCACGCCTGGCTCAGGAGCAGGAAGGTTTTCGGGCTCTCCGAATTCGACATCCTTTATGGGCACCTGAAAACCTTCCACCTCGAGCATCCCCGAAATTACTGATTTCTGAGTGGCTCTTGCGACACCTTCGCTAGGGAGGGTTGCAACCACGGAGCAGCGTGTCTCTCGCGGAGGGAACCCAACTACGCCAACCACATCACCCTTCTCGTCCTCCCTAAGGAGAACGATGTCATGTGGAGTGAGGTTTCTAATTTCCATCTTTCTTACCTCCTTCTCCTTTTGTTCGTAGTTCTTCACCAAAAAATAAAAAGCCCGGGGACTCAGTTTTACCGGCTACCTAGTGCCCCGGGCTTAGTTTACTAGGTAGCCGACAATCGAACTCAGACCTTCTGATAGTAGTACCTCTCCTCGTGATCCGAGTTTGAAACGATCACGAGGATCCACGGATGGCGGCAGTACGCCGCTCCAGCGATCCCCGGGATTTCGACCCTCTCCCAGGTGCGGTAGGAGAAGGTCGGAGGCTCTGCGGGGGGTTTCCTAACCCACCCGGAGGCAGGTCTTCCTCCGGGCGTCCGAAGGGTCGGCCAGCTGCTGTAGTGGCCGACCAATTGGTAAACCCTCCCGTCGAATTCGATGATTTCCTTCATCCTTGCACCTCCTCTGTTTTTTGGGAGCTGGGGGAGTTGAACCCCCTTAAACCAAAAGCTCCCATAATAGCCCGGGGACTTGGTTTCGTCCCCTTCTCTAGTGCCCCGGGCAAGTTTACTAGAGAAGGAGGTTTTGGGGTTACTGGCTGAGGAGCTCTTTCACGAGCTCCTCAGCTACCTCCTCCACCCCTCTCCCGTGCATGGGGTGGAGGATCGCTTCGAGCTTGGACAACTCCCCTTCCTCTGAGGGGAGTTTTACGGCCAGGACCCGACCTTTGCGGAGAGCCTTGAAGCCCTCCTTCTCTAGTCGGGCAGCCAGTGACTTACAAGCCGGCTGGCGGGCCGGCTTGTAAGTCACGACGAGGACGCCAGAGTTAAGAAAGGCGTCCTCAACCGTCCTTCGCTCTTTGACGGCCTCAACGATGCCCTTCATTTTTCTTTCACCTCCTCATTTTTGCCCCGGCGTCAACCGGCCCTATGGCATACCGGGGCCTCGCCAGACCCCATACACAGAGGTATGGGGCGAGCCGGCTTGGGGGCTGGTTCCATCCCTCCAGTAGCGCCCCCTTAACTACTGGAAGAGTCGACGGCTATTAAGCTACCTCGTAGCCGTCGAAGAGCTCAGCTTCGATTTTCACGTAGGAGATGCCGGCCAGGAGCCCACACAAGTATGTGAGCTCCCACTCTTCCAGGATGAACTCGGGGAGCTGGAGCCCCCCGAGGTTGATGCGTACTACATACCTCATTGCGCTACCTCCTTGGTTTTGAGTTTTTTGGTGTGTCAAAATGACACCGTAGAGCAGGCCATTTTGACACACCATGTCATTTTGACCATGTCATTTTGACACAACCATGTCATTTTGACATGGTGGGGCTTCATATTGCACAAAACAAAACTTTTTAGGGCGCGCACGCGCAGGTTGCTAAAAATTCACATTCTGGGACTAAAAACTCGCATTCTGGGACTAAAAAAATTCACATTTTGTGACTAAATTATGATTTTTTCAACAACTAAAAAAATCTCAAACTTTCAAACGGCCAAATTCACATTCTGGGACTAAAAGGTTACACTTCATGACTAAAAAAATTTACAATTTTTCAACAACTAAAAAATTCAAACTGCAATACTTCAGACCAAAAAAATTTCACACTTCACAACTAAAAAATTACAATTCATGACTAAAATCACAAGCCCCTACTAACACTTCTAAAAAGTCCTGCACATACCTGCGAAGCCTAAAATCAAAATTAAAAATACACAATTGAGACTCCAAACTAATCCGAAACCCGAAGACGGAGAGGGTTGACAAGAGCAACGCCCTAAAAATCGCGCAAAAATTCCCATAGCTAATTCTCACAAAATCATAGCTATTAGCGCTTCAAACAAGCCAATGCCGTTATACCTCAAAATAACGAAGCTGCACCTATTCTCGGTCGCTTAATCAGATGAAAAGAGGAGGAGAGGACTGCCAAAACAAAAGCTAAAACCAAAATACAAAAGCCAAATCCCAAACTAACAAACGCAACTAAACAAGCCTAAGGACTACAACTTTAGCAAACCTAAGAGCTCAAAGAAGACAAGCCTTTTCGAATCTATTAGCGCTTTCAAACAATAG
>Ga0190338_1000243_pt1 | contig 9989 bp, 10 predicted proteins | sample 4872041112_MG_FD_163434 | JGI IMG/M metagenome (GOLD analysis project Ga0190338, IMG submission 163434) | Hydrothermal vent sediment bacterial communities from Southern Trench, Guaymas Basin, Mexico - 4872-04-11-12_MG | ecosystem: Environmental > Aquatic > Marine > Hydrothermal vents > Sediment ... | reverse complement strand
TTTAAAATTTATGGTTTCGAATTTAGAATTTTTCTAACAACAAAAAGGGAATTTAGCACTTATTCCCAAAATTTTTGCATATTAAAAGTAAATCTATGCCATCGACTTGCGCGCCCGATATCTCCGTGGTTGCAGTTGAATTTGTATGTGACAACTTTCCATACGTGAACTGCATAATCATTAGTGGAATGTCATCGCATTCATTGGTGCATTTTGATCTTGTCCACCGTATGACTCTGGGAATATTTTCTGCTTCATATCCAGCGTTAATTGCGCCTCCGTAGAGGCCAATCACTCTGCCCACAAAGGCGGGTAATAGCGTATATGTTCCATTTATTAGCGTGTTAAGTGTTACGTAAACTGTATTCTGAGTTTCTAGATTGTCTAATCCAATTGCGCCTTGCCGGACTATGTCAAGAGAACCCGTTATATTTCCTTTTGTAAGCATACTCTTCGGTACAAAGGTTATTATTGCGATTACGCCTTCTCCTTCTCGCGCGTGCGCTCTCGCTCACCAGCATATATCGGCACCATTAGGTATATTGGCGCAAGCGCTGAAACCATTATAACCGCTAGTATAGAAGCTAAAGTCTTCTTCATCTTCTCCTCTACTATCAATCAAAAAGGACGCTCTAACAGACCAGTTTAACCCCTACCCTCCAACTTAGCCCTTCTTCTTCTCAAAAATACCCTAACACTCCGAATAACCACTCCAGCAACAATAACTGTGCCTAGACCATAAAGATAGGGACTCCAGTCGAAGCGTTCAAGGATCAACCCAACTACAACGATGTAGTAGCATGGCTGAGACTCGATATTATCGTTATCAACAACCTTTAGTTCCACAGTTTTTCTACCAATCTCATTATAGGTGTGAACAACTACAGAACCAGTCGTCTCAGTAACATTTCCATCCCCAAAATCCCAAATATACAAAGTGACATTCCCATCAGGATCATAAGAAGACGAAGCATTAAAGGTCACTGGTATTCCCTTATAGGCATAGATATACGGAATATTCTCGCTAACAAGCGCATAACCCTTCAAAACAATATAATTGCTTAGATCAAGCTCAGGGATAGACGCAGTAAAAGCAGCAACAGGAGGAAGTTTGCCTCCAGCACCAACTACTATCACACCATAATTACAGGAGAACGGGATTTCTTGTAAATCAAAATTCCTTATCCATGAATAAAAACTGGCAAATTGATGTCTCTTAGCCGGATTATCTTTGGTTGCAAAGGTTAATTGCGTAGATCCGGAACCGATTGCTGTGAAGTTCGCCTTAAAGAGTATTCCATTACCCACATCAACAGAATCAATACCTTGCAAGCTGGCAGTGATCCCTAAGAAATTCAAGCCAGTTATGTAATCTACATCAACAAACCAATCTCCAGTCTGTATAATATGCCCAGCAAATACATTGTCTTCTGGGATCCATACATCAGTGCAATTCAGGACTGAACCATTAAAGTTTAGCACTACTTGCCAACTATAAAGGTCATCTACATTTGTTATATTGACGGTAATAGTAAAAGTTTCATTCACTGAAACCTCAACTCTCTCCGGTGAAATCAACAATTGCGTATTTGAAACTTGCTGCCCCTTCGAAGCAGAGGGCATATTCAAAATTAAAGCTACAGCAAATATGGAAATCAATAAGTAAACCATAATTTTCCTTAAACTCTTGACGCTCTTAACCATTCTATATCACCTTTTCATCAAAGCAAAGCAAGCCACATAATGATCCTTCTCAATCTCAGTCATAGGCGGTTCCTCTTTCTTACACACATCCGTAGCCAACTGACATCTAGGATGAAAACGACATCCAGCAGGAGGATTAACCGGACTTGGAACCTCACCAGACAGAGGCGCTCGTTCCTTTCTCTTTGTAGGATCCGGAATCGGAACAGATTCTATTAAAGCCTGCGCGTATGGATGTAATGGACTTTTGAAAATTTTAGAGGTAGGAGCAAGCTCAACTATTTTGCCAAGATACATTATTGCAACTCTATCACTTATACACTCAACTACACTTAAATCATGACTTATAAACAGATAGGTCAAATCAAACTCCTTTTGTAGATCCTTAAAGAGATTAAGAAGTTGCGCCCTCACAGAAACGTCAACCGAAGATGTCGGCTCATCCAGCACGACAAATTCAGGTCGACATACCAACGCCCTAGCTATCGCAATTCTCTGTCTCTGTCCTCCGCTAAACTCATGAGGGAAACGATAAAGGTGCTGTTCGCCTAAACCAACCCTTTCCAAAATTTCCAAAACTAACTTTTTTGCCTCTTCTCCCTTAGCGATTCCCTGAGCAACTAAAGGCTCAGCCACTATATCCTTAACAAGCATTCTAGGATCAAGCGAAGTAGTAGGATCCTGATAAACAATCTGCATTCTCCTTCTAAGTTCAAGAAGTTTCGCTCCAGAAAAAGTAGCCAAATCATATTCTTCTCTCATTTTTTTAAGCCTTTTCGATTTAGGGTTAGTCTTTTCAAGCTCTATTATTTCATTGATGATTTCTTGCGGAGCTCCAAAAAATATATTGCCTCCATCCGGTTTAAGAAGTCTAAGAATAGTTTTGCCTAAGGTTGTCTTACCGCAGCCGGACTCCCCTACCAAACCGAAAGTCTCTCCTCTACGAATTGTCAAAGTGACGCTATCAACAGCCTTTACAGAGGCTATTCTGCGTTTAAATATTCCTCCAATGATAGGATAGTATTTCTTCAAGTTTCTAACAAAGATTAAACTGCTCATTTCGAGCCTCCGTAAAGATGGCATGCAACAAAGTGATTTTTCTTAATCTCCATAAATTCAGGTTTAACTTTTCGACAAATTTCCATTTCATATTGGCATCTATCATGGAACCTACATCCCTTAGGCGGATTTATGAGATTTGGAACTGTTCCAGGGATTGATTTAAATTCTCGACCAGGCCTAGGAATGGATTCTAGCAAGGCTTTAGTGTATGGGTGTAATGGATCTTTAAAAAGCTCATAAACGTCTGCTAATTCAACCACACGACCAGCATACATAACGGCGACTCTATCACATAATTCAGCTACAACTCCTAAATCATGAGTTATGTATAAGATTGAAGACTTAAATCTTTCTCTAAGTTGCCGTATAAGCTTTAATATTTGAGCTTGGACGGTGACATCTAAATTGGTCGTTGGTTCATCTGCTATAAGCATTATAGGATTGCATGAAAGAGCCATTGCTATAACAGCTCTCTGTGCCATTCCCCCACTTAATTCAAAAGGATACATCTTTGCTACTCTTTCGGGATCCGCTATCTCAACGTTTCTAAGAAGATCAATTACTTCTTTTCTTATTTCCTCCTTCAGAGTTTTCTTGGAGCAGAATTTAGCCATAATTCTAGTCATTCTTGATTTGGGTTTTTTAAGCATTCTTTCATAAACTTTTCTTTCAAAACTTGATCCTTTCCCGGTCTTTTCAAGAGTTTCAATAGCTCTTTTCAGGAATTCTTCCATTCTATGAGTTAATAGAGCTTCTCCAATTTGTGTTTCAATAGTATATACAGGGTTTAGGTATGCCCTCGGCTCTTGAAAGACCATGGCTATTTCTTTTCCCCTGATTTTTCTTATTGAGTCTTCATCGAGTTTCCTTAAGTTTAAGACTTTTCCATCTTTATTGAAGTAGATTTCTCCTCCTTCGATTTTACCTGGGGAAGGGACAAGCTGTAAAATCGAAAAGCTTGTCACGCTTTTACCGCATCCAGTTTCTCCTACCAGTCCAAGTATTTCTCCAGGTTTTACGTGGAGATTGACTCCCTCTAAGGCTTCAACTATTCCGGCGTAGGTGTAGAATCTTACTACTAAATTTTTAACTTCTACTAGCGAATCCTTCAGTCTTGTTGAGTTTTTGCTAGTCAACTTTTATCTTCTCCTTATCATAGGATCTAGCACATCTCTTAGGGCGTCTCCTAGAAGATTCCAGCCTAAGACAAATAATGTTATAAATATTCCTGGAATTAGAAATGTGTGATAAAATTGTACTAGAAGTCCGGGCTTACTTACCCAATTTCTACTCATACTGATAATATTGCCCCAATCTGCATAGTTAGGGTCAGCTCCTATTCCAAGGAAGCTTAGCGCAGCTGCTGTCAGCACTATAGAGCCTATGTCAAGCGTCGAAACTATTAGTAGGGGATAGATAGTGTTTGGAAGAATATGCTTAGTAATTATTCTAAGGTCGGAGCATCCTGCAGCTTTTGCAGCCTCTACGTAATCTTCATTTTTAACTCTTAGGACTTCTCCGCGAATGAGCCTTGCATAGCTTGGCCAGCCAACTAGCGACAAGGAGATTAAAACTTTATCAAGCTTTGTTAGGTTCATTGACAGGATTATGGGATTATTAAGATAAAGGTAAAGAGCGACTACTAATATTATTGTAGTTGGTAGAACAAATTTTCTTTCTGGCTTGAAAGCTGCAAATATTATTGCGAAAACAGCCGAAAGCATTAATATGATTTGAGTTATATCTACTGGAATTAATGTTGGAAAGGCGATTACAAGTGCCATTGCAAGTACAAGCCCCGGAAAAGCGATTATTATGTCTGTGAATCTCATTAGAATCTCATCTAATATACCACCGTAATAGGCGGAGATCGTTCCGATTGTTATCCCAATTATGAGCGCAATGGCTACTACCATTATGCCTATACGAAAGGCGCTTATTGTTCCCCATATACACCCATAATAAATATCATATTGGCCTGCTACTTGATTGCTAATGACCGTTCCAAAAATATGTCTGGTTGTTGGAGGAACTGGTTGCGGTGTCAGGGAGGCGAGTTCCTCGTCGTTGGGCATTAAAAATGGATCTCGTCCTTGAGGAGGAGCCAATATGGGGGCCATACATGCAATTACTATGAAAAACACTATTATTGCTATTCCTACAATTGCTAGTGGGGATTCTCCGATTCTTCTAAGTATAAATTTCCATTCTTCTATACGAGGAGCCCATTCTGTTTTAAGTCTCTCCCACCTGGTTTTTGTGCTCATAAGCTTTACACCAACCTTATTCTTGGGTCAATATATGCATAAAGAATATCAACTATAAGGTTTGCAATGACATAGATGAAAGCAGTTAACATTGCATAGCCTAGGACGGCAGGGATATCAAATTGTATAGCGGCGCGTGCAGCCCATTGCCCTAATCCTCCAAATGCAAATACTGTTTCAGTTATAACTAATCCTCCAAGAAGCCCTGCAATGAGCATTCCTGATAAGGTAACAACTGGAATTAGAGCGTTTCTCCTTGCGTGTCTATAAATGACCGTTTTTTCATCTAACCCCTTTGCTCTTGCAGCTATTGTATAGGGCTTATTGAGTGCTTCTAGCATTGAAGAACGCATAACTCTAATTAGCAGTGCTATATCAATTACAACTATTACCACTACAGGAAGAGCTACATGCTTGAGGGCATCTAAAGTAATGTCCGGACGCCCATTCAGCAAGCCATCAAAAAGGTCTATATAGGTGTAACGCGTGAAGCCTGAAGCCGGGGAGTCTCTGAATTTCATTAGATCAGGACTTAATGGCCCAGGCGTCACCCACCCTAGATATCCGCTGAATAATGATAGGAGCAGTAAGCCAAGCCAAAATGACGGAAGGGACCATCCGATAATGGATAAGACCCTGCATGCGTGATCGATTATAGTATCCTTATGAATAGCAGATTGGACGCCTAAATATATCCCCAGAAAAATTATTATTGGAGCGGCAAATAAGACTATTTCAAATGTGTAAGGCCATCGAGTTAATATTGCTTCTGCAACTGTTTGAGACGAAGTTTTTGAGAAGCCTAAATTACCTTGAAGAACTTGTTGTAGCCAATTGAAGTATTGTTTGTAGAATGGATCATATAGACCATATTTTTGCGCTACTCTTCTCAGCTGATCAGGGGAAGTATGTTGGACATTTCTTACGTAGAGCATAGCTCTCGTGTCAGGAGGAACAAGCATGGTTATTGCAAATATTAAAATTGTTACACCTAGAAGTACAAATATTAAGAGTATAAGTCTTCTTGCTATATATGCGGGTAAAGAGGTCATGGTGTCTCAAGAAGAATGTCTAAACTGAATATTTAAGCTTGACGAAAAAGAAATAAAGGGAGTATTTATGGGGTTATGGTGTATATTCCCATGGCGGGTTTTCGCTGCCGAAGTATCTGCATACGTAGGTTAGGTCTACACCGTCTATTATTCTGTCATTGTTTACGTCTGCTCTAAAGCACCATCTTTCATGGATTGGTGGACCTGGGTCTGAACCGAAGGCTCTTGCAACTATGCTTATGTCAATTCCGTCTATTACACCGTCATAGTTAACGTCGTATGGCAAGTTATTACATTCTGGATAGGGTATTGGCGAACCACTTGTTTCTAGAACTTGAGTATGAGGTATATAGTACCACTTCCATAGGTTGTACGCGTATACTCCTGGATAAACTGGGTTGTAATACCAGTCTACTACCCAGTCTCTTTCGAAGTGGCGGCCAATTGCCTGATCAAGTGTTGTGCTCGGGCAGTCTGCGACTGCTAAGACTTGTACTTCATGATAAATTTGGCATCTTTTTTCAGGATCTGGTTCTCTGATACCCTGCTCTATTAACTGATCCATAGTTGCATTCTGATATAACTGCCACAATCCAAATGCTCCATAGCTGTAGTAGAAGGCGTAGGCGAAGTTGTGAGGATCTGGATAGTCAGCCAACCATCCAATAATGAATACTGGCGTCTGGTGGTAGAGACATGCCCTCAGATAAGGTTTCCAGTCCACACTTGAAATTTCCACGTGAAACTTTGGATTTAATGACTCTAGAGCACTCTTGAGTAGATTTGCAGCTGTTTGTCTCGGTAGGTTGCCTGTATTGTAGAGTATGGTTATTGTAAATCCTGTATCCCATAATCCTGGAACTTTCTGGAATTCTTCCGCAGCTTTACTTAGATTGTAATAGTAGCCTTCCACTGTTGGGTCGTAACATGGCAGTCCAGGAATTATCGCTGTTGCAGGGTGAATCGCCTCGCCCAAATAGGCTTGCTGTAAGAATGTATCGTAATCAAATGCATAAGCAAATGCCTTTCTTACATGTATACCCCAGTCAGGGTTTCCAAAGAAGTCCCTTGGAATGCCATCCTCTGAGAATGCACCACAATCATTTATCTTTCCGTAAGGTGTGGCTGGATCAATGTCAAACATGAAGAACAATGCGTCTACTGCAAGTTGCGGCAACGGGTAGGTGCATCTTATTCCATCCTTAAGTACGCCAGCCTCAAAGTCCACATACATTTCTGGCAAGTTCTGTCTTGGAACAACACATATATCTACTTGTCCAGAAAGGAACATTTCCCTTCTGGTTTCCCATGTGTAGTGCCATGTTACTGTTAAGCGGTCAACCCAGCCTGCTGGTCGTGATGGCCCCAACTTTGGAAAGTCTGCAGGCCATCCACGCCAATAGTTTTCATTTCTGATAACAGTCCAGTATTCGTCAGTATATGATAGGGTTTCTAGCATGTATGGACCAGTTCCACACATTATTGGAGTTGGATCGTCTAGTGGCGAAATCGCTGGATCATGATATTGTATCCATCCTGTGTAGTCGCCCCAATCACCCGGCCACTCAGGGCGGCCAAGCTCACCGATTACGTATTCATTTACCCATTGTTTGCTCAATATACTTGACCAAGACTGAGATAGGATTTGCATGAATGGTGCGTAGGCGCCTGGAAAGGCCAAGTTGAACCATACATGCGTAGCATTTGACTCGACAGCATGATCAATTATCCTGCCAACTCTTATAAGTTCTGACTCGTTGTAGCCTGGCTCACCTGGCACAATGGGAGTACTGTTAAGGCCGAAAGCACCCCAAGTATTCAATAGAGGCTCATACAACATCCATTGCGGACCGCTAGCCCTGTCCTGGACCAATTCTCTCTCGAAACTGTACTCAACGTCTTGTGGTGTTAAATCATAAACATGACCAGCAACATCATAGAATTTAACGCCAGGTCTTATCTTAAATGTATATCTGAAGTACCAATCGAGACCTTCGGGGCTCTTAGTTCCTGTAATATTTTCTATAGTCCATTCTGTGGCTAAGGATGGTAGGTACCTTTCCATATGTTCTCCGTCAAAGGTTATTAGTGTATCATAAACATTCATTATTAGTTCTGCGCTTGCTGTATCATAGCACCATGCGGGGTCAACAGTTTCAGGGTTTCCACCCTCAATTGTTGCTACAGTAAGCTCATACGGGCTCTGAATAGCATTCTTTATATCGTCTGCTGCTATGGCTCTAACGCTGACAGCTGACGAGAAGGCAATGAGCGTAGTCACAATTACTGCTAAAATTATTTTCTTATCCATTTTTCTCTCTCGCCTAGCTTGTTCAACATTACTTTACGGCTTATGCAAATATTTATTCCTTACGGTACGGTAGAAAAATTCTATGCTGAAACCTTAAAACTAGCTTAAAATTCACTGCTTTTTCCCTCTTCAGAAGCAACCCAATGTTTATAGCTTCTAACTATAAACCAGATGAAGATGGCAATAAGCAAGGCGATTACTATTGAAGATGGCGATACAATAAATATTATGTAAAAAATAATCATAGGTACTAATATTGCCAAAAGTAGAATAAAGAACAGTTGCCAAAACCACTTCTGGTTTAGTGGATACAAAGACATCACAAAAAATAGGTAGCCAAATATATTTTAATATTTCTGGTTCATGATACACTAAGAAGATATCTAAGCAAGGAAAAAAATGAAAACTAAAAGAAGTAAAAGGCTCAAAAAATTCAAAAGAGTAATCTCGAAAGAGATACTAGCAATAATGCTGATGGCATTCTTGATATTGGCTGTTATAGTAGGCATTATTGTATATCAACAGTTACCAAAAGGAAGCAAAATCAAAAAAGCCGCAAATGAGCATTTCCAATTTCTAGATACATCGGCGCTTGCTGAGCGAGTATCAGAAAAAGTCATAAGGATAAATTATTTGTTCTTCAAATTGGTACCTGTAGGCGGTGATGCTCATAATGTCGTAATTTTCGCGGAGGGAATGGCTAATCCAGAAAACTGCTATTACTCTGAAATAAAAAATGGAACTGAGCAAAATGTGGAGATACAATTTTATTCACCAATTCAGTCCGTTAAACAAGGCGATGTATACCCAATAACAATAAGAATACGATCAAACGAGGCCGAAGGATACGTTACTCTTCACCTAAAAGAGGAGAACATAATTTTTAGCCCCTAAAACTTTTAGGATGCAAGTGAATTTTAAGAATTCACATGAATTCTAAATGTAAGGGATTATAGTTTTTGGCCAAAAACTTAACTTTAAATTAGAGAAAATATAACATTCCATGGGGGAAGGGTATCCGTGCAAAAAAGCTGGATTAACCAAAGCATCAATCTTCAAACTTTAACGGAAAAAATAGTAAATTTCTTAGAAAAAGAGAAATTTGACCTAACAGTCTTCAAAGAAGAAGAAGGATACTCAATAATAGCCAATAATTCATTGAAACATAAAATAGACGAAGATATAATAATTCAAATATACGGTGATCCAAATAATTTAACGATAAAAATAGAGGAAGGTGCCCGGAAGAGAAGGTTTGCATTCTCGCCATTACTGGCAGCGATGTTTGGAGGAGGATATTTTCTCCTTAGGAAATTAAAGTCAAACGAAGAATATATAAAATTCACAAAATATTTTTGGCAGAATATAAATAGAATACTTGCTGAAATCAGAAACGATAACACTATTTACAGGAAGGGAGAAGGTTGACAAGCCTCTTAATAGAGGCAAAATGTAGCATTCATGGCATAGAACGTTATAGAACAAAGATAATTAAAAAAAATACACCATTGACCCAAACGCGATAAAGCCAAAATTTAGAACAAGACCACGGCATCATTATAGGAAGGAATGTAACGTACGAGGAAGCTAAGG
>Ga0190338_1000242_pt1 | contig 9996 bp, 23 predicted proteins | sample 4872041112_MG_FD_163434 | JGI IMG/M metagenome (GOLD analysis project Ga0190338, IMG submission 163434) | Hydrothermal vent sediment bacterial communities from Southern Trench, Guaymas Basin, Mexico - 4872-04-11-12_MG | ecosystem: Environmental > Aquatic > Marine > Hydrothermal vents > Sediment ... | reverse complement strand
GGCGTAATATAGTACCCATTTTAGCGTTCTCGTGCTTTTTTTCTTTAAATAAAGCGCGATTCTACGGTTTTGTTCAGAATCATTCAATAACAAGACTAAATAGAACAGCCTACAACAAGGGTGGTGAAATCCTAACCAAGCTATGGAGCTAAAATTTAAGCTCAGGAGCCAAGAAAAGAGTTAAATAGAAGTAAATGGTAAATAATTTAAGGAGAGAGAAGCGAATAGTGAAAAAAGGCAAACTCAAATAGGAGAGACAGGATGATAGGAATAACCGTATCGAGTTTGGGCGATTTAGAGAAATGTGAAAGGTGCTTCTGGTTATATACACGCGGTGTACACAAACCACAGATATTTCCAAGCGTATTGAACGCTATGGACACATTAGAGAAACGAGATGCAATAATACGAACACAGCGTGGTGAAGGGATAAGATGGTTGTATGGAGATGCAACGATAATAGAAATAGACAAACGGTTAGAAGCAGTGTATAACGGTATGAAACTAAAAGGGACATTAGATGCTCTCGCGAAACGAAGAGATGGTTATGTGGTGATAGACTTCAAGACATCGGCATCCCCTTATGACTTGGGCAAAGCAAATCATTACTACCAGACACAAATGAGCGCATACGCATATCTTTGTATGAGAAACGGCTACACGCCCGTAGTAGGCGCAGAACTGGTTTTCTACTGCCCATCATTACTAAGCGATAAGACCGCCACATTTGAAATTTTTCGGGTGCCCACGATGATTGATATGGACAAGGTTGAGAAATTGCTTGAGAGAGCGAATATGATAGCGCAAATGGATACCCCCCCTCCGGGTAGCTGTGAGTGGTGTCGGTATAGAGAAGCGGCATCAAGGTACGAGTGAGTGTTGAACTATGTCGGGGGGCTGAGCGAAGCGAACGCCCCCCTTGCATGGCGTGCGTAACACGAATTGTGTGGTTAGCACGAATTGTGTGGTGCACTGGCGAGGAGGTAACGGGAATTGTGTGTTCCAGCACAATTCATCTTTGTTTATATTTGCTGGAATATGCGATTCCTGTTACCTCTCGAACAGGGCACTATGCGATTCGTGCTAACTATGCGGTTCGTGTTACACACGCATTTGATTAGACGAGTTGTGGGAGGGAGGAGGGGATATGTCGGGGGGCTTTATGCCCCCCCCTTACATGTCTATGAGGCGCGAAAAAAATGCCCCCTTATTCTTCATCGGGGGCATTCTCTATATAGTAGTCCAGCAAGTCATCCAGACTTGCAAAAAAGGTTTTAACTCCACGGAATCTCTGAATCTCGAAGTTCCTTAAGGCTTTCTCGAACTCTGTCATTTCCACTGATAGGTCATTGATCACTATGTTCTCCAGTCCCCACTTGGTTGCTGCGCGCACTAGCTTTAGATTTGCTAAGCACTTGAGCTCGGCGTTGTAGTAATCTTCTGCTTCGTCCAGCCACCATCGGAGTTTACTGTGCGGGAAGCGCAGATGCGCTTCGTCTTGACTGTAGTCAGACGGATCGAATAGGAAATTCATCGCTTCCCATTCTTCTTCAGTTATCTGCCTGCTCTCTTCATACATCGTTGAGGGTAGGTCGCAACGGACCCAGTCTCTTGGATGAAAACGGAGGCACTTTGGGCAAATCCAGTACGGCTTCTCAGTCGCTTCGAGGTAATCGTTGAATTTAGCGATGATAGCGTCGTCGTCCATGCCGTCAACTTCTTCAAATCTTTCCACAAATTTACGAATCTGTTCTACACTTGCCATTCCACATCACCTCCTAACTTATTTCAACGGGAGTCATCGAGGCAACGGAGCTCAACCCCAGCTCCGCTCCTCTCTTCACTTAATTTATCCGAGAGGTATGGGGTGGGCGGGGCGCACGCAAGGAATGCTACCGCCGAGCCGATTTGGCAAAAAGGGCATGCAGCGCAGCAGACGTTATGTCCAGAAATCCCGCCCGGGCTGGGTCGGCGCACAGACCTGTTTCGAAAAGCGCAGTGGGGGTAGCGGAGTTTTATATAGACATGTGTCAATACCCCGAGCATTTTCGAAACCAAATCCGTAAGGATTTGGTGCGCCGGGCACCCAGCCCGGCTTATACTATGGTGTTATATGTAATAGCGGGATTTCTGCTTTCGTAAGAAAGGGCTGCGCTGCATGCAATTTTTGACAAATCGGGGGCTTTAGCCCTTTACTCGGCTGGAGCGTTCCACCGGTGCGCAATAAAGAACTGCCCGAGGGGTATATATTTGCGGAACTCCGCAAACGAAAGGGAGGGTGGATTGACTTTGCTTGCAAAGTCAGGGGGGCGGAGGTGGAGGAATAATAATAAAAAGAAGAATATTAGTTTGATAATGAAACACAAAATGAGGCACGTATATAATGTATAGCACAAAGATAAACAAAAATAAAAGATAAGGCTTACTGAAATAGCAATATTTTAAAAACAAAAAACTTGAAAAGGAGAAAAAATAAGAATAGATTAACGAAAGGACTGTTATTGCCTTATTGCCTGCCCATCATGGCGTCAATGAACCCGATTGCTATAAGAGTCTCTGCTTGTCCGATTACTTTTGCCATTTCTATGATTTGTTCAGTCATCTCGCCGTTTCCTTTTAAGTTCGTAACGAATTCCCTAAATTCCTCTTCTTCCATTTCTTATCACCTCCTAATGTTTTATTTAATTCACCCTTAATGTTTTTTAAGAGACAGAAACTGCCTTAAATAAAAAAAGAAAAATAAAAAAGTGAATATTAAAGCTCAATATTGATTTCAATCTTCTTAACGCTTTCAAAGACATCCCTGAACCACACTGTCGACTCACAGTCCCAGCCGTATAAGGATAGTGGACGGCTGAACCGCGTATGTACTTGACCATCCTCTGTTAACATCACTGCATCGTACTCTTTTGATATCCGCTCCCAGTCCATTACTGTTAAACCTACTTCGCTACTGATTCCAAACTTGCTGTATAGCCGTTCAAGGTCTTCATAGCAGTCAATGACATATATTTGTGCATCCTCTTTTGGAACGAGCAGGAAGAAATTAACATCTTTGATCCATTCTGGCTCTTCACGAACGCACTACTCGACCCAAGCGCTGGGGTACTCTTCTTCTGGTGTGTATGTTGATGTCCACAGCCCACCAACAGGTTTAATGAATCTTGTGTTCTTAACAGGTTTTATCTCTTGGAACTCTTCTCTTTCTGTGCATAATAGCTGTGGTTTTACCATTACTGTTGTTGTGCTTTCCATATTTTCATATCACCTCCTAATTATTTCACCCTTATTGTTTTTTAGAAAGAGAAACCTCGATAAAATAACAGTGTGTTTCATCGTCAAAGGTTATCCCTGCATCGAGTCCTATTGCCGCGAGCTCTTCTATAAAGACTTCAGCAGAAACGAATAGCTTGTCGAAGAGTTTATATGGTACTTGTATTATTATCATACGCTCACCTCCTAACGATTATTTCACTATTATCGTTTTTTACTGTGCATATTCATGGACGAATGAAATGAATTTCACGACCAACAGACTGGGCATATCTGACAGTATTGGCAGTACCACCGGAAGAGCCATTCCAGACGGCACATAGTAGATCACAGTGATGGACCATAACCTCATTACGGCGCTGGTATCCGGACATAGAGAAGTTTGACTGGACGACAAATGTACGAACGGCGTGAGAGATGAGATGCCGGAGATGTGCGCGGGATGAGGGGTTCCAGCGGGCAGTGAATATACGGAACGGGAACGGGAGAACGAACACAAACGGAATGCCAAGCTCGACGCAGACCTCAGCAGCGAGCTGATCCACTCCCAAAGCACCACCGGAAATCACTAACAAGTCAGGATGTAATTCAAGCTGGCGCGAAAGGAACTGGCGAACCTGAGATTTAACAGCATTAGCATCCCTTAACTTATGGGGACGGTGTCCAGTGAAAGCTATCTTGAACATATTGAATTCATAAGATTCGTTTTTTTGAAATGCTAAGCCAAAATAAAAAATAAAAAATAAAAAATAAAAGATTAAAACAGTTTTACAAACCTCAAAAATAGCGCTTTAATTCGCGCTTTTCTTCGTGCTTTTCCCGCGCGCCTGCTTACCGTCCACTTCGGTGGGTACCCAGCGTGGGTTGCTACCATCGAAGGACGGCTTTTGTGCACTGAACACAAACGTCTTACCGATCAAGTCATCGGTATCTCGGATACCCAGCTTTTCCATTGCCGGTATTAACAGTTCTGCCTGATGCATTGGTCTGAATTTCTGGATTACCACACTGCCCCCTACAGCCTCAATGAGTTTCTGGTTCGTTAGCCGTGCACGGATGTATAGAGCGTCATAGCTTGGGAACTTTGCATCTTCCTTTTCTTCAATGTTTTCCACTGTTGCTGTGAATGTTGGCGGTAACTTATCCAAGCGCGCTATTGGTGCATATCTTTCTCTCAGGTCATCTATTCTCATTTCACATCACCTCCTAACTTTATCTATTTCACTAATTTTGTTTTTTTGTTTCCTTTATACCAAGTTTTGCGACTTAGTAATGCTTGTTTCTACCAGCTCTATGAACCAACTCTTGAACTCTTCGGTCTCGGTGTTAGCTACGCTTATTATTCCGTCTGCATTTTCTAAGTGTTCAATTAGCTCGGTTGCGCTCTTGTAAATTGCACTTTTTGGCATTGGATGTTCCTTTATGTATTGTCTTACTTCATTGATGAACGCTTCCTTTAATCCCATATCATCACCTCCTAGTCATTTATTCACTCTTATCGTTTTTTGTTAGCAATCATCGAGTTGCCTGTAAAACCTGAGATATGCGGTGGCTCTCTGAAACCTTGATAGCTCAAGTTCGGCATATCTGTGTCTGTTGCTCGATGTAAATCTAAAGCCGAGTCGCCATAGTAATTCCTCTTCGCTATAAATGCCATCGTCATCTTCGGTCTGCTCTTTTCCTGTTTCAATGCGAATCTCAGCAGCCCTAAAAGGCGAATGATCCAGTACCTCTCGAATTTTTTTCTTTACCGGGTCGGTGAGTGAGCAGGTAATGACTGCAACTGCTTCACCATCTTCATTGAATTCAATAAAGCTATCTGCCTTCTCGGGATTGACACTCAGAACAGAGTTGTCAACAAGTTGCTTGATTAAGTAGCGCACATCAGCGATCTTCTCGTCTTTCTGTACATATTTCTTATAATCTTCGTACATTTTTTCTATTATTTCGATTGCACTCATTTCCATACACATCACCTCCTAACATTATTTATTTCAACCTCTTCGTTTTTTCACGCTCAAGATTAGGAGCTCTTCTTTCATTGCTCTCGCTTGGTCCATCAGGGTATTTACTGTATCTTCTAAAGATACTAGCCGGTCATGCAGTGTAAGTGCAGCAAGTTGCAGTGTCTCTATTTCTTCTTTCATTTTTTTCTTTCCCCAGCGTCTAGATTGGTACATTTTCTTTTATCACCTCCTAACTTATTATTTCGCCAATTTCGTTTTTCTTCATTCTCGCGTGCTCAAAACATGGTTGTTCCACACGGTCTTCCAATAAATCAAGATCAAAAAGAGTATTTTCGGTAATATGCAACAGTCGTTCAAGGCTGTCCTTAATCTCCAGCAATGTCTCTGTATCTGTCAGTGTGATGTCCTTTGCTAATGTATCGCACCTCATCCTCAATTCAATGCCATTCCCTTTTATTCTACCTGGCATTTCGCTTCACCTTGCTTCTTGTAAAATTTTCCTCATATTCACAAGTTCAATAATTCGCTTCGCGGTAGTGCTCGGAACATTGTACTTCGTTAGTAGATAAAGCTCTCTCTGTGTTGTATTCCGTAACATCTGATAAGCTTCGTCACGCTCAAGTTCTTGTGCTACTCTATCGAGTTCGCTTAACTCTTCCTTTTCTTTCGATAGTGCTTCATCTGCCGTTTCGTATAAGATATAAACAGCATCTTCTGTTTCATCGTGTGGAACAACGGTAACTTTCTTGATAACTTTGTCTGGATCGCTCAGGAATTCGTTTGCAAAAGGTAAACTCGTAAACTTTGTTAGTTTCATTTTATTTTTAGCCTTTTACTCGCTGTATGTTATTTTTCGTACTGCGTTTATGAACTCAACCATTAAATCTAGGTTTGAGAAAGATATCACTATGTGATCTTTGGCGGTTTTTATCTCTATGCTTTTAGTTCTAATATTTACTGCCACTGTTATTTCGTTTTCATGTGCATCATTAAAGCGCATCTCAAATTTTGGTGTTTCCATTTCTCTTTTATCACCTCCTATTTTTTATTTCATTATATTCTTTCATTTCTAACTATCCGAGTAGGTCTGAGACGGGTAGGTCTTCGTCTTCGATGCGCTCTATCTTTTCGTTTAGTCTTTCTGTCTTTCCTCGTAACTCTACTACGGCGCTGCTTAATACTGCTATCGCTTCTTTCAGTTTTTCTATTTCTTCATATATTTCCATTTTTATCACCCATTTTGTTTTTCTATTCTCTTTCTTCAACTTCTTCATCAGATATTTTTAGTCCCGCCGGTTTGTGACACTTTCGGCACTTTTGAACCCATAGAGGACTCCCGTAGTAGTAATCTCTGTGCCCGCAATTCTTACATACACAACTTCCTGGCATTTTCTTTCTCACCCCTTCTTACCTACAAAAACTAAACCACTCAAGCTCACTGATGCTTGGCTCTTCAATTCCTGTATAAGCCGTTCGGTATTTAAAATCTCTTCGGTTTGTAAGTAATGGATCAATCCACCGCTTACTGTTGCTCTCGCATCTTCGTGATGCTCCATCCATGCATTCACCAACCTCAACGCTTTCTCTGCCGATATTGGTGTGACGTTGCCTGCACTGTCCTGCTTGAACCACAAGCCATCCGAATCGAAATGCACTATTCTCAAAATCACCCGTCCTCTCTGTCGCACTATAAAGTCTAACCTACCAAAACCATTCGTTTTCATTTTATTTCATAAAATTCGTTTTTTATTACAGGATGGAGAGCGGAAACAATAAAAAAATAAAGTTTTTAATGGTTTAGCTTATACATGTACGCGTGCAGGCGCTTTGGTTTTAGTTTGCCTGCTTTTTGCCCCGCCTTCGGATCTTCTTACCGTTTGGCGTCGCTACCGGTATCCATCGCGGGTTGCTTCCCGCGAATGATGGCATTTGCGCCTCGAATACGAATGCCTTTCCAACGAGCGCGTCTGTGTCATCGAATCCGAGCGCCCTCATTGCTGGCACTAATAGCTCGGATATGTGCATCCCTCGCATCTTCTGTGTCAGCACCTCACCCTCTGCCTGCTCTATCGCCTTCGGGTCTTCAATTGCTATGTCCATGTACAGTGCATCGTAGTTCGGATAGTTGCTGTCCGGACGCTCTTCGATTCGCAGTACCCTGCCTGTGAACCGTGGCGGTAACTTCTCAAGCCTTGCACGCGGGACATAGAAATTATCCAAATCTTCAACACTTACCATTTCACATCACCTCCTATTCATTTTATTCATTTTATTTCGTTTTTTGATGGCCTCGTAAGCATTTATCGAAGTACCGCTGCCTCTCTATCAATGCCATCGCTGCATCAAGAATGTAATTGTATCCCATGCCTATCCCTATTGTTGCTTCTCCTTCTTCCATTTTTACCACTTCCTATTCTTTCTTTATTTCGTTAGTTTCGTTTTTTGGTTGCTTTTCTTTTGGTGCTTATTTCTCCATCCTTACAAGCTCTAACCTTTTAGTACCCCTGATGTACTTGTTAGCACATTCCAACTGCACCAACTCGCCCTTTTTTGGTAGCGGTGTAACCTCTGGAAATGGCACTACAATGTATTCCCTTACACTACCGGTATCAACTACTATCACGCCTGTACCGTCACCGTTTACATGTGAATCCACTACCTCGCCCGCAACCACTATTCGGAATCTGCTGTCGTGACGGTTTACTAAGCGCGTCCACACATCTATTTTGTATTGATCCGCTTCGTAGAACTTCTGGAAGTAGAAACCTGTGATAGGATTAAAAACAGTACAGATATAGTGCATTTTCAGACATGTGTCGTGGAATGCCTGATATTTCGGTAGCTCTTCTCTAAGCATATCCCAGTCCTTGTTCATCACTATACTCATAATGCCAAAATTGTACATTTGTACAGACTCCTCGCCGATAAAGTCGAGAAAAGACGCTGTGGACGCTACGAAGAGAACTGCCATAAGTATCGCTTTTATCTTGCGTTTACGCTCGTCTTTTCTGTCTTTCTTGCTGTCACTACCGAAAGTTTCCACTAAGCTACTTATGTTTACCATTTTAATCTGGTTTTATTGTTTTTTAGAGTTTTTTTTTCTGAAGATCGGGGAGCAGGTGCAGCGCTGGCCAAAGATGACAGAGGAAGACCAATGTCATACGCTGCACCTTTTTCATACCTTATGTTTGATATACCACTTCGCGTCCGTATGCGAGTCCTTATAGAACAGTTCAAAGCCTGTTCCTTCATTATCAAACTCACAGAAACTTGCGATTCTTATCAAATCTACATCTTCTCCGAGAAATATAGTGTAGCCAATTCGCTCGATTATCTTTTTAGTTTTGACCAGCTTGCTTATTTCTTCAAATAACTTGCGCCAGCAATCGTGTCCACCTATGGAGCTATTGATGTGCCAACACCACTCAAAAGATTTGATTTTATCAATCGGTGCATCCATCGTTTGCATTTTAACCGTTCCATTTAGTAATGAATATCCACAGGCACAAGCCACAACTTTTCTTCATCGGTTATATACGCCTTCATACCTTCAATTTGCTCTACAGAAAACAGTGGCTCGGTTGTATCAACAAAAGCGTACATACTGTATGGATGCCCACCTGCCATCCTTAGATGATAGAGTGCATCGCCAAGGTCTCCTTTATCCATCGCTTCTTTCGCCTTATTGAATTCGTCATGCATCACATTTATGTTCGTTTTTATTAGCTCTTCCAGTAGCTTTTTACCTTCTTTACTATCTACCGGAAGTACCTTTCGCTCACCCCATCTCTGTTTGAAGAAAGTATCGCCGGGCATGGAATAGTAATCCACACCGCGTGCTCTCCATACCATAACGCGCTCTTCTGCTTTCGCAAGTGCTTCGCCTTCTTCTTCGGCTTCAACCACGAAGTATATTAATGAGTGCATGTTCCATCATCTCCTATTTTATCGCACCATCCCACCATTCGCTGCCCGTCCTGTTTGTGTATCCACAAGGAAAGTGTACTTCGGTTTGCCTTTTCTCCTGACATGCAGGTATAGCGCATCCTCTACCAACCCCGCTTTCCGTAACAGGTCGTTAGTCAGTGCTCCCTTCTTCCAATCCAGTATTATTACATCACCAACTCTAAGGAGACTGACTATTGTTTGCCACGCCATATCCACTTTAGGCGAGAATTTTATATGAAAGGCTTTTTTAACATCTCCATCCGCTTTGTATTCTACTGGTATCGAATATCGCTTCTCTGTCTCGAACGGATCGTTATGTATTTCCTTTATCGCTTCTATCTCGCTCAAATGGAACGCTATCATGTCTGCACGCTTTAACGCTTTCAAATCCATCTTGGTCAAGCCTTTAGGCTTTTCATCGTTGTCGTTATGCTCTACTTCTACTAAACTTTCCATTTTCATGTATCACCTCCTAACTTTTCATACAAATACCTCGTACCACCCAATATCGAATTCTGGCTCTTCCGCAAGCTTCTGCTTCTTGAGTTCTTCCACAATGTCTTTGAAATCCCAATCTCTGAATCCGCTCTTTTTAAATTTCGCTACTATTTCTTCCGTCTTCTCCTGCAATTCGCGTTCGGTTAGCTCACTAAAGAAAATGGCGTCCCAGAGTACATCGTTGTTGCTTGCATCCATAAACCTTGCAATTATAAGTCTCTTTCTTCCCATCATTACCACCTCCTAACTTTATTCAAAAGTCTAGATGCGAACGCCAGAGACAATAAATAGATAGCCAACGATAACTAAA
>Ga0190338_1000240_pt1 | contig 10017 bp, 6 predicted proteins | sample 4872041112_MG_FD_163434 | JGI IMG/M metagenome (GOLD analysis project Ga0190338, IMG submission 163434) | Hydrothermal vent sediment bacterial communities from Southern Trench, Guaymas Basin, Mexico - 4872-04-11-12_MG | ecosystem: Environmental > Aquatic > Marine > Hydrothermal vents > Sediment ... | reverse complement strand
GGGTAGGTTTTTCCCTGTTACTCTTCAGGTGGATGAGCGGGATGATGAGGGGAAGCTTCTCCTTGGGGGGAGTGAGAAGGCGGGTTTCCTCCGACCGAATGATGAGCTCATATTCCTCCTTGAGGAGGGAGGCAAGCGGGCACCAGCGTCAGCTCTTTCTTCCCTTTGCTCGCCTGTTTTCGAGCTCAAGGTGAGGGGGAGATATTTTTATCTTTTTCCTTCTCTTTCTTCCTCCCAAAGGGAGGTAAAGAAGGTTATATCATCATATGCCCGGGGAAATTTCTTCTTTGTTCGAACCCCATCCTATTCGGCGGCTTTGGCTAAGGATAGGTACTTTCTGGTGGAGCTTGCTTTTCCCTCAGGAAGAAACATACTCGATCGGAGCAAGATAAGGATAAAGGCACGCCTCAAGTGGTGGTTTTTCTATCCCTTGGCGATAAAGCCGATGGTTAAAACCGAGGGAGATATCGCCTTCCGAACGAGGGGGATAAGGAGAGGACCGCTGAGGATAACCGTGGTGGGAAAGCCAGAATTAAAAGTGGTGGGAAGAAAGGTCCCTTCAGGGGAGGTGGAGATAGGGTTTTATCCCGAGGGGATCGTCTTTCCCATCGTGGTCTCATCGCCGATAAGACTTGCCCGTTATTGTAGTTCCGCCAGTTTCCGTACCTCGCTTGACTTTGCAAGTTCTGCCTCAGGTATGGAGATCTACCTTCCTGGTGGATATCATGGGATAGCGGATGGAAAGATGGAACCAGGGGAGAAAGATTTTCCTCATTGTAAAACGAATTTTGTTCTTCTCTCGGGAGAAAAGGGGGTGCTACTCTTCTTCATTCGACCAGAAAGGAGAGCAAAAATGCTCCCCCATTCCTTTTATTTTGCTGATGATGGGAAAAAGCGTAAATTACCTGAAGGAGAACCGGGGAGCTTCCCTGAGCTTGGATTTTCCTTCGATATCTTAAAGGCAGAACCAGGCGAATACATCCTTTACCAATATCTTTATTTCTTTCCGCCGAAAACAAAAATAAGTGAAATAAGCCCTCCCCTCTTTCCGGAGCGCTCGCTCGGTCAGGAAGCAAAAATCCGCTTTTTCTCGCCCTAAGTGCCTCTCTGGCTTCCTCAGTCTTCTCCCTTCTTTTCTTCAGTTCTTTCCAGCTCCTTTTCTGCTGGTTTGTTCTCGGAAGTTCCGCTCAGCGCTTCTTTAAAATTCTTTATCCCTCTGCCCAAGCCGCGACCCACTTCGGGTAGCTTCTTCGCCCCGAATAGGAGAAGCACGATACCGAAAATGAGCAAAAGCTCCGGAATACCAATCGAACCAAACATCTTAATCCTCCCAAGTAAATTCTCTTTTAAAACAATTTTTATTTTACGACCTTCAATAGCGATAAGTCAATCGTATTTAAGCCACCCCTTCCCACCCGGGTATCTCTATTGCGAGTTATCCTCGGAAGATATCCGAGAATTAACCCCTCTCAATTGCTCTTCTTATTTCGTCATCAGCCATTTCCCTCTTTTGGTCTTTTCAATGAGAGGATGGAAGCGGTATTCCTCTTTATCTCCTCCACTGCCGGCTGGTCGAAGGGGTTAACCTGGAGAAGGAAGGCGTAGAAGACGATAGCGAGTTCGAAGAATAAGAAAAGCTCCCCCAGGGTAAAGGCGTTTATTTCAGGGATGATTAGGGTAGTGTTTGGTCTCTTTCCTTTAGTCAGAGCGAGCTCGGTCGCCCTCTTTTCCGCGGTGAGTATCTCCGAGAGCTTCCTCCCGGCAAGGAACTGGGGGATCTCTCGGTGAGGGAGGACATCGGGTAGGGTGATATCCTCAGGGAAATCCTCTACCTCGAGAAAGAGGAATTCCTTGTCGTTCGGTCCCTCGAGGTAGAGCTGGAGTTGGGAATGTTGATCGCTTGCCCCGATCGCTACCACTGGCGTTTGTCCCACAGGGGCGCCTTGTTCGCTCCTTTTCCCCAAGCTCTCGGCAAGGAGCTGACGGTACCAATAGGCGAGTCCACGGAGGGTAGTGGCGTAGGGGAAGATGACCTGATCCCGTTTTCCCTTGCGAAAGAGGAGGAAGTGAATAAGAGCGAAGAGGAAGGCAGGGTTTTCCGAGGGAGGGAGGTTGATCAATCTATCTCGGATAAAGGAAGCACCGGTGATTAACTCCTTGGTATCGACGCCGATAAGGGCAGCGGGAAGAAGCCCCACTGGTGAGAGAACAGAAAACCTCCCCCCTACATCCTCGGGGATAAAAAAGAGCTGATAACCTTCCTCCTTTGCAAGCTGGAAAAGGGGTCCTTTCCCTTTGGTAGTTATGACTACGATATTCTCCCGATATTTTGTTATCCCTTTTTCTTTTATGAGGAATTTCCTTAAGGAAAGGAAGTTAGCTAAGGTCTCTACCGTCTTTCCCGATTTGCTTATCACGATGAAGAGCGTTCGCTTGAGGTCGAGGGTAGCGGCAAGGCGAGCGGTTATTGTCGGGTCTATGTTTTTAAGGACGATCAACTTAGGATAAAGGCGAAAGGAGAACTCAGAGGAGAGAGGAGCTAATGCTTCATCTATGGCGATGGCGCCTAGGGCAGAGCCTCCCATCCCGATTACCACCACCTGATCGAACCTTCTTCCTGACCGGAGGGCAAAGCGGAGGACCTCCTCCTCGGTCTCATCATCATCGGGTAAGGAGGCGAAGCTGTATTCCCCTTTTTTGATCTTTCTCCTTACCTCGTCGATTAATCTTTCTCCAAGGGGAAGATTTTTATCGATCTCCTCCCCCTTTATTCCCTCATCGCCCACCCTTTCGTGGAGGGCGTTTTGATAATCGTATCTTATTTCCTTCGCCTTCTCTTCCACCGTGTCCTCCTTTTGGGATAAGTATAGCCCCGGTTGGGGGGAGGATTCAACCGGGAAGGGCTTTTTGTTGACACCTTTCGCCAGGGGGAATAGAATAATAAATGTTGGATAAGTTAAAGTTTTTCCCTGTTCTTAAGAACAGAGGGAGTAGGGGTTGGGGGTAGCGGTCTTCGATGAAGCGGAGGGCGGTTTTCGTTTTTTTCCTTTTGTTCTCTTTTGCCTTTCTTCTTTTCCCTCGAGAGGAGAAGGTATCGGACAAAGAGAAGCTTAGGAGGATAAAGGAGGAGATAAAAAGGCTCAAGGCACGGTATGAGGCGGCTCTTTCCGAGGAAAAAAGCATCCTCGGGGAGCTTGAGCGGTTGGGTGTAGCGGTGGAATTGAGGAGGGCGGAGCTTGATCGCCTCGAGGTGGAGCTTAGGATAAATCGAGAACGACAGAGGGAGGTAAGAAGGAGGATCACTAAGCTGAGGAAGAAGATAGATGATGAGAAGAAGCTTTTAGGAAGGAAGTTGGTCTTTATCTACAAATTGGGCAGGCTCAGCTATCTTCGTATGGCTCTTTCAATGGAGGAGGCAGGAGGTTTTCGAGAGGGCTATTACTACCTTTCCTTCTTAGCCCGTCGGGATAAGGAGCTTATAGATAGGTTTAGGCGGGATATCGCCCTTTTTACCCGTTCGAAAAGGGAGCTTAAGGAGGGAGAGAGAAGGTTGCTCGCCTTGAGAAGGGAGACGGCGGCGAAGGCGGAGGAGGTGAGAAAGCTGCGGAAGGAGAAGGAGGCTTATCTGGCCAAGGTAAGGAGGGAGCAGAAGTTGACCTTGCAAGCGATATCAGAGCTGATGGAGGCATCGCGGAAGCTCGAAGGGTTGGTGGCGGATCTCTCGACCGAGGGGGTTCCCCCCTCACCCCCTCTTCCTTTCTACCGGTTCAAGGGGTTACTCTCCTGGCCCGTTTTGGGGAAGGTCGTCGCCACCTTTGGGAAGGTTAAACACCCCAAGTTCAATATCTATTTGGTGAGAAAGGGAATAGATATCGCAGCACCGCCCGGTTCCCCGGTTTATGCGGTGTTTGATGGGAAGGTGATATATGCTGACTGGTTCCGAGGTTATGGAAACCTCCTAATAATAGACCATGGGGATAAGTATTGGACCTTTTATGGGTATGCCTCGAAGCTTCTGGTCAAGGTTGGTGATTATGTGAGGAAGGGAGAGCCGGTAGCCTTGGTAGGGGATACTGGTTTTCTCTCCGGTCCTTCCCTCCACTTCGAATTGAGGCACAATGGGGTCCCTGAAAACCCTTTGGATTGGCTGAAACCAATTAAGGAGCGTAAATAGCAATGCTTAGAAGGTATCGAAAACAGCTTATTACAATTACTGCGGTAGTGGTCTTCTTCGCCCTTTTTGGGATAATCTTGGGGAGCGCAGGTTCAAAGGCGGGAAGCTACCGCAAACTTACCATCATTACCCAGGTGATTGAGTTGATCAAAAGGAACTATGTGGAAAAGGTCGATCTCAGCCGTCTTTTTTCCGCCGCCTTCTATGGGATGGCTGAGGGGCTCGATCCGGAGAGTTTCTACCTTTCCAAAGCGGAATATCGACAATACCAGAAGGATATGGTTATGCCGCGGGCGGGTGTGGGGCTCGTTGTCGCTAAGAGGAGTAGTAACTCCTTCCCCGAGGTGTTACGGGTTATCTCCGGTTCCTCCGCTAATAAAGCGGGGATCCTTCCTGGAGATTTGGTTGTCTCCATAGAGGGTCGTCCCACCAGGGAGATGACCCTTTTTCAAGTGAGAAACCTCCTTTCTGGGGATGAGGGGAGCGAGGTAAAGCTCACGGTGAGGAGGGCTGGAGCCAAGGGAGAGATCGAATTATCCCTCATTCGCCATCATCTCAAGAAGGAGAGGGGGGAGAAGAGGATCATTGAGGGTAAGGTTGGTTATTTCAAAATCCCCACCTTTACCAAGGGGGTCGTTGCCAATTTCAAGAAGTGGCTTCGTGAATTAGAGAGGGATGGGATCGACTACTTGGTGATAGACTTGAGGGATGCTTCTGGCGGTTCCCTTCCCGATATGACGAGAGCAGCGGATTTCCTTCTTGAGCGAGGGGTAATCCTCTCCCTCAGGAGCAGAGGGCAACTGATAGCCAGCTACCGGGCGAAGAAGGGGAGGTTTTTTACTGGCAAGGTGGAGGTGCTGATAAATAGCCGGACCAAGGGGATACCCGAGGCGTTTGCCCTCGCTCTCGCCGAAAACAATCGGGCGGAGGTGGTGGGGGAAAAGAGCTTCGGTGATGGTGCAGTGAGGAAGGCTATTCCCTTGAGCGATGGTTCCGCCATTATCCTTTCGGTGGCGAAGTTCGTCTCCCCCAAGGGTGTCTCTTTACCGGGGCACGGCGTTATCCCCTCTTTTTCCATCCCTCTTCCCCAGGCTAAGGAGGTAGGGGGATCTCCTTACGAACTTCAGCTGACCAAGGCGGTGGAGCATCTAATTGGCACCAGCGAGTAGGAAAAAGAGAGCGAGAAATTCTACTAAGAGGAGCTCTCGAAGGAGCTCCATAAGGAAGAAGAGGGGCAAGGTAAAGGGGAGGGTGAAATTCCCCTTTACTTTCACCGGAATTCTCCTTGTTTCGCTGAGCATCGCCTTTGTTCTTTTCTTTTTCCTCCTTTTTAGGAACAGGGAGGCGAGAACCGAGGCGGGTTTTTTTGAAACGCAGGCGAAGATAGATAAATTACTCCCCTCTCTGGCAAAAAAGGCTGGTATATCTTTAGCCCTTCCCGGGAGAAGGGGGGAGGGTGGGGTTATTTTGGTCAGAGGAGACTTTCCTGGCAATAAAAGGCGGGAAAGGATCGTGGCAGAGCTTAGAAAGGGGCTTCCCTCCTCTTCTATTTCTCTTTCTTCTCGCTTTTCTCGAAACCCCAACCGGCTTATCGTAAATATAGTCGTTGGCAATAGGGTTTCCCACCGCCTTATCTTGAAAGAGAGGAGAAACTCCCCTCTGGGGAAGAGGAAGGCTTTGGGAAAGGTAGCGTTGATAATAGATGATGTGGGCTATGATATCGTCCTTCTTGAGGACCTTCTCAGCTCCGTTGATTGTCCCCTTGCTATATCTGTTCTCCCTCATCTTCCTTATTCCCGGGAGTCAGCGGAGCTCGCCCATCGGCTTGGCTTTGAGGTGATGCTCCATCTGCCGATGGAGCCGGTTGGTTATCCGGAAAAGAACCCGGGGGAGGGAGCGATCTTCATCGATATGAGCCCCGAGGAGGTGAGGTGGACGATCGAGGATGATCTCCTCACCGTCCCTTATGCGGTAGGGGTGAACAATCATATGGGCTCAAGAGCTACCGAGGATCGGGACCTTATGAGGATAGTGTTTGAGGTATTGAAAGAGAAGAGGCTCTTCTTCGTTGATAGCCGGACCACCGATTATTCGGTTGCCGCCAGGGAGGGAAAAGAGCTCGGGGTTCGCGTCGGGGTGAGAGCCATCTTCCTCGATAAGGGGGTCAATTCCCACAACGATGATGTCGCGGGCAACCTTCGGAGGTTGTTCTCCTTAGCCGAGGAGCGGGGAAAGGCTGTTGGTATCGCCCATCTTTCGATAACAACGGTCCAATCTTTGAAGGATATTCTCCCCTTGCTAAACAGAAATGGAGCGGAGCTCGTTTTTATATCAGAGGTGGTTGAATAAATGGCAAGACTTGGGAGAAGAAGGGGGAACATCTCCAGAAGGAGAAGGGCTTTTCTTATTATGGGGGTAGTTTTCCTAATGGGAGGCATTTTTTCCTTCGTCTTATTTCCCCCTACCCTCACTCATCCGGATAAAAGGGTGAAAGCCACCTCCCAATTGAGAAAGGGGGATTCAGAAAAGGGGCTTTTCTCCAAACTTTCGGATCAACTTTCCACCGCTTCTTACTATGTGGGGAAGGTAGTAGCAGAGGTGATAGTGCCCCGCCTCTCCCCTGAGACAAAGGCTCGACTCTATACCGGGATCAAGGTTGTATCCTTCCTCTGTGCCATTTTAAAGGCGTATTTCTTTCACTTCCTTGTACTTATTGCCGCGATGGTTCTTCTTATAAGGAGCGTTCTGCCACCCTCAAGGCGAAGGAAGAGGCGGTAGGGTAGTGTTTTTCTTCTGACCCTCGGTTTTTATTTGCTCTTCAAGATAATAATTTCCTTTTAATTCAAAAAATTGAAGCGATGTGTTGACCGATTATTTGTTTTTTTAAAATCGCTTACACAGGGCAAGTCAAAAATTTGAATCTAAGCTTCAAAAATTTGGACTAATAATGATAAAAATAGCAAAGTAAATCAATAAATTTTTGTTGTAACTTATTGTTTATGCGATACTTAACTTTTTTGGAAATTCTATTAACAGAATATGAATTGGTATGGTTCTTGCTTAATAAAAAAGGGGTTTTCCTGAACAATTAACTTTCTTTAAGGAGGGAGTAAGGACAATGAGTAAAAGGTTGTTTTGGGCGGTGATGGTGGTTTTTGCCTTAGGGCTTACCGCCACTGCCTTTGCCCAGAGCTCGGTCCAGACCGGTAACCTGAACGGGACGGTGAAGGATGAGACCGGCGCTGTGCTTCCTGGGGTTACGGTGACCATCACCAGCCCAGCGATGATCGTGCCCCAGCTGGTTACCCAGACCGATGAGCACGGGTTTTTCCGCTTCCCGGCGATTCCTCCTGGTGTTTATCAGGTGAAGTTTGAGCTCGAGGGTTTTGCCACCCTTATCCGCAAGGGGATCGTCGTCTCATTGGGTAAGACCACTACTCTCAATGTTGCGATGAAGATAGCGGCGGTAGCGGAGACGATAACGGTTACCGGTGAGTCGCCGGTAGTGGATAAGCAATCGACCACCCTCAGTGTGAACTTCACCACCGATCTTCTGCGTCACCTGCCGAGTACTCGGAGTATGTTCAATGTCTTCAACTTCGCTCCTGGTGTAACCGGGGATACTGCTCATGGTTCTGATGTTCGTGGGAATTCCTACAACTTCGACGGGGTGAACCTCACTGACCCGGTGGTCGGTACCCCGTTCTTTATGATCGGATTTGATGCCATTGAGGAGATCGAGGTCTCGGTTGGTGGTCAGAGTGCGGAATACGGGAACATCCAGGGCGCGGTGGTGAACGCGATCACCAAGTCTGGTGGTAATGAGTTCCATGGTGAGGAGGTTCTCTTCTATCGGAACAAGAGCCTCCAGTCCGATAACACCAAAGGTACCCCGTTTGAGGGGCAGGCGGTTGGCTTCGACCATGAGTATGATTGGACCCTCAGCCTGGGTGGTCCTTTTGCCAAGGACAAGGTCTGGTTCTACGGAAACTATTGGCGGTACAACTCTATTGAGTATGTGGAAGGTTATGTTGATGAGAATGGTGCGTCGATCCCCTATGACAGGATGCGCTATGCTGGTATGTTCAAGGTGACCTATCAGCCTTCTGCTAAGGACAAGTTTATGGGGATGTACAACCGCACCGATTATCAGCGCCATCACCGGGCAGCGAGCTGGCAGAGACCTGAGGACTGCACCTGGATTCAGGTTACCCCGACCAATGTCTACAACGGGCAGTGGACCCATATATTCAACGACAATATGTTCCTGGTCGCCCGGGCCGCCTATGTCGATTTCGACTTCAACCTCGACCCAAAGAACGAGAAATGCGTTATCTACGACTATACCACCAGGATGTATTCTGGTAGCTATGGTTACTATGACCACTATCAGCGGAACCGTGGTCAGTATAACGGAGTGCTCACCTACTTTGTGGATAATTGGTATGGGAAGCACGAGTTCAAGTTCGGTGGCGAGTTCGAGAAGTCTTGGGATGTCCGCTCTGTCGCTTATAATACCGAATATTACTACACCGATGAGAATGGGCAGAAGCTCGGTGTCCGCCTTTACACCAGAAACGGTGAGCCGTATAAGGCTTACTTCTACTATCCCTTCAGTCGGAAGGACATCAAGCGGTATTATGCTGCCTTTGCTCAAGATACTTGGAGCCTGACCAATAAAGTGACCATCAATGCAGGCGTGCGCTACGAGCGGAATACCGGCATTATCCCCAAGGGTGGATTCGTGGAAGAGAGCTACAGTCCGATTGCTCCCTGGAACACCTTCTCCCCCCGGTTGGGCGTTACCTACGATGTGTTTGGTGATGGGAAATCGGTGGTCAAGTTCAGCTATGGGCGGTATTACGCAGCCGATATCATCCAGTACTTCTGCACCGTGAACCCGAATGGTTGGTATTACTATCGGGCTTACTGGTATAGCGGTTGGGACAAGAACTTCAATAACAACAATTTTAGGATCTACGACATCTATCAGCAGGGCATCAACAAGACGATGGACCCGAACGTCAAACCGCCCTACACCGATCAGTTCGTTCTCAGCTGGGAGCAGGAGCTGAGACCCAATATCGGTGTTAGCTTTTCCGCTATCTATAAACCGCAGACCAGGTTCATCGAGGATGTGGACATCTACCTCTTTGATGTTGACAGGGGGGATTGGCGTTGGGAGCTGTTTGAGCCGGTGACGGTGACCGATCCTGGTGAGGATGGGATTACCGGTACCGCCGATGATGGCACCATCACCGTTTACAGCCTGAGACCAGGGAACCCTGCTTGGCAATATTATGTAACCAACCCGCCCCATTGCTATCGTAATTACTGGGCACTTCAGGCGGTGTTCAACAAGCGGATGGCGGATAATTGGTCGTTGATGGTCTCCTATGTTTATGCCCATGCCACTGGGTTGATGGACCTCGACTTCGACGCTACCTGGACCGGTGCCTCCTACTTCGACAACCCGAACTATCACATCAATGCGGAGGGGAATCTCTCGCTTTCCCGTCGCCATCAGCTGAAGATAACCGGTCACTTCATCCTTCCTTATGGCATCCATGTGAGCACCTACTGGCGTGTTCTTTCCGGTCGTCCCTACACCCGTTGGCTCCGGGTGTATGGTATTGAGCCTGATGGGAACTATGACATCAATGTGGAGCCGAAGGGTTCCCGGTTCCGTCCCACCCTCAACTACGGAGATATTCGAGTGGAGAAGCGGTTCAACCTGGGCAAGTATGGGAAGGTTGATGTTCTCGCCAATATTTTCAATGTGCTGAACTCGAACACCGCTACTTCCCTGGAGGGTCAGACTGGCTCTGAGTTCAATGTGGTTC
>Ga0190338_1000239_pt1 | contig 10019 bp, 7 predicted proteins | sample 4872041112_MG_FD_163434 | JGI IMG/M metagenome (GOLD analysis project Ga0190338, IMG submission 163434) | Hydrothermal vent sediment bacterial communities from Southern Trench, Guaymas Basin, Mexico - 4872-04-11-12_MG | ecosystem: Environmental > Aquatic > Marine > Hydrothermal vents > Sediment ... | reverse complement strand
TCTCCGAGGGGAGCAGGACAAGACCCGACAAGGCTTGTAAGGAATTGCTTAAACGAGTCAATGTAACCCTGCCAGAGGTATTACCCTATCAGGAGACACATGTTACCACGAGAAAGAAAAAGTAATGTTCGACAGATACAATCAAAACGGGACTAGTCCTTATGTGGAAGATTCATTATAAATGGGGAAAGTGTTCAGCCTTTTATCTTTCCAGAATACACAAATTATCACGATGGATTACTTCTTCATAGCCTTTGTGACCTAATGCCTTTTCAATTTCTTTGGTCTTAAGGCCCTTTATTTTTTCTACTTCCCAACTACTGTAATTTACTAAACCAATGGCTATTTTCTCTCCCTGCTCATTGGTGCAACATACAGGGTCACCAGGGGAAAATTGTCCATCAACGGACTTTATCCCTGGAGGTAAAAGGCTTTTTCCGCCATAGCGTAATGCCTTTTCTGCACCGAAATCAATGACTATTTTCCCTTTAGGAGGTAAGGAAGCAAGCCAGTGTTTACGCACACGCAGGTGTGTTTTCTGGGCAATAAAAAGTGTTCCTATATCTTCACCCCTAAAAATTGAGCATAAAACTTCAGGGTTTTTGCCATTAGCTATGACTACCGGGATGCCTAAGGCAGTCATCTCTTTTGCTACTTGAATTTTACTGGCAATGCCCCCTCTTCCTAGTTTGTTTGGAGGACTAGCACCCAAAGCTTCTATGAAGGCATCAATTTTTTCCACTATGGGCAAACGCCTGGCTTCTGGATGAATTCTAGGGTCTTGTTGATAGAGTCCGTTTATGTCTGTGAGAAGAATCAGTAGATCTGTTTCCAACATGGCTGTGATCAAACCTGCCAGAAAATCATTATCCCCAAATTTTATTTCCTCAACCGCTACAGTATCATTTTCGTTTACAATGGGTATCACTCCCCAGCGCAACAGGGCAAGAAATGTATGGCGAGCATTCAGGTATCGGTGTCTTTGGATTAAACCATCCCTAGTAAGTAGGACTTGAGCTATGGGTTGGTTATAAACGGCAAACGCCCTTTCATAACACTGGATTAAATCTCCCTGACCAATGGCAGCCAGGGCCTGAGATTGAGGTAGGGAAAAATGGCCCTGTTTGAATTTCATTTTTCTCTTTCCTGCGGCAATAGCCCCAGAAGAAACCAAGATAATCTCCTTACCCTTTTGACGCAAACTGGCGATTTGAGCAGCCAATTGAGTGATAATAGGTAGATTAAGACCTTCCGCAGTGGTGATTACACTACTTCCCACCTTTATTACTATCCGATGCGCATTTTCACATATAGATTTTCTAAGCTTGATAATGCCTTTTTTTGACTTCATTTATTATCTTTCCTATCTCTTTTTTAAATGTCTCTATACCTTCTCCAGTTAAAGCAGAAACACACCAATAAGGAATTCTTTCTTTCTCTAAGACCTTTTTTATAATAGGCAATCGTTGTTTAGCTTTTGGTAAGTCTATTTTATTAATAATTACTACCTGTGGTTTAGTAAGTAAAGATGGATTATAAGCCTTTAATTCCTTTTTTAATTTTTCTAAGGCCTTCAGCGGTTGTTGGGGATCAATTTGGGATATATCCAGGACATAGGCAATTATGATAGTCCTTTCAATGTGGCGCAGAAAACGAATTCCCAATCCTACACCAGTGTGAGCGTTTTCTAAAAGTCCTGGCACTTCTGCTACTACAAAACGAAAGTGGTCTTCTGTTTCTACTGACCCCAATTGAGGATGCAAAGTAGTAAATGGATATTCAGCCACTTTGGGACGAGCCGCCGAAATAGCAGCCACTAATGAGGATTTTCCTACATTTGGTGCTCCTACTAATCCCACATCTGCTATCAATTTTAATTCCAGTAAAATCCAGCGTTCTTCTCCCTTTTCTCCTGGTTGAGCATGCCGCGGGACTTGATGAGTAGGGGTAGCAAAATGCCAGTTGCCCCAACCGCCGCGGCCACCTCTGGCTACAATTACTTCTTGGCCATCTTGAGTCAGATCAGCCAAAACTTTTCCTGTTTCGGCATCCAAAACCCGTGTCCCCATAGGTACTTTAATAATTAAATCTTTTCCGTCTTTGCCTGTTTGTCTTTTGCCCCGACCATGTTGACCGCACTGGGCCTTGAAATGTTGACGATATTTAAAATCTAATAAGGTGTGAAGTTGAGAGTTGGCTTTAAGGATGACATTTCCCCCATGGCCACCATCTCCTCCATCTGGTCCACCATGGGGAACATATTTTTCGCGGCGAAAGCTGACACAGCCTCGTCCACCATCACCAGCCTTAACATATATTTTTGCCTCATCAACAAAACGCATTTAAACATTTGTAGGATACACACTGACTTTCTTTTTATACCTACCCAGACGCTCAAAATTCACAATACCATCTATTTTAGCAAACAAAGTGTAGTCTTTACCTGTTCCCACATTTAATCCAGGATGAATTTTTGTCCCTCTTTGTCTGACTAAAATATTTCCTGCCTTTACAAATTGACCAGCAAACCTTTTAACACCTAGTCTTTTCCCAACACTATCACGGCCATTTCGAGAGCTACCACCTGCCTTTTTATGGGCCATGTTTTCCCTCCTTATAATTCAATATTTTCTATTTTTACCGTAGTTAAATACTGACGATGTCCTCTTTTCTTGTGATATCTCTTACGACGTCTAAATTTAAAAACCACTATTTTCTCACTCCTGCCTTGATTTAAAATTTTCCCTTTTACCTTTGCATCTTTAATAAAGGGATGTCCTAATTCTATTTTCTCTTTATCTGAAACAAATAATACTTTATCAAATAAAACTTCATCATCTTTACTTCCAGGCAGTCTTTCTACCGTAATTATATCTCCAGGTTCTACCCTATACTGCTTTCCTCCAGTTTCCACAATAGCATACATAACCTTCCTCCATTTAGGTTTTCTACTCTAAATTAAAAGTAATTATTTCCTTTCTGTCAAGGGATGTTTTCTTTCCCAAAATTTAGCGTTAACAGGCTGTTGAAAAAAATCAGATGCACATTAAGACATTTTATTCCTTTATCCAACCTGTTTCCTAATTTAGCACACCGTTTTCCGTTTCCGCACCCTTTGGGCTTAGGGCTTTGACAGCGCTGCGCAGCGTGCTCCTGAAAAATCGAAGGTTGGCGAGAAAGAAAAAATTTTTTCCCTTCAACCAACTTTACTTTCTAAAAAGCAGATTGCGAAGTGCCATCAAGACTGGCGAAAGCCACCTTGAAGGGCTTACTCTTGTTGACGGTAATCATTTTTTAGGGTAAGTAATAAAAATGCATGGTGCTGATTTACTCATTAGCAAGAAAGTGGCCAAGTATTTAAAGATAAACAAAAAAAAGGTTTATCAATTAATAGCTGAACTGCTTGAGTTGAATTTTATACCTATTAATGGGGAAGGATTTGACTTGGTTCTTTTTAAAAAGGGTGTTTATCGAAAATCTATTAAAGCTCTTTTCGCCCTTTTAGACCCTTTGAATATTAATTTATTCCCTAAAAACTTTCCAGGATATGATTTTAAACATAGAGGGAAGACAATATTTGAAACTTATTCTCATGAGGGTTAAAACACTCATTGTTTCAGTTTCTTGTGAAGAAAGGATATTTTTGAGAAAGGTTTTAGATAAGAGAGATGACATTGAAATTGTTGGTGAAACAGTTTCAGGAAGAGAGGCCTTTAAATTGGTCCGTGCTATCCCCTATGACCTATTGTTTATAGATATTGATTTGGAGGATATAAGTGGTTTGGAGCTGGCTAAGAGCTTAATAAATAGTGGTTTTTCAATTTTAATAATTTTTCTGGCTAAAGATGAAGGATGTGCCGCAGAAGCCTTTACTTTAGACGCGGTTGATTACTTGATAAAGCCTCTTGAGGAATTGAGATTGTTAAATGCCATTGACCGTGCTCTCCGTTGGGAAAGGGTTCTTAAAAAAAAGAACGCATATGCAGAAAAAATTTCCATTCCTGCTCAAGCCTTTAATGAAAGCGAGCTTTTTCAGGCCCTGGAAAAAAGCTGGCATAGAAACTACCAAGAAATGCCTTCTATCCAAAAATTACCTGTAGAAAAAGGAACACGAAGAATATTAATTCCATATTCTGAAATTGTATTTGCTGAAGCATGGGGTGATTATACTTATATTTATACAGCCGAAGAGAAATTATTTACTTCCTTTAGTTTAAAAACACTGGAAGAACGCTTTCGAGGAACTTCTTTTTTTCGAGTGCATCGAAAATACTTAGTAAATCTTGACCATGTGGTAGAAATAGCCACTCTGCCAGGTGGTATTTTTTATTTACGCACCATGGGTAAGCATAAAATAGAAATTCCTATTAGCCGCAGGCGCTTAAAACAGTTTAAAGAAATACTTGGACTTTAATTTTTTCCTTTTCATATAATGCCAGGCTGTTGAAAAAGTCATTTTTTTCTCAGACCCGTTCATGGGCCAACAAGAGCAAAATATTATCCGCAGGCTTGCCTGAAGCAAGACATTGCTCCTCTACATTCCATAATCGCCTGAATTTAGCTACACGAAGTCCCATATAACCCTTAGCTTCACCAAATATAACCTTTGTATTGGTTGTTTCAGCTTTTAGGTGGCAGTGATACTTCAAGATTAACTTCACCAACCTATTTATAGCTTAGCAGATTGCTCCGTTAAGCCATCAAGACCAAGTCCTTCCATGGTGGCTTTCGCCAGTCTTGATGGCACTCCGCAATCTGCTTTTTAAAAAGTAAAGTTGGTTGAAGCAAAAAAGTTTTTTCTTTAAGGGACTATTTATCTGTCAAGGAGGGCCGCTGCGGAATGCAGGCGAGCGAGCACTCCTTGACAGCCCCAGCTCTAAATAAAATATTTGTATGGTTGCGGTCGGTTTTTTGACCGCAACCTTTAAAAAATGTTTTTTTATAATGTTATGGCTTAAAATTATGGTCAAAATCAGGGGTCAGGTCTCCACATTTGACATTAAACTGGGACATCAAGTTGTGTAAATGCCTTTTAAAAATAGCAGGTCAGGTTTCCACATTTGACATTAAACTGGTCTCTCTGATTCATATGCGTAAAGCGTCAGGCTGTGTAAAAAGTCAAAAAATCTGATTAAGTGTCGCAAAAAGTGGGAGAAAGAGGCAAAATACTGATAAAAAGTGATTTAGTAAACCCAATTTGTAATCAAATAATGTGGAATAGTGGGAAAATAAAAATTCAAAGTTAGTTTTCACACAATCTGGCGTGAGGTGTTATTTTTAACACTTTACTCTTTACGCTTTACACTTCACGATTTACTTTTAACACTTTACTCTTTACGGCTTTTTCTTTTAAAGTTATTACTGTTTTAAAGAACTTACCTTTCTTTTTAGAAAGCCTTTAAAAATTCTGGGGAAAGTCCTAATTTATTAATCAATCTTAGAATATGGTTTTTGGGAATCATATCTGCCATATTAAAGTAGTAAAATAAAGATTAACTTCACCAACCTATTTATAGCTTTTTAAAAAGTAGAGTTGGTTGAAGGGAATAAAATATTTTTCTTTCTCACCCACCTTCGATTTTTCAGGAGCACACTGCAAAGCGCTGTCAAAGCTCTAAGCCCAAAGGGTGCGGAAACGGAGCAGCTTTGACAGCAAGCGAAGCGGTGTGCTAAACTAGGGAACAGGTTGGTTAAAGATAATATGGTTATGAATTTGATAAATTATTTATTAAAACCTGATGCTTATCCCCATCCAGTAAAACAAATAAAACTCATTCAGACTCACATTTCTTGGGTATTTTTGACAGGAGAATTTGTATATAAGATTAAAAAACCGGTGGACTTTGGCTTTTTAGACTTTACTACCTTAGAAAAAAGGCACTTTTTTTGTAAAGAAGAAATAAAACTCAATCGGAGGTTTTCGCCTGAGATTTATTTGAGCGTTGTACCCATAGTAAAAAGGAATAATGCCTTTTTTATAGACGGTGAGGGTAAAATCGTTGATTATGCTGTGAAGATGAAACAGCTCCCTCAAACTGCGTGTGTTACTCATTTATTAGAAAAAGACAAAATTACCCCAACTATCATGCAAGCCATTGCCAAGAAAATGGCGGATTTCTATTTTAAGGCCGAAACAAATAGAGAGATTGCCAGTTATGGACTACCAGAAAAGATAGAGATAAACATCAAAGAAAATTTTGACCAAACTGCTTCTTATACCAGCCGCACTATTGCTGAGAAAATCTATAATGCCTTGAAGGAATATTCCTTTTCCTTTTTAGAAAAAGAGAAAGAGCGTTTTTTAAAACGCATCACTGCTGGTCAGATAAAAGACGGCCATGGTGATTTTCATTGTGCCAATATTTATTGGTACCAAGGAAAGCCCTATATATTGGACTGCATTGAATTCAATAAACGTTTTCGATATGCAGATGTGGCAGCAGATGTGGCCTTTTTATTAATGGATTTAGATTTTCGTCAGGCCTCTTTTTGGGGAAATTATTTTCTTAACACCTTCTTGGCTCAAACTAATGACTTCTCTCTTTTAGGGGTATTGACCTTTTATAAGATATATCGGGCCTATGTGCGTGGTAAAATCAAGAGTTTTGAAACCGATATGCCAGGTATTCCCACTGCTCAAAAGGAAGCAGCTACGAGGGAAGCCAGAGTCTATTTTGAATTGGCCTATTCTTATTTATCTAAACCTTGTAGCCCTCGGATTCTGGCGGTGACTGGGCTTTTGGGAAGTGGTAAGACCACTCTGGCTCTGGTCTTGGCTGCTCGTCTGGGTGCTATTGTCATCCGTTCTGACGCCATACGCAAACACTTAGTAGGAGCAAAACCAAATACCCATCTTTATGCACCATTTGGCAAAGGTGTATATACAAAGGAAATGACTGATCGTGTTTATGAAAACTTGATTTCTTTAGCAGAGGAAATTTTAGGTTATGGTTTCCCTGTTATTTTAGATGCCTCTTTTAACAAAGAAATATACCGGGAAAAAGTAAGAACACTTTCACAGAAAATGGGTTGTCCCTATCTATTTCTTTATTGTCAATGTGAAGAAGAAATAATTAAAAATCGCCTACAACAAAGACAAAAAAGGGGGGAAGACATATCAGACGCCTATCGGGGCTTATTTGAAACATTTAAAAAGAGCTTTGAACCATTGCGAGACAAAAACAAAATAATTGTTGACACTAGCCAGCCTATTGAAAAGGCTATTCAGAAAATAATGAATGTTCTTAAATAGAAGGAGGTGATTAGAAAGGGATACGGCAAAGTAGTTTAATTAGAATAGATAAAGAGCTAATTTTTGTAGCACAAAAGGTTTTTTAAATAAAAAAAGATAATTAAAAGATTAAAAAAGTAAATTCCTAAAAAACTCCTGGGGGTCAGGTCTTGATTTTTGAATTATTTTATGGTATTGGCGAACTCCTGCCAGGGGTAAAATGAAGATTTTGAGTTTTTTTAAAACTCTAACTCCGCAAAGTTTTAGGGAATAAGTTTAATCCCAACATCGTTTCTATTTTCTCAGCTTTTGCAGGAATTTCCCTCAATCTTTTCTCTCCATCACTATAATAAACTCAGATGCATATTATCTTTACCCAACCTGTTCCCTAGTTTAGCACGCCGCTTCGCTTGCTGTCAAAGCTGCTTCGTTTCACTCCGCACCCTTTGGGCTTACGGCTTTGACAGCGCTGCGCCGCGTGCTCCTGAAAAATCGAAGGTTGGTGAGGAAGAAAAATATTTTATTTCCTTCAACCAACTCTATTTTTTAAAAAACAGATTGCGAAGTGCCATCAAGACTGGCGAAAGCCACCCTGAAGGGCTTGGTCTTGATGGCTTAACGGAGCAATCTGCTAAGCTATAAACAGGTTGGTGAAAGTTAACCTTGAGGTATCATCGCAGCTAGAATTTGTTTGGTCTGCAAGTGTTAAAGATTGTAAGGTTTGTCCGCTAAAAGAGGATGGCAAATTTCTCTAATTATGCCCTCAAATGGTTTAGGTTTATTATTTTTCAAAAACAATCTTGTTTGCTTCAGGCAAGCCTGCGGATAATATTTTGCTCTTGTTAGCCCATGGATGGGTCTGAGAAAAAAATGAATTTTTCAACAGTCTGTTAATACTTAAAACTGTTTTTGGCATTAAAACATTTGGATTTTGACATTTGGATTTTTTAGACCATATTTAAAAGTTTGTTCTTTTTGTTAAATTACTTATGGCCTGACTTTGACGTGGCCCTGCTTTTCCCTGCCCAATGCTTGACCATAATAAAGAAAGTCTTTATAAAAGAACCCATGTCATCCCAACGCTATAACATCAAACGAGTTCGAAATATTGGCATCATTGCCCATATTGATGCGGGCAAGACCACTATTACAGAACGTATTCTTTATTATACTGGTAGATCACACAAAATTGGTGAAGTCCATGATGGTGAAGCAGTCATGGATTGGATGCCAGAAGAAAAAGAGCGTGGCATCACCATTACTTCTGCTGTAACTACTTGTTATTGGCATGAACATGAAATCCACCTCATCGATACTCCAGGCCATGTAGATTTTACGGTAGAAGTAGAACGTTCTTTAAGGGTATTAGATGGTGCTATTGGCGTATTCTGTGCAGTAGGAGGTGTAGAACCTCAGTCAGAGACCGTCTGGCATCAGGCAGATAGATACCAAGTACCCAAGATAGCCTTTGTTAATAAAATGGATAGAATGGGAGCAGATTTCTTTGGTACTGTGAAACAAATGGTGGATAAACTGGGGGTAAATCCTCTAATTTTACAACTACCTCTTGGGAAAGAACAGAGTTTTAGAGGAGTAATTGATCTATTACAGATGAAAGCCATTGTATGGCACCACGAGACTCTGGGAGCCACCTATGATGTGACAGAAATTCCTGTGGAATATCAAAAAGAAGCTTTGAGATATAGAGAAGGCCTTTTGGAAAAACTGGCAGAAATAGATGAAGAAATTATGGATGCTTATTTGAATGAAACCCCCATTTCTTTATCTAAACTTAAACAAACTATTCGAGCTGCCACCTTACAACTCAAATTGGTACCTATATTCTGTGGTGCTGCTTTAAAAAATATTGGGATTCAACCTCTTTTAGATGCCATAGTAGATTATTTACCTAGTCCAATAGATATACCACCCATAAAGGGAGATAATGCCCATACAGGCAAGGCAGAAACTAGGTCCCCGGATGAAAAAGCTCCTTTTTGTGGTTTAGTGTTTAAAACTATGCTAGAGCAGGGGAGAAAATTTAGCTTAGTGAGGGTTTATTCCGGAAAAGTGAAGGTGAGTGATGTAGTACATAATCCTCGTAAAGGTGTGCAAGAAAGAATTGCTCGCATTTTTAGATTACATGCGGATAAAAAAGAGCGATTAGAGGAGGTAAAAGCAGGTGACATCGTAGCCTTTGCGGGATTGAAACATGCTACCACAGGTGATACCCTGTGTGACAAAATCCATCCTATTATTCTTGAACCTATGAGTCTTTATAAACCTGTGATTTCTATTGCCCTGGAGCCTAAGACAAAACAAGACTCAGAAAAGGCCGCCTTTGGCCTCCAAAAATTAGCTGAAGAGGACCCCACATTCCAAATAAAAACCGATGAAGATACAGGAGAGACCATAATTTCAGGTATGGGAGAGCTTCATTTAGAAGTGATTATATCCCGTTTAGAAAGGGAATTTCATGCCAGAGTGAATACCGGCAATCCCCAAGTGGTTTATCGAGAGACTATTACTCAGGAATTCACAGTGGAAAAAGTTTTTAAAAAACAAATGGGGCCACATGTTCATTTTGGCCATGTTAAAATAAAAGTGAGGCCTTTAGAAAGAGGAGCTGGGATAAAGTTTAAACGCACTCTTTCTGAAACCGAAGTCCCATCCATGTTTTGGCCTGCCATAGAAGAGGCATTGAGTAATGTTTTGCATCAAGGGGTAATTGCAGGTTATCCGATGGTGGATATAGAAGTGGAATTATGTGGAGGGAGTACAGAAGAAC
>Ga0190338_1000237_pt1 | contig 10027 bp, 10 predicted proteins | sample 4872041112_MG_FD_163434 | JGI IMG/M metagenome (GOLD analysis project Ga0190338, IMG submission 163434) | Hydrothermal vent sediment bacterial communities from Southern Trench, Guaymas Basin, Mexico - 4872-04-11-12_MG | ecosystem: Environmental > Aquatic > Marine > Hydrothermal vents > Sediment ... | reverse complement strand
GACCTATACATGCTATCTGTATGTATACCAGCCAAATGCAAACTACGCTGATGTAGTGAGCTTCACAGTAACCACATAGTGAGGTCAGCGGCAAGTCGAACAGGGGGGAACTCCCCCATCTAAATATTTAAAATAGGAGGTATGCGATGAAGCGTGCAGGTGTAATCTTGGGTATATTTGCCTTCCTGCTTTTGATTGCAGTGAGTACCAGTGCTACAACGTGGCTAACGTACAGAGAAGATGTATCAATATCAAATGGAACAGTTGATATATCAGTAACTTACTGGCACAATCAGACTACAACTACAACCTACAGAAATATAACCTTACCATGTCAGTTAGGTCAGCTGAATAGAACAGTATCAAAGTTCGCCATCAAAGCAAATGGCGGAAACATAGTTTACAATCTTACTGTGAATGGAGTAGCTATAAAATCATCGCAAACTGTAACAGATGGAAACTGGGATAATACAACCCTTGCGAACATAATCTCCGGTGGTGTTGACCAAAGTGATACCTACTTGAACTTCACATTCAATGCATCAGCAAATACAAATGTAATTGAGATTGTAATATACGGTAATGATAGTGCATTGACATCAACATGGATTTCAAATTACATAACAGTGAAAGAGAAAGATGTTACAGAACCAAAAGTTGGAACAAGTTCAATATCCTCCTTCTGGACAGTAAACGATTCCATAACAGTTACGAATTCTCTTGGATACACCCTCTCAGACATAAATCTGACACTGTCGTATCCATCACACAAGATTTCAACACCAGCATCGTATGTAACAATATCCTCACTCAGCGATAGCAATAGTGCAACCAGATATGTGCAGTATCAGAAATATGCACCATATGTCTACAAAGTCGATGACAACTCAGAAGGAACAAGCCACGAGGTAGTAGTCTATATCAAATCCAACGAAGTATTGACAAACTGCGTTGATTGGATATTAGACCCAGATGATGATGTTTACGATGGAGCATTTGACAACCTGAATGTAGACACTCTTACAATAGAATACAATGGTGTAGAATTTGACGATTGGGAGGTCGATGAAGACGGAAACATAGTACTCGAAGACTTCACAGTGAGAGAACAATACACGCTGAATAAATTCGTATTCACATGGACTGAGGCCATGGCAGTAACACCACCAGCAGAAGCAGAAGTTCCGTGGTATGAACAGACATACTTTGGAATACCAGCTTGGGTAATACTTGCAGTAGTGTTGATACTCATTATAGCAGTAATACTCTCTCGACAGCACTAACCCCTCTCTCTATTATTTAGCAGGGAGGCAAGAAAATGCAAGGAATTAGAGTACAGGATAGGAGAATAATCGTGATAGTGGTAGTGCTTACCATCGTTTTAGGGTTATTAATTTCAGATTATATTGGATTGTTTGGTGAAGATTACGGGACTGGGCTGGATATTAATACCAGCACCAAAGAGTTCGAATTTAAAGGATATTACGATGGAAAAGATTACAAGTTTTTATACACAGACCCAAATCACGAACAACTTGATAATACTGTATATATAACTTCATGGCAACAGAATGGAAAAAGTGTTAAAATTGCAACAAAAGCAAAATTTTTCTTTAGAGATGGATGGAATCACAACAGCTGGTCACACTTTCCAGAGATATTCGCTTTAGGGCAATATGCTTGGGTAGTTCAGTATATGGATACAAACAAACGGTTACATACAATAATAGATGGGAGAAATAACTGGTTTGATAGAGATATTGTAATTATTGAAAGCGGAAGAATTATGGGTAATTTACCAAATTGTTATTATTCCAGCGGGGAGAGAACGGATAACATTTTTGGAGATGATACATGGACAAATGCAAACTCTTTTGGTGACTGGTTGAATCTGGAAACAGGAACACTGGTATTTTCGATAAAAGGAAACAAAATCGGTGCAATCAAGGTTTATTGTGTAATAGAAGCTATGGAATTACACTCAGCTTGGGTATGGGATTGGGAATGGATAGGTGCAGAATATATAATATCTGAAGATTGGGCATACTTAGCACCAGGAATTGGCAGAGTTGATGTTCTTGGTGTAGATTCAATAAGGCAGGAGGGTACAACATACACGGAGGGAACAAACAGAGCAGTTCCATTATATGTATTTGAGGAAGGTTCAACAGTTCACTTGTCAGTTGATACTGGCTATGCCGGTGCTATGACTGGGGAGAAGGGATGGAGACTTGCAATTTACAAACCAACACAGACCCAACCCCTTGCAGTCTGGTGGCTGGAAGATGATTTGAGAGGCTATGAGATAACATGGACTATACCTAAAGGAACATGGACGCCAGGCGGTTTAGAATCTAACAGATTGGAAGTTCATCTAACAAATACCATTATTGACCAATCAGAAGTCACATTTATGGTTGTAGATAATATAAGTAAGATACCAGGAAAACCAACTATAGAGACAGATAAACCCAAATATATAGAAGGAGAGACAGTAACATTAACATTAACTGCTGAGGCAAATTCTATAACAAAAGCACCAATAGAAACATTCTATGTAGAAGTTAGATATAACAATCCATCTAGTGCCGATTTTGATAAATTCTATGTTCCAGCCCATCATGTTAGTGGTTTGACATATAGTGGAACAACATCATTCGAAGCAGTTGAATCAGGAACATTAATCATATACGCTTGGTCATGGGATATAGAAGGGCGATATAGTGACAGAACTGCCAAACATATAGAAGTTGAACAAGGCTATGGTAACTATAAGATAACGATATTTGTAAATGAAACCGATGGGACAGCTATAAGTGATGCAAAGATAACACTGGGCGGACAGACAAAATACACATCAACAGATGGGAAAGCGGTATTTTGGCTGGAATGGGGAACATATTCAATTACGGTTGAGAAGAGTGGTTACGAAACATACAGAGGACACATAGTTGTGAATGGAGATAAGACGGTAGTAATCACGTTGACACCATCAATACTTGCACCCGAAGGTGGATGGATTGTGTATTTGATAATAGCAATAGTGATATCGATATTAATCCTTATAGGGGTGATGGCATATAAGAAGTATAGCTATCGTTAGTCTGGTATTGGCACTTATGCTACTCCCTACAGCTATGGCATACTATGTTACGCCAGGCTCAAGAATACCTTTAGTTCTGAATAACTATGAATTCAAAACATCAACTCTCTTATTTCCAGCAGATTGGAGACCAACTCACATAAGATGGTTGCTTATTGACCCTGATGGAGATGTAGTCTACTGGATAGACCATGCTGTAGATTCTATAGTACAAGTTGATAGTGGTTACGAAGGAGTGTATCACTACACAGTTTGGCGCATCTTTGAAAACTCAGGATTTATGCAAATACCAGCACTTGCAAAGGAAGGTGAATGGAAATTACAAGCGCAGTTCTATGACAAGTTTTTTGGCATCAAATTCCACAAAGACACTAAAACTCTATATACATTTACAGTTAAAAGAGAAAGCTTTTTAGATGACATGAACGCACCAATTTACTTTATTTTTTTGGATATGCCCTTTTCCATAAATTTTTCACTCTTTGTCGCATTGTTTTTATTGTTAATACTGTTAATAGTTTGGTTGTTAATAATAAAAGTATTATTGGTAAGGAGGTATGAACATGCGAGGAGATAAGGCTTTGGTGGGGATAGTGGCTGGTATAATAATCTTTGCAATGATATTCTTTGGTTCGATGTGGTTCATGATGTGGATATTCAATAATCTGGTGAAGATAGGGATAGGCTTGATGAGTGTGGCTGTACCACTGATACTAATAATAATCGGTGCAGTATTGGTTAAAAAATATCTGTTGAGGTGATATTATGATGGAGACAACAATATTCTTTGGATTTTTGGGGCTGGCGACGGCAATAGGGCTGTGGCTGATAGCAACAGAGGGAGATAAAAAATACCTCTTTCCACTTGCAGTAGCTGGTCTGACAACCGGATGGTTAACGGGATTGGTATGGACATACACAACAGGCGGTTTGTCTGTACCGCTGTATGCAACAACATTCCCGGTAATTGTATCAACGATAGTATCAACACTGGTTCTATTCTATTTACCAGCACCAAGAATAAGCGAGAGAGTTGGAAGCAATCTGGCTAAGGTTGCAGTCATTGTGTTCATACTGCTTGCATTCTTCGTTTCATATTCATCCATACCTCTCGCCGGCACAACAATTCCAGAGACAGCAGATTATACAGGCATAACAGCACAAAGCGTGAGAACCTTCACAGTTAATGATGAAATTGCAGAGGCACTATCAGCAGAGCCAACAAATCAAATCCCAATAGAGATAACAGCACTTAAAAATACAGTTTCTCCACTATCTACAACCGAAGATGGAATCGTTGGAAAATATCTGCACTTCAAGATAACATTCTCGGTATCCAGATATGACTGGGCGAAACCATACATCAAATTACTGATATTTGAGGATAAGGATGGTAATGGTCAGATATCTGCTGGAGATACGCTGTATACATCAACAAATTACAAAGTCATACTGAATGCTGGAAAGTGGAGAGCAAATGTAAAATATGTAAACGGCGTGCCTGCTGAAGAGATATTTGTTGCAACCATCGGTGGCGAGGATGTATATCTGCCGATAGTTCACGGTACAACATCGGTTTGGAAAGACGATACACGATACTCATTTGCCAATACACCTGAGAGATACAAACCACCAAATGACATGCTCTCATGGAATGGCAACACACTCATGGAAACAATCCAATCATTCGAGGTCATACCTGCCGGCTCATCTTCGAGTATAGAAGGAAAGATATATTGCTCGAAAGAAGGCAAGTATCTGATGCTCGTCGAGGCTTTCGATGCAAGATTCAGCGAACCATTTGCTCACTGGTCTGAAGACAAACCTCTGTCAAAAGAAGTTATTCCATTTGAGGTCAAACCAGAACAAAGACCAGAGGTAACAATTGACTGGACAGTAGGACTGATTCTGACAGCAACATGCATACCAGCCACGATACTGTATGCAAGGAGGTGGTGGCAACAATGAAGATACCAGGAATCGGCGAAGTGGAAGGCAAGAAAATACTCAGATTACTCTTCATACTATTCCTCTTTCTTTACATAGTGTTTCCATTTGACTTGATACCAGATGCACTCCTTGGAGTTGGATTTATTGATGATATAATTGCAGGGTTGATACTATGGCAACAGTTAAAGGAAACTGGAATACTCAAGTGAACTACCACCGATTGAAATCGGTGGCTTCTCCCCTCGCACACTGCATCGCCAACAAGTCCCCTTTCTGGGTGTTGCACAATGGGGGAGATAGGGGCTGGTTCACAACAGCCCTGTCTCTCAGCATATAGCCGAGAAGCCTGCAAATCTGTATCTGATATGGAGTATATTAGAGTTACGGAGGTGAAAAACCGTGGTCGCAATTCATCCACCGATTAAAAATCAGTGGTCTTCTTGCGACAAACCTATAAAACAGTATGAAATATTCAGATGCATACTGCTGATACTTGGGATTATTTTGTACTATCTTCACAAGATGTATATTGTGATAAACATTCCATTCATTAATTTCCTGTTTGGAAACATATCCTTCTACATGATATCTCCAGTCGTACCAATCCTGTTAGCCTCCGCCTACGCCGTCGCATACTTCATTGAAAATGATAAACCATTATTGCTGTTACTTACAATCTTCGATGCATTCTCATTCCCCTATGGAACGATATTTGCAGTCATCTTTGCCTTTGCAATAATATACTACACAAGCCCGAAACTGAACAGAATGCAGATGATGGCAATGATTATACCTTTACTTATTGCACTCCCACTTGCATACTATGTATCATCTCCAACCCCTCCATCATACACGCATCCATCTGTTATGGTGCTGTGCGAACAGGGCGGTCGTGGAGAGTACATAATTCAGCTACAGGATTTTCCATCACCACAGTCTGTGGAAGTACAGTCAGTTGTGATACAGGAAATACAAACCCTCGGAGGCAACATCATAGATACCACGATAAATCCGGTGAATGTTATACTTGCAGATATAGACTCATCAAAGTTACCACAGCTCATGAGTCACGAATATGTTAAAGCGATATATCCAAATGAAAGAATAGTAAGAATTTTTGATACCACTCAAACCCTGAATGATGTTAAAAATCTCCTTAACATTCAATCAGTTCACTCAAATGGTACAGGGATTGTCGTGGCAATTGTTGATACTGGCATAAATGAAAACATCCCACAGTTAAAGAGAGGAGGCAAAAGCGTAGTCATAGATAAATACGAGATGTATGGGGATTATGTCTTACCACACGGTACAGAGGTGGCATGTTGCATCGCATCTCAAGACCCAGACTATCCCGGCATCGCCAAAGGAGTGGATTTGCTTGATGTTGAGGTATTTCATGAAGATGGTATTGCAGATGTTTGGAGCATAATAAGAGGATGGAGCTGGGTCGCAAACTGGAAGTTATCTCACAACAGGTACGTTATATGTTCAAATTCATTTGGTTGTCCACCAACAGCAACATCATCTGAAATTCTAAGAAATGCACTTGACAACATGGTTCTGAAATACGGCATACCGATGGTTGTAGCCTCTGGCAACACGGGTTCACAGGTAATGTGTCCAGGTGATGCTAAATATGCATTCACAGTTGGAGCAGTTGATAAGACGAACTACATAGCATCATTCTCCTCGTATGGAGATGAGGTTGATGTTGTTTCCTATGGTGTTAATATAAACACCTTTGATGATTCTGGTAATCTTGTAACGGTATCAGGGACATCATTCTCAACTCCGATTGTTGCCGGATGCTTTGCCTTGGTTGCAGAGAAGGAAAAATTGCCACCTTTAGCGATGTATGATTTGTTCAGAACTACAGCGAAGGACCTTGGAACACCGGGATTCGATAAACAGTATGGTTATGGTCTTGTCGATGTTGTATCTGCATACTCTTCGGCAACCAATCAGCACATACAGACAACAAGCATTGAGAAAACCCTAACAATTGCCTTACTCCCCTCAACAATTGGTCTCGCTGTAGTTTCAACAGGATGGAGGTGGAGGTATGGATAAAAAAGATTGGAGAATATTAACGGTAGTATTTGCAGTAATTGGTTCGTTGTTACTGATAGCATCCTATCAGTCGGTACTATTTCCAACAGATGTAAAAATGATTTACTGTAATAGGGAGGATGGCTACTTAAAGGATGGTGAACCCACATCTCCGTATGAGCAAACTTTGATTGTGGCAAAAAATGACAGCAAAATACCATATACTGCCACATCATTCCTATACTTCAAAACATCCACACTTCCGGATAATGCGGACATAACAAGTGCCGTAATAAAAATAAAGGTTAAAGATGTTAAGAATACACTATTAGCTCCCTTCTTCATATTGTATGATAAGGAAAGGATACACCCTCATTTGCCATATATCTCTGAGGATGGAGAAAAATCCTACTATGAATCGAGTAGTGCGGGAGTTGTAACTCGTGGAGATATTGGAAAGTGGAAAAGTTACAAAATACCAACAGGTTGGATTAATAAAGATGGATGGACAAAACTTGCACTCTTTGCAGTTTACCAAAATCACTATATTGAATTTTACTCAGCTAATTCACCATATATACCCATGCTTGAGGTAACATACACAATACCAAAGTACCATCTTACTGTAAAGACAAATCCAACATACTGTGATGTAACCGTGGCTGGAGAAACCAAAAACTCCGGAACATCGGGTGCAACATTTTACCTAACGGAAGGAACATATAAGGTAACAGTTTCCAAAGAGGGTTATGTCACGAAAACCGTATCAGTTTCTCTTTACAGCGATAAGACCATAACTGTTACATTAGAACCAATAGTTAAAGAATACACCTTGACAGTTTATACTACACCCTCATACTGTACAGTTGAGGTTACCGATGGAGACAAATGGTCAGCAAATTCAGGTTCAGATGGAAAATGCTTATTTATCCTTGAAGAGGGGCATTATTATATTACAGTATCGAAGGAAGGATATAAGGCAGAAACCAAGGAAGTTACACTGAACTCAAATAAAGCAATTTATGTAACACTTGAAGAAGAAATAAAGGAATATTCCCTGATAGTCCACGTTAATGTAATCGGTGCTACAGTAGAAGTCGGCGGACAGACAAAGATAGTACCATCTACTGGATTTGTGGAATTTACTCTCGAAGAAGGAACATATACTGTAACAGTTTACAAAGATGGATATGATACTATTACAAGAGAAATCAATCTGAATCAAAATGTAGAACTGCATATTTCACTTACTCCACAGAGACCAGATGTTGCAATTACCTATTATATGAATCTAATCGGATTGACGATGCTACTTATTGCCATACCATGTGGAATTAAAGGATGGATACTATGAGGTATGGGCTAATGATAGCCATACTACTGGTCTGTGCCTTCGCCTTCACTTTATTCCATCCAGTATTTACGCAATCCTATGATATTACATGGTCTCCATCTTGGAGACCCAAAGTCGGAGCTACCATTATGGCAACATTTGAATGGCACGTCTCTTTCATGGGTCAGACACCACCTTCAAACTTGAAGAACAAGTTTTACATAAAAGACCCGTTGGGCAATATCAAAGCATCAAAGGAGCTACCTCCAACTGAATCTGGTTCGACCACCTTGTCTGTAAAGACGGATTACGCCGGCTACTGGGTTGCAGAGATGCATATCTACGGTTATGCAAATGGATGGAGAGAAGGCACATGGTCAGAAAAGAAATACGTTAATACGAAAATCCATGTTGAAACTACACCATCCGGTGCTAAAGTATCTATAACTGACCTTGGTGTAAGCGGAACATCACCCTGCACCCTTCCGTCCACGCCGGGCAATCACTGGATACAAATAACAAAATCCGGCTATAAACCATGGACTAAACAGGTATATATCTCTCCAGAAGGAGATACAACCTTAAGGGTAACACTTGAAGAACAGCCAACACCGAAATACTATGATTTAACAGTTAAGACAACCCCATCAGGTGCAAAGGTTTATCTGTCTGGTGTTGAGGGGTACAAGATATCACCGTGTACATTCAAAGACCTGATATCCGGATGGTATACAATCATTGTCAGGAAAGAGGGATACAATGAAGCAAGAAAGAATGTATTTCTTGATAGAGACAAAACAGTTACAATAACTTTAGAACCAAAAACATACACTTTAACCGTGAAGACAGACCCGCCTTATGCAGATGTTACCGTTGTTGAGGAAGGAATAACGAAGAATTCTGGAACTTCGGGGGCAGTATTTCAGTTGAATTATGGAACATACACAATCAGAGTTGAAAAGGAAGGATATAGTACAGTAGAAAAAGTAATTCATCTTAATGAAAATAAAATTATAGCGATAACACTCTACGAAACAAAGCCGATAATAGAGATAACACCCGAAATATCTGTAATTGCAACATTATCATCACTTGCTCTTGCAGTCCTCATATTGCGAAAATTTGCATAAAGATGGAATTGTCAATCGGAGGGTCTTGAGTGAAAGAAGAAAAACTCCAAACTCTTGCCAAAACACTCACGCCCGGCGTCATGGCAATTTTCATCCTGATGATAGTCCAGAGACCAGATACATTCTTCCAGTGGATGCAGGAAAAAACCATACTTTACACAATATTCATGTTTTTCTATGTTCCAGTTGCCAAGATATTGATAAGAGGCAAATATGACAAATCATACACAGCACCTTTAATCCTTGGGATAGCGTTTCTCATACCGTATTCAATCATAATGAATTTAACACTCTATGAGGTAGTGGTTACTCTGTTACAGACAGTTGTAACAATTTCGGTTTACTCCACAATTTTCAACATGATTGAGGAAAAGGTGGAAAAATGGGTGTAGAGAAAACGGTCATCTACATCTGCATATTCGGAGTTATATGTCTGCTATCTATGGCTACACTATACCC
>Ga0190338_1000232_pt1 | contig 10140 bp, 15 predicted proteins | sample 4872041112_MG_FD_163434 | JGI IMG/M metagenome (GOLD analysis project Ga0190338, IMG submission 163434) | Hydrothermal vent sediment bacterial communities from Southern Trench, Guaymas Basin, Mexico - 4872-04-11-12_MG | ecosystem: Environmental > Aquatic > Marine > Hydrothermal vents > Sediment ... | reverse complement strand
GTTCGAGCGACCTGTTCAGCTCCTTAAGGCTTTCCATCCAAGCTTCCCCGCCCTTGATGCAGTCCCTCAGGCATTCCCTGAACTTTGCGAAGACCTTGGAATGGAGGCCAACTGCGGGGTGCCAGGCTACAGCTCCGCACGGCTTAAGCCTTTTCCAGCCCGACATTATCGCCGTTGGATATAGGGTCGCACTAACGCCAAGCAGCGCGGAGCTCGTGTCCTCGGCCACGAGCCTCGAAACGTGTATCAGACTCGCCAGTCCTTGATGCTCGAGCTGTCTGGAAATCCAAGAATACTTGGGGTTGAGCTTTGCCCCGTAGCGGTCGATCGTCAGAATTGCGTACGGTGTGTAGCCAGCCTCCTTGAAGCCCATCAGGATGGTGTGCGACGCCCTCCCGGAGATCACGGTATCCAGATAGATCGTCCTGTTGCACTTTGGAAAATTCTCGTAGAGCTTCACCAGCTGATCCTCACCTGTCATGGACAGAATTCTCATGTAGAGCCTGAAGTAGGGATCCCCGCTTCTCTCATCGGCATCCTTGAGGAAGGAGAGAGCAAGCCTAACCGCCCACAGTCTTATGCTCTTCTCCACCTTATCGATATGCACCTGAAAGCCGTACCTCCGCCTGTACTCCTCTGGAAGCTTCACGTGTGCCGTAAAGGGCAGGATAAGCAGCTTAAAATCTCCTCTCTTCCTATGAACCTCTTCAAGCGCGGGGTGCGAGTAAGGAGCGTAGAATCTCTCTAAGAGTTTCGTCCCTCCCTCGACGGTTTTTAACGCTTCGATGGCTCCTGTCAAGACGGGAAACGCACCTCTACACGGTATGAGAAGGCAGTCATAGCCCTGTCCTGCTAGGTCAATCAGGGCCTTCGCGACTTCAAGGCAGCCCAATGAGAAGCTTAATAGATCGTCGGGTCTCATGAGCATATTCTTGAGCCCGTGAAAGATGAAATCTGCACAGATTATTAACTTTAGCTAGGGCGAAAAAGTTCTGGGTAGTGTTCCGATAGTGCCGATAAGTATTTAAATTGTTACCGCTATGGTAATATTTGAGATGGCGTACTACGATTTGTGGGCTGTGTTGTGGAGCTGGAAGAGGGAGTTCACGGTAGCCGAGTTTAGATCCACGTTTCCAAGCCCCAGCCCGAATAAGGTCTTACACGACATGGCCAAGAAGGGCTTGTTGGAGAAGGTGGGCTGGGGCAGGTACAGGGTGAACTCCCCTAGGAAGTACTTGGAGATGAGGTTTAACGTTAGAGACGCGTACGAGTTGGTCAGAGAGGCCGGAATGTATTACGCGTTCACGGGTCCTGACGCGGTCTTCTTCTGGACCAAGGGCGGCTACAACGTCGACCGCTTCTTCGCCTTCTACCCAATCCACTTGAAGATCAGGAAGGGCGATTTGGAGAGATGGGAGAGGTTCTTCGAGTCCAAGGGTAAAAGGTTTCACGTGAACGGCGAACCCGTCAGGAGGACATTGTTCGGAACCTTCTACGTCTTGTATCCTGAGGACGGGTTCAGGTCTGAGGAGGTTGATGGCTTCAAGGTCATACCGTTGGAGGAGACTGTAGAGTTCTGTAGGAGGAATATTTATAGCTACGAGCCAGCCTTGGAGATGTTGGACGAGATGTACGGCTTGGGGTTAGGCGCCAAGTACAGAGAATCTAAGACGAACATCTAGTGGTAGGTTATGGCCGCGCTCTTCGTCGAGAGGGAGAACAAGATCCTCAAAACCATCAGAGCCTTCGCTGATGCCTGTCTCGATTTCGTCGTGGTGGGTGGTTACGCCGTCAGCGGCCTTGGAAGGCATAGGTTTTCAGTAGACCTCGATGTGGTGATCGACGAGAAGGATCTGGGCGCCTTCGCGAAGATCCTCGAGGAGAGGGGGTTCGAGCGGCATGCCGAAAGGGCCGGCTTCGACGAGGTCTACGGAGGCAGATTTGTAAGCTATGTCAAGAGGGTAAATGGTCTACCGGTGACGGCGGATCTCTTGGTCGGAAGCCTTGTTTGCAGGGCCACGAGAGTCTCGTGGAGCTACGAGTACATTAAAAGACACTCGATAGTGACGGAAGTAGCCGGCATAGAGCTATCGGCTAGATGCAGGGTTCCGGAGAGGGAACTTCTTATAGCCCTAAAAATACACTCGGGGAGGAGGGCGGACCTAAGAGACGTAGTCGTGCTGATGGAAGGAGCTGATATCGATAAGACAGTTAGGCATCTGAAGAGGGGGAATTTAGAGAAGCTCAAAACCCAGATAGACCACATGGTTGAGATGCTAAGAGACCCACGGCTCGTGGATTCGCTTAAAGGAGTGTTTTCCATCCGGAGGGACGTGACAGATGAAATCGAAAGGGCGCGTAGAGTCTTAGAAAGGATCCGAAAAGCGATCTAGGCGAATTCGACCACCTTCTCGACATCCCTAACCATGAACAGGCCACCCGACCAGTTCTTGGCCAATGCCATCCTGAAGCCCTCTAAGTACATTATTAGTCACCTTTCAATATAGAATGGCACATTAAAATTTCCATCGGAGAATTTTAGGTCTACCGGAATTCCTCGTTCACGCAAACCACTTGTTACCCATCGAAACTCTCCCTTTATGAGCGTCTCCAAATGTGATAATCCGAAGGGGGTCGTTGGGAGGCTTGTCTCGGAGCGTATCAAGGCAAGGCCCAAGCGAATTACCTTGCGCCTGAACATCCAAGGTACGTGAGCGAGTCCTTGAAGATCAGCGAGGACGAGGAGAGGGTTTTCGAGATCTCCTACCACTACGTGGAAGGAAAGTACTACGTCGAAACCTATGAGACTAGTATCAGAAGCGATGGCCACAGGGAAACATATGGGAGCTGGAAGTTCTTCGATTCCCTAGACGAGTGCTTCGACTACATAGAGAAGACCTATAACGTTAAGACCGTTAGAAGAGGCTGAGCGGACATTCATCGAGCAGCGAAACAGAAGCTTTTTCATAGCCTCCTGAACTTCACGAAGAACGGTTGCGGATGGAAAGAGGGAGAGTAGAGCATTCCCATCCCCCTCTCCAGGGCGGGTATCAGATCGGCGTACTTGCTGTAGGGCCTGATTATCTCCTGAATCCTCGCCAGATCGTTGGGCTCGTGGGTTCCAAGGAAGATGAAGTTACCCACGTTTCTCGCGGCAGGTCTCTTCGCTATGAGCGGCAGGTACTGGGTTATCAGTATCGTTCCGTGCCCTCGCTTCCCCAGAAGGGTTACAATGCGCTCTACTATGGGCATGCACTCCCTGAAAAGGATGGGCTCGTCCACTATAAGAAGCTGTTTTAGGCGTTCTTCCCGGGTCTCGGGTCACCTCCTGACCTCCTCGTAGATCCTTATCAGCTCCTCTCCCGCCCTGTCGTTCCGCTCCTCCTCTCCCAGACCGTGGAGGTTAAGAACCCTGAAGTTCTCGTGTTTGGCGAGCCTCTCCAGCGTCCCCTCCGGGTCTATCGCAAAGACCTTGACTCCTTGCTTGCAGGCCTCATTTGCTATGTAGGCTGCCAGAGTCGACTTGCCCTGCCTAGTGTGGGCGGCTATTATCATGGAGCTCGTGAGCAGATCTACGGGAAAATAGACTTTGGTGGACGATATCTCCCGGTTTATCACGCTTCTAACCACCCGGCCCAGCAGTATGCACCTAAGTGCGAAATAGAGATATCGCGCAAAATTCAAGCCCGATTTTTAGCGGCCTTTTAGCAGAAAAGAGCAAGAAGACGGCTTATCTTTAGCTTAAGATATGGCGCCGGGGGTGGGATTTGAACCCACGCGGGGCGTAAGCCCCACGGGCTGGCAAGGCTTTTGTGGCTCTCCAGGCCCGCTCCCTACCGGATTTCCCGCGCTTATGCGCTCTAGGAGACCCCGGCGCATTCCATAAGTCTTGAATATTTTAATGAGTTTTTAATTTTTCGAGATTAGTACGCGGTATCCGCTTTGTCTTGCATGTACTTGGATGTTTCCAAATGTTTCCATCATCATTTCTTTTACCATTTTTCCGCCTATCTTTGAGCGGACAACTATTTCTAACATTCCATTTTCTTTCAGATGTGCTGGAGCTTTAGCTATTATTTCTCTTACCGTCTCCTTTCCCGCGCTTATTGGCGGGTTACAGAGTATTGCCTCAAATTTTAGGTCTTTTACAGGCTCGTATAGGTATCCCTTTTTAACTTCAATATTCCTGACAAAGTTTCTTTTTGCATTTTCTTTTGCGAGCATTATAGCCCTCTCGTTAACGTCAACCATTATTACCTTCAGCTTTGGATTTAATGCAGCGGCAACTATTCCTACCGGGCCGTAGCCGCATCCCAAATCTAGTATTTGGCCTTCTTTAGGCAGGATCATTGATTCGATTAGTAGACGTGTTCCCAAATCTATGCGTTTAGACGAGAAAACTCCTGAGCATGTTAAAAATTCGAAGTATCTTCCCCTCAAGTAGACGCGTATAATTCCATATTTAGGCTTGACTTGCGGTTTTTCCGAAAAGTAATGCGTTTCAGCCTTCTTCTGCTTGCTAGACACCAGACTCTTTCCTCCACATTTTCGGATAGATTCCTCTAGGCATTAGAACCCGCCTTGTTTTTGCAACGAATCCATGGGTCATCTTTAATATTTCATCAGTTGTGGCTAATGCCGTGGCTAAGGCGACCGCTTCACCCTTTAAGGTAAAGACCGCCACCGTATCGCCTTTCTCGATTCCCGTTTCAATAGAGACCACGCCTGGAGCAGCCAAGTTTGCACCGTGACATATTGCATCCACCGCCGAGTCTCTAATATAGATTTTAGGCATAAACTCAAGCGCCTTTTCCATGGGTATAACTATCTTCCTAATCTGCATCTCATCGCCTTTCTCCTTCCATAATGAGCAATAATAGGATACGTCGTAAAGATCTACACAGTTTGTTTCCTCTGTCAGCGGACCAGCCCTTATTCTTCTCAGCTCCCGCATGTGAGCGCTGCATCCGAGAACCTCGCCTATGTCATAGCATAATTTGCGTATGTAGGTCCCGCCTTCGCAACCAACTCTAAAAAGGATGTTCCTATCCTCAATTTCTAATAGTTCAAGATAATAGATTCGGCGAGTTCGGAGTCTACGCTTAACTGAAGCCCTAACTGGAGGGCGCTGACAAATTTCGCCTACAAACTCCTCGAATACTTTACGTATTTTTTCTTCTGGAACCTCTCCGTGAAGCCTCATTACACATATGTATTCCTTACCAGCCAGCTGAAACGCTTGAATAACTTTTGTTGCATCTTCGAGAGCTATTGGAAGCACTCCACTGACCTTGGGATTTCCCCAGCCCTATAGGGCTTCTAGGGTCCCGCCGTGCCCAGCTTTTTTCACACCTAGAATCTTTCTGATCCAAGCTGTTACTTCGTGGCTCGAGGGTCCAGGAGGCTTATCCAGATTTATTATTCCAAACCTCAAGTATTCTCTTACTGGTCTCTCTTCCGGTTTGTATCCGTATTTAGGATCCGTCTTCTCCTCGCTTTTCACTTTTAATTCTCTTTTAATTTGCCATGGCGGAATATCCTTTCGCATAATTTTTCCCTTTTGTCAAATTAAAATGAATCTGGGCTATGCACTTAAAGTTATGCTAGACAGATGCCAGCGAAGGCTTAACTATCTTTTTCATTTCTTCAGTTTTTCCAGCTTTTTCCAGAGCCTCCATTACTTCCTCGTCGGATGCTCCGCGTTTTATGTCTATTTTTTCAGTTGTAGGCTCAATGTGATTTATGTTAACCCTTCTTCTTTTAACGCCCGTCAATTGTTTGGGGCCTGTAATTAATGCGAAATTCTTGTCTATCACATCTACTATTACGCATTTTCTTCCAGCTTCTCTGCCAGCAATCTTAACGCAGATTCTTCCAACCTCGATAGCAGGCAAGTTTTAATCCTCCAGTGATTGGCTTAGAAGAAATGACATGAACTCATATTTAAATCAAACTAAATTGTAACAAATAAACTGAATTCTATTTATGTCAAAGCGCGTTGAAGTGAACTCATATTTATGTGTCATGCTTCAGGACCATATGATCAATTATCATGCATAATGTCTGAAAGACCTCATCGGCATTAAGCTTGTCAGTGTCCAATACTATGTGAAACGGAGAAAAATCCTCACCTAACTTGAAACCGTAAAGCCTTATATATATCTCCCTAGTTTTCTCTTCTCTCTCCAGGATAAGCTCCTTTGCTTTCTCAAGGCTAATTTTATCTCTTTTTGCCGCTCTACTTGCGCGAACTTCTAGAGAAGCGTCAAGCCATATCTTGAATCCTTCATCGAAAAGCCAAGGCATAGTCCAGCTATCTAGAATTGCATCTCCCTGCTTAGCAGCCTCAATCAGCTTTTCATCAACCCTCCTGTCAAAATCTGGATCTTCTAATCTCTTATTGAGGAAACGTCTTCCCTCCTCAGTTTCCCACCAATCCTCATCTGAAGGCTTAAAACCAGCCTCAACCGCAAGCTCCTTTAACGCGTCTCCCCCAGAAATATACTTCAATCTGTACTTTCGTGCCAGCTTTTTGGCCACCGTGCTTTTTCCACATCCTGGAAGGCCGCTGATACAAATAATTATCTTTTTCATTTCCTTTCCGTTCAGTCGGCTATTCTAACGGCTTCTTTCAAAAGTTCCCTTAAACAGTTTGCACAGAGCTGTCCACCATACATCCTCATAATTCTCCTTTGGCTTCTCGTTAACTTTCTAAGTTCAGATGGGTGGCAGCGTGGAATTCCATGAAGCGTTTGGCTGCATCTAGAGCATTTAGCAGGCTTAGACTTCTCCTTTTCATAATGAATAGTTGTTCTTCCGCCGAGAACTTTCCTTTGAACTCTTTTCTTGCTTCTCGTTCTGAGGGAAGGTTTCGGCATTTACTCTTCACCTTCTTCGATAGTTATCCCGAAAACTCTGTAAAAAAGGGTTCCAAAGAGAGCAGAGCAGAGAAAGTACCATCCTGCTACGCCCCAATAACCAGACAGTTGGGCTATTCCAGGAATCCAAGCTATCAGGTCAGCTGTGGTGAGGTTCCCCAGAAATAGCCACCAAACTAGGATGTAACTGAAGGAGATTAGGTAAAGGTATCCTTGGGGCTTCATTATTTTTGTCTGTATTTGAAGCATTCTTTTACGTTTCTTTTCGAATTTTTCTATGGCTTTCTGATCTTTAGTTCTCAGAATTTGGCGGAATTCGTTCTGCAATCTTCTTAACTCCTTTTGAAGTTTTCTATACTCCCTTATACCTATCATTTTACTTATTAAGAGACGATAAATTCCGGAACTTATCAGTGAGATAATCATGGCTGTTAGGAATATAACTATTGTGACGGCTGGAGCTTGATCTGATAATAGCCATTCTAGCATGAGTTTTCCTCCAATATGTCGAGTATTTCTTTTGCGGCATCAATTTGTTTGCCGTGGGGGTTTTTAACTACTTTTATTGGAGCACCAGTTATTGATGCACAAGAAGCAGCAAAAAATCTTGAAAAATCAAGTTCTTCTATTATCTCCTCTTTTAGAACTTTATCCCTTTTTCTGTCCGCATCTCTAAATCTTCTTTTTAATATCTCTTCGGGCTTCGCTTCTATTAAAATAAACATTTCCGGCTTCAAAATTTGTAGAACTTTGTAGGGAAGCCCTGCCCAATATCCTTCTTGAGTTCTTATAACCATGTGAGTATCAACTATTAATACTCCTTCAAATTTTTCGGCTTTACTTGCTATTTCTTTTGCGGCATCAATTTGAAGTTTACTTTGAAAATCTACAGGATGCTTTCTTATGTCATCCCTATGCAGTTCCTTTCCATATTTCTTTGCCAGCTCAACCATAACTGTTCCGAAATTTATTATCTCAACATTTTCCTTCGCTAGCTTCTTTACTTCCTTACAAATTGTCGATTTCCCTGTTCCCGGAATCCCCGTAACAACTATCAGCTTTCTCATGATTTTCTCCCCCTACTTGCCGAAGAATCTTCTTAAGGCAGGATACATGTCTACGGCTCTTTCCTGAACTATAGCTTGATAATACTGATAAATTATGCCTACTGAAAGCAATATTCCCATTCCGCTTCCGAAAACGCCTAGAAAGTCAGAGACAGCCGCTACTAATCCAACAATTATCCCGCCTAAAACAGCTACTGGAGGGATATAACGCTTCAAAAGAGACTCGATGGGTCTAGCCGACCTCCTATAGCCGGGAATCTGCATTCCGGAATCAACAAGCTGCTTAGCTACAGTTGAAGGCCCAAGTCCGCCAACCTCAAGCCAAGTAATCGAAAAGACAACACAAAAAACGACGAGTATGGCCGTATAGCCAAAAGCCCTGAGAGGATCCTGTGCAACTCCACCAAGCCATCCGGGAGAGGTTACGTAGTACACCAAACCGCCTGACGGGATCAATTGCCCAGTACCCGGATCTGTTCTATAGGAGCCTAGGAGGCTTGCCCAGAAGTTTCCTCTAAAGTGAGTCCATAAAAGTTGTGAGAAGAAGTATATGTTGGCGAATAGTGCTGATGCGAATATTACGGGCAAGTTTGAGACATATAGAAGTTTGATTGGGTAACGTCCTCTGTATCCCCTATACATGGCGTGGGATATTGGAATTTCAACGCGTATTCCTTCTAGGTAAATTATCAAAAAGAATACTGCGACGGTTGTTATAAATCCCAAAATTGATGGGCCTCGTCTAACGAAGAGAGGATTTAAGGGTTCTCCACTCATTAGGTTACGTATGATTGCGGGGAATATTCCCTCATACGGATAAGCTGGAAAGAAGCATTGATTGAATATCTGTTGGGCGACTCCTGCCAATATGAATAGGCTTACTCCGCTTCCGATGCCCCATCCCTTCTGGATAAGCTCGTCGAGAAGTATAACTATCACTCCAGCCGCAATTAGTTGGAGAAAAATTATTATTGACTGTATTGGGTTAACGGTGCCATAGACTCCGCCGATTATGTAGGCTGAAGCTTGAACTCCAGTAAAAATTATTGAGAATGCCTTGCTTGCGGATGTGAATAATGCTCTGTCTTCTGGGTCTGTCATGTCGCACTCTATCATGTTCGCGCCTACTAGGAGCTGGAGTATTAGACCTGCAGTAACTATAGGGCCTATTCCGAGTTCCATTAGTGTTCCTCTTCTGGACGCAAATATTACCCGCATGTATTGTAGCTGCCATCCTTGGGTTCGCGGATCTATTCCATAAAGCGGGATAACGCACATTATTAGGTATAATATGAGAACCATTGCTGTCCAGAATATTTTTTCTGTAAATCTTACTTTGCGCTCTGGCTGCTTAATTACTGGTAAGTATCGGGATATTGGCTTGAACATTGATAGGAATCTGCCAGCCATCAGTTTTCCCTTTCCATATCACTATCCTAGCATAATTAACATTTAATTAAATTTGCCCTTCTTATTCCTTTATTATTTGCCCGCCGACCGCTTGGACTTTTTCTGCAGCCGATGCCGAGAAAGCTTGCACTTTGACTACAACTGGTTTACTAATCTTTCCCATTCCCAGAAGCTTTGTATATCCAAGCTTTTCTAAGTTTATGAAGATTTTTCCATTTTTCTCTTCAAGCTTCTTTTCCGCCGAAAGTTTTTCAATTAATTCTTCAAGTTGACTTAGGTTTATGGGAGAATCCCTTCTTTGAAGGGACTTTGGTGACGTGAAGCCTCTCTTGCCAAAGTAGTCTGGTTCATACTTTATTACATACGACCACAAATGCTTATGGCGGCCAGCCCTTCTTTCGCCTTTTGTTCCAGACTTTCTATGCTGACCTACCCTACCGTATCCGCATGTTCTACTTCCACGCTTTTTCCTTATCTTTCTAAGTTTATGTGGCATGCTCTGCTCCTCTAGGGTTTGGCGTAAACCATAATCCATATGGGGAACATAAATTTTTCCATAAAGTATTTTATTTCACAAAGATTTTCTGACCGCCAAACACTTTCTTGCTGCCAGTTTTCTTTAGGCGAATTTCTAGAATTCCATTTTTGCATGTAGCAGTCGCTGTTTTAGGATTCACTCTTGTCGGAAGAATTATTTCTTTATAAAATTTTACATCGTCGGTATGTACTGATATTCTCAGCATATCCTCGGTAACATATATGTCAATGTCGTCTTTATATGCGCC
>Ga0190338_1000227_pt1 | contig 10189 bp, 7 predicted proteins | sample 4872041112_MG_FD_163434 | JGI IMG/M metagenome (GOLD analysis project Ga0190338, IMG submission 163434) | Hydrothermal vent sediment bacterial communities from Southern Trench, Guaymas Basin, Mexico - 4872-04-11-12_MG | ecosystem: Environmental > Aquatic > Marine > Hydrothermal vents > Sediment ... | reverse complement strand
ATGATATTTACTCATATTTGTTGGAGTTGGGATATAACCCACCACCTGATGCTCTATATATATGGAACCCCAGCGGTTAATTTTGTGTGAGAACGGGAGTTGCGAGAATAAGGAACCTTGTCTAAATACCGAAAAGGTATTTCATTCTTGTTATGTCTATTTAAAAAGGAGTATAATATTTTTATGAGCAAAAAAGACTTAACTGAGTTTATCATCATGTTCATATTTTCGGCTATATTCACCTATTTTGCATTTGCTACCAACCTACATGTTCTCTGGGTGGTTGCACTAACTCTCTGGTCATCGTTTTTAGCAAGGTTTTCCACGATGATGTTACTCTACTCAGCAGGAATCACCCCCAAAAGGAAAGCAACAGATTTATTTGGGATATATATACTGTTTGTTATAAACTGCGTTATTGCATGTCTTATTTTTAAAAGCAACCCTCCTTTTATTTTGTTGCTCCCCTTATTTCTTGGATTAGCAACGGGTGTGAGAGATATTCGTTTCGCATACTTAGAGAGAAGTGGAAAATCTAAGACGAGATTGGAAGAAATTAAGTTTTACTTAATTGTTGAACTATGGTTTCTTCTTCTCCTCTGGACGCTTAAATGCGGTGAAATAATTTGGAGTAAATGGTGATATTTGTATCTCCATTTTTCAGAAATGGAGAGCAAATCATCTTTTTACATCGTTGCTCACCGTTTTTATGGAGAGGGAGGGTGATGCATTCTCCACATTTCGATTAATTTTTATCGCGAACTATTGTATTAACTTTCGTGTAGATTTTCAACAAGGCAATTCGTAAGTTTGACATAATGTAAATTATAAGTTAAAATATAAACACTTAATGGCCCCATCGTCTAAGCGGCTAGGACACCGCTCTTTCAAGGCGGCGGTAGGGGTTCGAGTCCCCTTGGGGCCATTTTTTTTTATTTTTTCGGAAGACGGAAAATGGGAATCAGTAGCCGGGAATGATTTGTTGATTTTTGATATGTTTTAATATTCTTATATCGTCTACCGAATCTTCCCCTGTCCGCTTTACGCTGCACGCTTCACGTCCTTTTTAGATTCTTCGTCGTCTGCCTGATGCAGACTCCTCAGAATGACAAAAAGTAATCCATTCTTCAATCGTTTCCCGTCTACCGATTTCCTTGTCATTCTGAGCGAAGCGAAGAATCTCAAAATATATTAAACGTATAATTATAATTTATTTCCCCCTCACCCTAACCTTCTCTCCTCATTTCATTCGGAGACCTTACGGTTCCCTCAAGGGAGAGGGAAAATTTTATATTCTCGCTCTACACTTCACGCTTTCCGCTGTACGCTGCCCGCTTTACGTCCCCTCAGATTCTTCATCGTCTACCGTCTTCTGTCTACCGAACAATTAATCCGTTTCCCGTCTACCGATTATTCTGCTTCACGTTGCACGAAAGTCCATTTGCCAAATCATATTAATTGATATATAATCTCAATTGCCTCCGAGCTGTCTGCCTAAAGGGGTTAGCCTATGGAGACAGGCCGCTAAGGTGTGGAGGGAAAACCCTCATGCTTCCCGTATTTGGAAAGGAGGTTTGAAATTATCCCCAAAGGAGAGAAAAACATAAAAATCCCATCCCTCCCTATCCCCCTTTTCCTCTATTGGGTGTTAATTTGTAAGGAATTTGTTAACTACACAAGGAGGTGCATATGCACTGTGTGTACGCCCTAATATTAATGGTAAGTGGCTCACACAAGGATACACTGTTTACCTACTATATGAATGAGATAGTTGTCACAGAACACCTGAGTAACACCCCACTCGAGGCCACAATCAAAGAAATTCCTGATTCCCTTATCAGGGAGACTGGCCTCGATGCAGTACATGAGATACTAGAGGTGATTCCGGATGTCTATGTGAGCATAGGAAGAAAAAATGAGGCAAATATTTACTTCAGAGGATTTGACCAGAGTCAGATTGCGGTACTTATCGATGGAGTGCCTGTCTATGTACCCTATGATGGTTCCTTTGACTTCACCGAACTTGACTCCGACATTCTTAAGAAGGTGAAGGTATCAAGCAGTACAGGTTCGGTGATTTATGGACCCAATATAATGGGTGGTGTGGTTAATATCGTTACGGAGACCCCTGAGAAAGATAAAGTGAATATGGAAGCTGCTCTTGGTCGTAATATGGACAAGAGTGTGAATCTCTTTGCATCCAAGAGGCTTGGTAGACTGAGCTTTGGTATGGATGGTTCCTATGAAAAGTCAGATGGATGTCATATCTCTGAAGATTTCATTCCCGATCTCAATGAGGATGGAGGAGTGAGGGAGAATTCTGACTACGAAAAGAAGATAGCTAATTTAAAGGTCTTTTATGAAGCTCCTGGTTTTGGTAATATTGGTCTTAAGCTTGGAGTAATTGACAATGTGAAGGGAATTCCACCAGAGGTTGGAACTACGAGACCAAGATACTGGAGGTTCACAACCTGGCAGAAAAGGGCTGTAAAACTTACCTGGACCTGTAATGTGAAGGGGACAGAAGTGAGAGCAAATGCATTCTATGATACCTACTATAATGTACTTGATTCCTATGATGACAGCACCTATACAACCCAGACAGGGAGATACGCTTTCCATTCCACCTATGATGACTATACCGTTGGTGGTAATTTACTTACAGAAACCAAATTGCCACTTCTCAATATCCGTACCGGTCTTCACTACAAGAAGGATGTCCACAGAGCACAGGATGACTATGACGAGGAATGGGAAAGATACGAAATGGCAACGTACTCTTTTGGAGTGGAAACAGATGTAAAACTCACCCCGAAACTCACCACCACCGGTGGTATAGGACTTAGCTATATGAGACCACTTCATGCCAATGGAGGTGATTTGAGAGATCCAATTTTTACATATGGTCCTCTTCTTTCAATTCAATACAGAGCTACAGCCGGAACAAAACTCCATCTCTCCTTTACAGGTAAGACCAGATTCCCCACAATGAAGGAGCTCTACTCAGAATATCTTGGCAGAAATGTTCCAAATCCAGACCTTAAAGAGGAAAGATCCTTCAACTTTGAATTCGGAATTACACAGGTTGTGGCTGAGAAACATCAGGTGAGCTTCGTTATTTACGACTCCGAGATAAGGGACGTCATAGAGGATGTGGTGGTGGATACTGTAAATGACCTTGAACAGCTTCAGAATATTGGAAAGGCAAGATTTGCCGGAGTCAGCCTTGGGGTTTCCGGTACCGTGGGTAGACTTGATTACCATGTGTCTTACTCTTATCTGAATGCAAAGGATCTCGAAGGTAAGGAAATTCTCGAAGACAGACCAGAACAGAGAGGGAGTATTTACTTTGGATACAAACTCCCATACGATGTTAAGGGCTTCGTTGGAATAAATTACACCGGAAGCAGATATTACTATGACAGAGATGTAAACGACTATCTCAAACTTCCGGACTATACGCTTGTGAATCTCAAGCTATCAAAGAAGATCAAATTCCTGGAACTCTACTTTAAGGTAAACAACCTCTTAGATGTAAATTACGAACGTGATAAAGGATTCCCATGTCCCGGTAGATATTACGAGACTGGGTTGAACTTCAGCCTCTAATTTGTTAACTCAAAAGTAGGGAGGAATTCCTCCCCTTAAAACAAAAGGAGATTTTTTATGGCTCTTATTTTACTGTTTCTATATGAGGAAACAATACCCCTTAGGTAAGATTATTTTTGAGGAATAGCGGGGGCTTGACAAAATACCCCTCCTTATTATATAATCCGCAACTAATCTACCACAAAATGGAGGCTCACAAGTGGGTTTATTAACATTTGTGTGTCTTGTTGTGATTGCACAGGGGTCTTTTCCGTATGTATATGCTGATACAGGCTATGTATATTATGCAGCTATCCAGGAAACTGGCCTCTATGGAGACGAAGATGGAATATGGATTACTCTACCTTTCTCATTCCAGTATGACAACAATACCTTTGATTCCATATTTGTCACAACCAATGGCTATATTACCTTTTCTTCAAATATTGTGGCTCCGTATCCTCAGAATTTTCCTGACCCAACCCTTCCCAACGGGATTATAGCTCCTTTATGGAAAGATTTTGTAGTGTATTCAGGTGGACGGGTCAAAACGGCTCTTTATGGGTACTCACCTTACAGATATTTTGTTATTGAATGGGACTCGATATACCTTTACGGTGGGAATCCAGGGCACAGGTATAAATTTGAAGTTATATTATTTGAAAACGGAGGAGATGGGGATTCTCTGGTGTTTTCCTACTATATGATACCTGCTAATGATTCTGGCTGGCAGGCAGTATGTGGACTTGAAAGTCTGGACGGTGAAGGAGGAGTAGTTTACTGTTATGACGGTTCACCTAATCCAATATTTTCTGGTAAGAGCGTAATATTTCACAGAGCTCAGGTGGAAGACGACTGTGGTTCTCTCATAATCCTTGAGCCGTCATCCACACGAGGTACAGGAGAAGAATTGGTCCCCTTAGGGGCAGTGATGAATTACACCTCAATTCCAAGAGGCAGATTTGTACATCTTGATATAAGAAGTTTTTCAAATGAACTTTTATATCATGATTCTCTTCTGATAACAATCCCGGCAGATTCTTTCTCTTTTGTATCATTTTCCCCTTTTGTTTTTCCTGATGCCCCCTGCAGTCTTAAACTGGAGTTATATCTATCTTCACCTGACGATTATCCCTTAAATGATACAGTGATAGACACCACTGTTGTAATTGAGAATTGTGATACTTTCGCTTATTATATTCTGAGGGATATTGGAACCTGCAATTTCATTGATATTTCAACAGACTATGATACAATCATTATACCGGGTATGGATGGAGGCGGAAGGATAGTTATTCCTTTCGAATTTCCGTATTACGATACGGTGTATACATCTCTTTATGCAGGTATAAATGGTGGAATAAGTTTAAGCGAGGATACAGTAGATTACTATAACTATCCTCTATCAGGTATGGGAAGTGAGGATTTTATTGCAGTTTTCTGGGAAGACTGGGCTGGTAGCAGTGATTCATCTGCCCGTGACAGTGTGATATTTGTTAAATCATTTGGGAGTGATTCTATTGTTTTAATGTGGAGGGGTATAAAGAGACAATTTTACTCCGCTGGTCCTATAGATTTTGAAGTAGTGTTATATCCGAGTGGAAACATTAAAATGCTTTACGACATTTCTATGAATTACTGGTATGAGGCGTATGACGTAACAATTGGCCTGCATTCAAGGAATGGTGATTATGTGCAATATACTTTTAATGAAGATCCATGGGTACCAGACTGGTGGTACCCTCATGGGATATATTTTGAAAGATATACAAGTTCTGTAGATGAAGAAAAGATACTTGCCCTTTCAAATATAGAGTTAAAACCTGGGATAAATTACTTATACTATAATATCCCTTGCGGTAGTGCAGAACTTGAAATTTATGATGCTACTGGAAGAAAGATAAAACAGGGGTATATTTTAAGGAGTAAAGGCCTACTCCCATTTACTAATTTTCACCCTGGTGTGTATTTTGCAGTATTAAAGGCTAATGAGAAAACCATTAGAAAGAAAGTAGTAGTTATAAGATAAAGGAGGGGTGATGCTTGTTTTACTCCTTTTGCTTATAACTCACGAAATTGATCTTGGATACAATATAAAATACCATGTGGCGGATTTATCAGAGAGGGAAATTGTTGAAATGGAAGTAAAAAAGATAGAAGCAGAGGTGAATTATTATTTGTTTCATCCTTATATCGAAGCGCCAGTAGAGTATAGCCCAATACTAAAGAAAATTACCGGTGAAGTCCCGATTGCAGATTTTTTATCGATGAAGGGATTAAAACCAATTAGATTAAAACTTCTTGAAATGGAGAGGGTGAATAAAGGTGTATATAGGGTGAGGCTTCTCCTGGAAACATTAGGAGTTTCTATGAATAAAGAAGGAAAAAATGAAATTATGTTCGATTTACCACTGGGGGAGTGCAATCAGTATGAAAAGGTTGAGGGGTATTAAATTAAGATATCTTTTTTATTTGATAGCCGGCATCTTGTTAGTCTCAGGAGGATGTGAATGTCAGCATATGATAGATGCATTTTTAAAAGGAGTATATTACGTAATAATAGACTTTGACCAATGTAAATTGAAGCATCAAGAATCAGGTAAAACTGCTTTTCGTGTATACTCTTGCCTTTATTTCTGTCATCGTTTGCGGAATCGTACTGGATTCTATACGGTAGATGTTACATTACACCTGGATGGATTAAATGGTCAAGGACATTATACTGCAAACTATACTTATGTTGAAGAATTAACTACGAACAGAGACGAGTTTGGTCATGAAGAATATGGGGTAACGATAGATGAAATGGAGGCAGGGAGTTATAAAGTATGGGCTGAGGCAGAATTTAATAAAATCAATGGTAATGATCATTTTATACTTACTACTCCTTCTTTTTGTTACCTTTATGAAGCTGCAGGTGGAGGAAGTAATTCCTTCGTTTATTCTATCCAGGCAATAACGGATGACTCCTGTGTTACAGTTCGTGTAGGAGAGGAGACAGATATACCATACACCTTGCCTATATTATTCAGAACTCTGTATGACGATAATCCACAGAATGGAATTACAGTAAACTTTTCACTTGATAACACCCCACCACCAAATGGTTACCTTACCCCAACTACTCTTTCAGGTTATTTCTTGAACCAGGAGGGAATAGCGCAGGTTGTTTTCCAACCAGATAATACGGGTGAAGCTTTTATCAAGGCAACTGCAGAAGCAAATAATTCATTACAGGTCTGGGACCGTGTAAGGGTGGAGGTAATTGAGGACGAGGAAGAGAGCGGATTACCATTTGCTTATACCCACAGGAGGGCTTTCTATCCGGATGGTCCAGAAATAAAGGGAGATGGTTTTGATGATTATTGGGAGGACCCTGACCCACAACATAAAGATGTATGGGTGGAGATAGACACGATTGCAGGATGGGGAATTTATTATCCTGGATATGATCTTGACATTATAAAGAATGTAGCCCAAAAAACCCTGGAGTCTGCAGTACTTGCAAGCACAACCCCGGGTATAGAAACAGATTTCTCTACAAAATACCCAAGTGGTATAAAAGTATATTTCAAAGATGAAATAGAGGGAATTTGGGTAGATTGGCAGTATTTAACTCTTCAAGAAGCAAAGGAACTTTTGGCTTCTCATAGAGATTATAAGAATGCTATTCATGTAATTATAGCTTACCTGTGTGGATCTCCTGATTATACAAATATCCCGGGATTAACACTTTATCTTGATAGAATTGATGAAGGGAACATAGAGAATAACTCTGCTGTATGGAGTGCAATTTGGCATTCTCTTGGTCCTCGGAGGAGGGCCTTTCTTGATTCTACAGGAATTGTGATTTTTTATGGTCCACATAAAGGTGATCAGTCTGTATTACCTCCATTAAGAGACAGTCTAATGGGATTTGTATTAGCGCATGAGATAGGTCATGCATTGGGAATGACTCATGTATGTGGTAGTAATACAGCGAAAGACAACAAGGAAGAGGGATGGTACAAGTATGCTTGTAAGCTATATTTTGGTAACGTCATGTATCCCAAAATCAACACGGATATCACCTATATAAGGGATACTCTATTCGTGAGAATGAACCACTTTCTCATCCAGTCCTCAGAGGATTCTAATGATTGGCAGGAAGCTGAAGACCCAAATGATATCACAAACCTTCGATTTATTCCAAAAGCGGGATATCCTGGTATATGTACCCGGGATGTTTTAGGAATTAATAATACTTCCATAGGACTATTAGGATGGTTATTATGGAAGAAAGAACAAGGAGGTTTATGATGTCCTGGTTAATTATCTTGATATATATATCCTTAGGTGAGTGGGTAAATGTAGATTCATTGAAAGTCGTTGTTAACAGAGAAAGAGTATCGGAGTTCTGGATGGATAAGGAAGGCAACTTCAGAGTGAATGCATTAAGGGATTCTGTATTGCTACATTACATAATTTCATCCGAGGGGAGAGTGAAGCAGATTACCGGTTATATTGAAACTCATAAGGATGAGAGGTTATATTTAGTGGAAACAAATGCATCACGATTTCTACGAAAAAGGGTTGAATTACGAAGAACTTTTATTCCTTGCGATAGAATCCTTCTATCCCAGGAGATGGTTTTTTTATGGAAAAAAAGTGATTTTTTGCTTTATGAGTACCGGATAAATAGAGAGGAAAAGAAAATCAAATTTTCTAGAACAATTATTTTCCCTGGAGAAAAGATTTATAAATTAAGATTGGGAAGATATTATACCACATGGGTAAATCAGGGAGCCCCACTTATAGCACGTCTGGTTGCACTTGGTGAGGATTACGCTATGATTCATATTGCTGCCTATGATACAATCTGGGCTGTTCCGCCACCTCCTGGTGTAGAATTCATGCGTTACCCCCCTTATCCTCAGATGTTTTACATAATTATCTTTAAGCTTGAGGAGTTGAGAGAAGGAGAGTTTCGGACACGCATTTATAAAATAATCCCAATAACTCATGAAGATGATGAAGATGTGCGGAAAAAAATAGGACGCCAGAATGTAGACTTCATTCAGGGTTGTGATAAAGATGGTAATCTCTATTATGTAACTTTCCGCGACAAGCCCTATAAGGTATTCTATCATCTCAAGCATCTATCTAAGCCTATTCCCGTTTACAGGTGGAAATATGTGCCTGATTTCGCTGTTAGAATACTTTTATCTGACAGTCTTAAAAATCTGAAAATAGGTAAATTTTCACTGGAGGAATTCAAAGAAACATTTAAAGTGAAGGAAAATGTGAAGAAAACCATACGTCAATATGACGCTCATTTTCCACGTATACCCGGACTTCCATACCCTAAAGGTAGGGGATTAATTACTATATTTAATGATACTCTTGTTTTTTATTTCCAGAACTATATGGGCATCTTAGTCTTTGGAGAAAATAACCTAAATATGGTGAAAGACATTGCTCATCTTACCCCTGTGGAGCTAACTTATTCAGACTTTGTAAGGCACAAAAATGACATAGAATTAAGATATCGAGTTAACACCAACACTTTATTTTTGCACTTTTTGTCTCCCCAGGGCATATTCTATCACAAGGAGTTTAAATTAGTGGAATGAGGGGGATTGAGATGAGATTCGGTGTTGTTAAAAATTTTCTTGGGAACATTATGTATCCTAAGATAGACTGGAATTATCCAGAAGATACTTTCTCTCGAATGTCCCATTTTCTTTTACAATCTTTAAGCGACGCAAATGATTGGCAGGAAGCAGAAAATCCTTATGATTTAACAAATCTTCGATTCAAATCTAAGCCCGGATATCCCGGACTTTGTGTAAGGGATATTATTGGCATTCATAATACCTGTCTCGGATTAAAAGGATGGCTTTTATGGAGAAAAGAACAGGGAGGTTTGAAATGAAGGCTTTACTCTTGTGTTTAATATTCTTTACCCGATGGGTGAATATGGATTCATTGAAAGCAATTATTGAAAGAGAAAAAATGTGTGAGTTCTGGATGGACAGAGAAGGAAATTTGAGAGTGAATGCAGTCAGAGAATCTACAGTTGTCCACTACATAATTTCTCCTAAGGGTAGGACTGAAAAGATTATAGGTGATTTGGGACCTCATATATCCTCCAGGGTTTACTTATTGTCAAACCAATGTTGTTTCAGGGTTTTTGAGAAAGATTTTGTGCAAAAAGCGCCTCTTCAGGATGATATAATTCTTCTGACACCAGATAAACTTTTCTTAGACGATAGAGAAGATTTTCTAATTTATGAGTACCGAATAAGCAGGGAAAATAAGAACATCAATTTTTCCAGAACAATTATCTTTCCTGGAAAGAAGATTTATGAATTGAGATTGGGGAGATGCTATGCTGCATGGGTAGGTGGTGGGGCTCCACTAAGAGCACGTCTGGTTGCACTTGGTGAGGATTACGCTATGATTCATATTGCTGCCTATGATACAATCTGGGCTGTTCCGCCACCTCCTGGTGTAGAATTCATGCGTTACCCCCGTCATCCTCAGATGTTTTACATAATTATCTTTAAGCTTGAGGAGTTGAGAGAAGGAGAGTTTCGGACACGCATTTATAAAATAATCC
>Ga0190338_1000226_pt1 | contig 10235 bp, 9 predicted proteins | sample 4872041112_MG_FD_163434 | JGI IMG/M metagenome (GOLD analysis project Ga0190338, IMG submission 163434) | Hydrothermal vent sediment bacterial communities from Southern Trench, Guaymas Basin, Mexico - 4872-04-11-12_MG | ecosystem: Environmental > Aquatic > Marine > Hydrothermal vents > Sediment ... | reverse complement strand
GTCCCAATGGAACTATAAAATAATCATTGAATACACACTTCCAAGAGAGAAATGGATAAGTGGGAATGAAGAAGCAACCATGAAGATACCGGTAGCTGTAATAATGGATGAACCGATAATGGAGGAGAACATAACAGTACAATTTCCACAGGGAACGAAAATAATCAAAATAGAAGGATTGAAAGGCGAAATAAATGGAATAAAAGTAAAATTCAATTTAAAAAATATTATAGGAATAGGAGAAGCTTTAAAAGGAACAATAGAATATAAGCCGGGACCAACGCCGTTCCGAACACCAACATCAATAATAGCGTATACTCTACTTGGAGGAGCCGTAGGAGCAGCAATATACTTGAAAAGATATAGAGGTAGAAAGGCGATTAAGAGAAAAGGAGAGGAGGAAATAGAGAAACTATGCGAAACATATGTTGAAAAAATAGAATTATTAAATGAACTGAAAGAACTCAATGAAGAATATGCTAAGGGAAAGATGAAGACGAAAATGTATAGGGAGAGAAACGACCTGTTAAGAAGAGAGATAAGAGAAGTAGATAAGAGGATAAGGGAGATTGAAGGAAAAGTGAAGCAGGAAGAAGAGGAGATTGTTGAACTCATTGAGAAGATAGAGAAGGAAATGGGAAGAATGGCGGAGACCATTAGAAAGCTGAGAGACATAAACAGAAGATACATGGCTAAAAGAATGGGAAGAAACACATATCAACGGGAAAAAGAGAAATATGAAAAAGAATTGACCAAAACACAGAGAAGACTGGAAAGCGAAATAATGGAGTTGAAAGATTATACGGCATAACAAAAGCTTAAAAGAAAAAGTTAGAAATAAAATGGGGGTTTAAAATGCCTAAACCCGTGGTAGACGAGGAAAAATGCGTGGGATGCGGAGTATGTGTACAAGTATGTCCAATGGAAGTCTTTGAACTAGTAAATGGAAAAGCTAAACCTGTAAAGGCTGACCAGTGTATAGGATGCAGAGCATGTGAAGCCCAATGTGCAGCACAAGCAATAACAGTAGAAGAATAATTAATCCAACAAATTTTTATCATTCATTTCATTTTATATAGATAGATGAGCTTTAAATGCATGAAATGTGGAAAATGCTGCATAGAAACAGAAATGCCTCTAACCAGAAGAGATATAAGCAGAATTGAGAGTCTGGGATACAGGCTAGATGAATTTGCAATATTCAACGGAAAATATTATCAGCTTAAAAACATAAATGGCCACTGCTACTTCTTAGATCAAAAAATGAAATGCAAAATATATCCATATAGACCGGAAGGATGCAGAATCTATCCAGTAATATATTTGAGTAAAGTTGGAGTAACTGTAGATGAAGATTGCCCAGCAGCGAAAAAAGCAACAATAAATGAAATATGTGAGAAAGCGAAAAAACTAATTGAAATTTTAAGAGAGATAGGTGAATATGAAGAAGATAACAAATAGGATAAAGTTATTTCTAATGGAAGACACATACTGTCCACACTGCAGGGAATATGTAAAGGCAAATATCAAAAGGGATCGTAAGGATGGAAAATTGTTGAAATTAAAATTTGCAGTCAATGTGGAAGAATCTTGGAAAAAAGAATTTTAGAGGAAAAGTTTACCCGATGATTCCAAGCTTCCTTGAAGCCTCCTCCAAAGAGTCAATTACATACTTTAAATTATCAATGGAGTGGCAAGCGTTAGGCTGGAAGCGGATTCTGGCGGTTCCTCTTGGAACCCAAGGATACACCACAGCCTGGACGAAGATTTTATATTCACTAAATAACATTTTAACTAGGTCCTGAGTCTTTTTCTCGTCGCCAATCATGACAGGGGTTATCGGAGTTTTAGTATTGCCGATATTGAAGCCTCTATTCTTCAATTCACTCTGAAAATACTCCGTGTTTCTCCATAGACGTCTAACAGGTTCATCACTCTCCTCCAATAGATCTATAGCTGCAATTATGGCTGCAACGTCAGGAGGATTGGGTGCACTACTCAGAAGATATGGTCTAGCCCTCTGCCTTAAATATTCCACAAGCTCAGAGGATCCTGCAATATAGCCTCCTATAACGCCGAAAGCCTTTGAAAGAGTACCCATCTCGATGTCGACTCTATCATGCAATTTGAAGTGATCTGCAATTCCTCTTCCATGATCTCCGAGAACACCTTCACCGTGAGCATCATCTACATATACTATTGCATCATACTTCTCAGCCAACTCCACAATTTTATCTAGTGGAGCTATATCGCCATCCATGCTGAAAACTCCATCTGTTACTATAAGCCTTCTCCTACTTTCTTTAGCTTCGATTAGTTTAGCCTTAAGATCATCCATATCCAAATGTTTATAGATTAATCTTTTAGCTTTTGTCAATCTGCAACCGTCAATGATACTGCCATGATTTAACTCTTCACTTAAAATTGCATCTTCAACTCCTACAATGGCAGGTATGGTTCCGACATTTGCTGTGTAGCCTGACTGGAATAGAATGGCAGCCTCCCTATGCTTAAATTTGGCAATTTTTTCTTCAGCTTCCATGTGGAGATCTGTTGTACCTGAGATAGGTCTAACGGCACCGGCTCCAACTCCATACTCATCTATAGCTTTCTTCGCAGCTTCTCTAAGCTTCGGATGATTAGCCAATCCAAGCCAGTTGTTTGAGCACATATTCACGTATTCGACTCCTTTAATTTTAACGACGGCGTCTTGCGGAGAACTTCGAATCCTTTCAACAAAGTACAATCCTTGAGCTTTAAGCTGCTCCAACTCCTCTTTTAGGAAAGAAAGTTTACTCAAATCTATTCACCAAATTATACTCATATCCATAATGATTTTAACTTTTGCTATGGATAAAGAACAACTTTACCACATATACGCTTCTCCATGGCTTCCATTCCATTCTTAAATTCACTGAGCTTCAATTTATGGGTTATAATGGGTTTAACATTTAGTCTACCGCTGGAAAGCAGTCTAGACACAATATACCATGTATTCCAGATCCTTCTACCTGTAACACCATAAACTCTTATAGCTTTAAAGACTATGCCATTAGTTATATCTAATGGAACAGCTTTACTATACACTCCTAAAATGGAGATTCTTCCACCATGAGTAACCATTTTGAAAGCGTCTTGGAGGCCTGAAGAACTTCCAGAAATCTCCAATACTACATCTACACCTCTACCGGAAGTGTCGTCCAACACGTATTTGACAGCATCTTCAAACTTTGAATTTATAGTTACATCTGCACCGAGTTTTTTGGCAATATTAAGCCTGAAATCATGATGACCGATAGAATATATTTTTGAAGCGCCACATGCATTGGAGACTCCGACGCTCAGTAAACCTATAGGGCCGTCACCGATAATTGCAACATCTTTGCCTTCAACTCCTTCAAAGCCTTCAGCCAAAACTGTATCCACAGCGTTTCCAAGAGGCTCTTGAATGGAGGCTATTTCAGGCGGTAGATCTGCAGGATTCTTCCAAGCATTCCTAGCTGGAATAACAATGTATTCTGCGAAGGCTCCATCAGTATCTACACCTAGAATTTTAGTGTTTTGACATACATGGAACATGCCAATTCTACATTGATAGCATTTTCCACACACCACATGCGTCTCAGCGGAAATATAATCGCCTACCTTTAATTCATTTACATCTTTCCCAACCTCTAAAACTTCACCTGCAAATTCATGGCCCATTATTCTGGGTAGCTTAATTCTGGACTGAGCCCACTCATTCCATTCATATATATGTACGTCGGTTCCGCAAATGGAGGTTGCTTTAACTTTAGCCAAGATTTCCCCTGAACCTGGCTTTGGAACTGGAACCTTTACTAGATCTGCACCATACTCTGGACTCTTCTTAACAACAGCCCACATTTCACTCATAAATTTCACCGATAAAAGGATATTGGAGAAGAATAAATATTAAAGTTTCCAGAAATATCATTGTAAACTTATAAAATTAAATTTAAAAGTTATTGATGAAAGAACATATCATTTGAAATTTAAGGAAACTATATCTCCACATTTGAATGGAGTTTTTCCGCTTAGAAGAATAGCTTTCAATAATGGTTGATTGAAGTAGCTGCCGACACCTCTCAACCGTACATTCTCAATCCATGGAGAACGCAGAGGTTTAAAAAGTGAATGGGAACTACAGCTAAAAAATACTTCACCTACAATTAAATCTTGATGAAACATTAAAGGAGCATTTTCATTTAAATTGCAGTTTAGAAAAGCTCCATGACCATAATGGGGTATACCTCCATCGATAAAGCCCCATCCACATCTACCTCTCAATGCCAACCCAAATGGATAGTGCATAGCTGAATATGGTTGGAGCCACAGATAACTATTAGACATATATTTAACTGTGAAGTTGGAGGGAAAATCCACAATTCTTTTGGCAAAATTTTCTAGGGAAGGTGAAATATCTATTTTAAAGGCACCTAAAGCCCTATATGGATCATTCCACGATCTAATTTCAAGATGCATGTGTAAATTTGACCAAGAATAGAAGAAGCCTGAAACAATTAAGTCACCTATATAATCACCTAGAAAGATCTTCTCGCCGACATTTACCTTAGGTTTAACGTGTAGAATTTTTGTAACTAAACCTTCACCCAAATCGATTAGGATGAGATAATCATACTCCTCGGAATCTGAACGTTTACCTGGACATTCAAACCTTTCCACTTCTAAAACATGTCCCTCATCAACTGGGAGAAGAGCCTCCTTGGTGGGAAAATATATGTCCACAGCCGACTGAGATTTATGGGCAGGATATGGACTGTTAAAGAAGCTGTACCAGCATTTTATGGGAAGCTTCAATTCCACATTTTTGCATTTGGCGATGACCATATAATTTGACATGATAAAATATATTGTTGAAGATGGGGATAAAACATTTTATACTGGTAAACCACAACCTATTTAACATACTGACAGTTCAGTTATAATCGACTATAGATAATGGAGGAATCGTTAAATGACTAATACGATCATCATAGGAGTAGGAAGAACCTCCTTCGGCGAACACTTCCACAGGGATCCTGAAGAACTAATAGAGGAGGCAGGGTTAAAGGCTCTTCAAGCCGCAGGAATAGAAAGAAAAGATCTCGACGCAGTGATAATATCAGACCATTTTCTACAGGTGACAAATAAAATAGGATTAGAGGAAGGATTCATCTCCGAACTGCTCGAGCTAAACATACCGATGGAAACTTCGAGATCATTCAGTTCCGCATTAAATCAGGCATGCAACGCCATAGAAGCAGGAAGATATAGCATAGTACTTGTTGGAGGAGTGGAGAAGATGACCGATAGATTAGATAAGATAAAGGATAATTTAATGATGCTGGCGGATTCATGGAGCTACTATTCAGGGGGAACTCCTGAGGCACTTCACGAAATAATGTTAAGAGAATATGCTAAGAAACATGAGATAAAAGGCGAAGAATTTGAGAAATTAATGGAAACGTTAGCATATATTTCCCATAAAAACCACGAGTTCGGAGCGAAAAATCCACATGCACAATTCTATAGGAGAAGAGTAAAAGTGGAGGATATTATTAAAAGAAGGAGGGGAGGACTGCTGGGAATCTATGATTTTGCACCTATCTCCGACGGCGCCACAGCCGCAGTAATAGTAAATGAAGAGAAAGCTAAAGAGATAGCTAACCTGGGATTAGAAGTGAAGGGGAGGGCAAGCTGCACAGATCACATATCATATTTTACAAGGGATGAGATGGCAGGATTCAAAGCTACAAGGATCTCTATGGAGAAAGCATTAAAGGAAGCAGAGATTAGAAGAGAGGAAATCTCGCTTATAGAACTTTATGACCAATCAACAGTGATGGAGATGGTAGCATTGGAAGATCTTAAATTAACTGAACCTGGAACTGCATGGAAAATTATACATCAAAGCATGGAGGAAAAAACATATACATATAGATTTGGAAATCATGAAATCTACGTGAATACAAATGGAGGGTTGAAGGCTGATGGAAACCCGCTTGGAGCAACAGGCGGCGCACAGCTTTACGAAACTTATATACAACTGTTGGAGAAGGCAGGGGAGAGACAGATAAGCATAGAAAAGGAAAATCCATATGCATTGACGCTTGAACATGAAGGTTTCGGAACTAAAAGCTACGTTTACATATATGGGAGGTGGATGATATGAGCTCTGAACCTATAGAGAGGAGAGTAAGCTACATATCAGATAGATTGAGAGGAAGTAGATGTCCAATATGTAATAGACGATATTTCAAGCCTAGAAATTACTGTCCACAATGCGGAAGAAAAAGTATGGGGAAGATGGAGGAGATAGATTTCTTCTATTCTAAGGGAATACTTGAAGCATGTACAATAGTGAATAATGCAACAAATAGATTTAAAGTTCTCCAACCATACATATTTGGAATAGCAGTTATAGATGATGAGATAAAAGTTCCTGTGAGAGTTACAGATCAACCATTAAAGGAGGAATTTAAACCGGAGGATTTTGAGGGAAGAGAAATTGTTTTCAGATTTAGAAGGAGATATTCGGTTGGAGCTGCCGATATAATACCAACCACCTCGCTGGCCGTCACATTTGCAGACGAATATTATCCTCATATAACATATAAAATAAGGGAACCTGAAGAGTATTCAGATAAGCCCGGAATAGTTGGATATGCCCTATACACATCCAGATTCAGAATAAGGGAAAGGGGAATGGAGAGGGCGGTACCATATCTTGATGAGGATTCCATAACAGCAGCAGTTGAAGCAGGAAAACTTGCATTGATACAGGCAGCACTTAGCGGTGAAAAAATAGGGAAAGTTATGGTTGGAACGGAATCGAATCCCTACGCAGTAAAACCCATAGCTTCAAAGGTGGCTCAAGTATTAAACTTGGGAGAAAACTTAGCTGATGGGGTTAGAGGTATAGATGCTGTAGACACGGAATTTGCATGTAAAGCTGCTACAAGCATGTTTAAAGATGCAGCAGCATTGGCTAAATATATGGATGAACAGGGAAAAGACTATTTTGGAATGGTTATAGGAACAGATAATTCACAAGCAGCACCCAGATGGGAACCCGGAGGAGAATTAGACTACTTTGTCGGATACGGTGCAGCAGCATTCATAATTGGAAATAGAGATGTAATAGCAGAGTTGGAAGGATGGTATTCAGTGACATCTGATACACCTGACTTTTGGAGGAGAGATGGACAAAAATATCCGCTGCATGGAGGTAGATTTACAGGGGAGCCGGCATATTTTAAGCATATATTGAAAGCTGCAAGAAGATTAATGGATAAGATGAAACTGAAACCTAAAGACATAGATTATTTCGTTCCGCATCAACCGAACGCAAAATTCCCTCTAAGAGCTGCAAGAAGATTAGGCTTTAAAGACGAGCAATGTCTACCTGCTCTAAAAGTATTAAACTTTGGAAACTTATATTCAGGTTCAAGCCCTGCGGGGCTTGTAGCAGTGCTAGATATAGCTAAACCCTATGAGAAAATCCTGCTAACGAGCTTCGGATCTGGAGCTGGAAGCGACGCCTACCTATTTACAGTTACACCTAGAATAGTGGAAAAGAGGAGGAGAACTGAGAAATTTAACGTTAAATGGCAGACCAACAATCCACACTTAATATATGTAAGCTATGAGGAGTATAGAAGGATGAAGGAAGGAATCTAGAATTAAGGGTTAATATTCTTCTGCCTCAAAATTAAATCAACCGACGGATAGGATTCGCCGGCTAATCCATGGAGAAAAGCACCGCCACTAATACACATCACTCCACCAGTACTCAAAATTATTTTATCTAAACCATACCTTACAATCTCAGTTGTAGTATCACCGCCAAGAAAGATCAGTCCACTTCCAGCTATCATCTTCGTCAAAACAATACCATTTGCAAATCCCTTCTCATATACGCCGAGAGGCCCTGCCCTAATCCTGAAAAGTTTCTGTTGAAGTTTCTCAGCGTAGAGTTCAACAGTATTCATCCCTATATCCATGATAATTCCATTACACCTGTACATTTCCTCAATGGGAACCTCCCTTACATCTCCATCCTCTAAAACCACAAAGTCTATTGGATGATGAATGTTAAATTTGTTGACAAGCATCTTTGCAGCTTCAAAATCCTTTTTAGACATTTTGGAATTTAGGAAAGCGTTGTTTCTCGGCCCTAAATCGAAGCCTTTAACTCTTGCCATAAGTTGCCCTGGAAGACCTCCAGTAAATCCCTCCATCTTAGAAAGTATCTTTACAAGATAACTTGTCTTCTGAAGTTTTGAACCGCCCATTATTATGGCGCAATCATTGGAAACATTTTGAACCTCGCTTAAAGCCTTCAACTCGTATATTGATCTTACACCAATCCATGTTTGAGCAATATAGGGTAGAGCCATAAGACTTGTATGGGCTCTATGCCAAACTGGGATAGCATCGTTCACGCAGCTCTTAACCATTTCTTTAAAGAAACTGATGTAGCTTGAGCGTACAGGATTAAAATTATATTCTTCATCAAACATTCTCACATTGTCTAGGAGTAGAATCTCATTCTCCTTTAACTCCTTTATTCGCCTTTTAGTCTCATCGGTGAAGACTCTATTTTTAGGTATAAATTCTATGTCAATCTTGGATGGAAGGAGTTTTCTAAGGGAAATCCAATGTTGCTTAAGATTGATGAAACTTGGCTCTCCAGGTCTTCCCTGATGCGCCGTTACAATTAAACCGGTATAATCGGATAATAATTCAAGAACATGAGAGTAAGCTATTAGACGCATATTATCTTCAACTATTCTGCCATCAACCACCGGAATGTTTATGTCTATTCTCATCAAAGTTGGAGATTTCAATTGAGAAGCTAAATTCACTAACCAGTAATCTCTAGTTTCATGATAATAGTCATGGGGCATATTTCAGATCACCAATATTTATATCTGTAAATATAAAATTTAAAAGGGTTACGGAAAATTTACCAAGAGATGGAAAGGAAAAATATTGAAAATGACAAGAGAAGATGAATAAACAATTCCAAAGAACAATAACTATTGCAGCTCTAATTTTAATAAGGGTATATGTAGAAAAATTAGAGAGAAGAATTGATAGCAAAGTTTATAGTAATAATGCTTAAAAACTGAGCAAAAAGATATTTGAATGATAGACATGGTAGATGGAAAGTTAATAGAATTCATAGAGGAAGAGATACCTAAACTTATGAGAGAAACGAAAACTCCTGGATTAAGTATAGCAGTGCTAAGGGAGAAGGAAGTCATTTATGCTGAAGGATTTGGAGCTAGAAATGTAGAGTTAAATCTTCCTGCAACACCAAACACTTTATACGGAATAGGATCCTGCACTAAGTCCTTCACAGCCCTCGCAATAATGCAGCTCGCCGAAAAAAAATTGTTAAACATAGATGATCCAGTTGAAAAATATGTGCCTTTAAAGATAAAATCTAAAGGTAAAAGCATTACAATACATAATCTTCTAACCCATACATCCGGATTACCATCATTAGGGACTGCAGTAATATTAATAGCAAGAATGGCTGGGATTGGAGAGAAGTGGATACCTATGAGCAGTATGGATGACTTCTATAGACATCTAAATGGAGCAGAGAGAGAAGTGGTGGATGAACCTGGAAAAAGATTCTTCTACTTCAATGCAGGATACACGATATTAGGAGACATTATAGAAAAAGTGAGTGGAAAACCATATGAAGAATATATTCAGGAGAACATTCTAACACCTTTAGAAATGGAGAGAACAACATTTCTAAAAGAAAAATTTGAGAGAGAAGAGGATAAAATGACACCCTACTGGAAAAGTAAGGAGGGGAAACTTATACCTTCAAAGCATCCATTCCATAAGCTCATATATGCTCCGGGAGGATTATTAAGCTCTGTAATGGAGCTGACAAACTATCTTAAAATGAACATTGAAGAAGGAAAATTTAGGGGAAGAGTAATAGTTAAACCGGAATCCATAAGGGAAATGCAGAGAATCTATGTGGAGATGCCGAGGAAAACATACTATGGACGGGAAGGATATGGTTATGGCTGGGGAATAGTGGAGAATTTTCTAGGGGAAAAGATGGTTGAACACGGCGGATCCACAGGAGTTTCAAGCGCATATTTAGCATTTCTACCTAAAAGTAGAGTGGGAGTTGCAATGGCAAGCAATACAAGCGGATTTCCATATTCAATAGTAGCCCAAGC
>Ga0190338_1000225_pt1 | contig 10237 bp, 9 predicted proteins | sample 4872041112_MG_FD_163434 | JGI IMG/M metagenome (GOLD analysis project Ga0190338, IMG submission 163434) | Hydrothermal vent sediment bacterial communities from Southern Trench, Guaymas Basin, Mexico - 4872-04-11-12_MG | ecosystem: Environmental > Aquatic > Marine > Hydrothermal vents > Sediment ... | reverse complement strand
GGGAAAAGCTATCCCATTCCCCATGGTGCACTGGACCCACTTTCTGTATACTACTATATTAGAACAAAACAGCTAAAGCCAGGTGATACCCTGAGGGTTCCCTTTCATGTAGACAGAAGAAGTAGAATGATGAAAATTATAGTCCTGGATTACAGGAAATTCAGGGGAATGAATTGTATCGTTCTCAAGCCGGATTTTAAAGAAGCCAATATTATAAAGTCCGGAGGGGAAATGGAAGTCTGGCTTCAAATAGATGAGAAGAAAATACCTCTTCAATTAAGAAGTAAGCTTTTTTTCGGAACATTAAAGGCTGTTCTCAGGGATTATGTGCCTTCGACCACTCCTTAAAGATTTTATTTAGGATTTTTATAGCTGAAAAGATACGTGGTCCTGGTCTGGAAATAATATTTTGATCCAGGACATAAATCTGATGTTCTTTTACAGCCTTTATATTCTCCCACCCCAGTCTCTTAGCGATCTCTTCCTTTTGTGCCCCTGGATATGATAGAATTATAATATCCGGTGATTTCTTTATAATATCCTCCTGGGAAGGAGAAAAATAACCAGTATTCCGATCAGCAAATATATTTCTTCCTCCTGCAACTTCAATAATCTCGTTAATGAAACTTTTCCCTCCACAGGTATATAGTGGTTTATATGATAATTCAATATAAATCCCTGGAGAACGGAGAGGCGAGCCAAGAGTTTTTAATATTTTTCTCAAAGAATCTATTACAAAAGCACTTCTTGATCTTTTACCTGTAATTTTACCAAGAGAATCAATGGTCTCCAGCACACCTTCAATTGATTCAGGAGAAAAAGCCAACCATTTTAACCCCAATTTGTCAAGGTTTCTTCTGACCATCTCCTGCATAGGTAAAGTGATGAGTATATAATCAGGGTTCAACCGAAGTATTTTTTCGTAGTCAGGATGGATTAAATCTCCCACCTTTGGCTTCTCTAAGGCTTCTTTTGGGTAGTTACAGTAAATGGTTGTTGCCAGGAGGCTATCCTCTACATCCAGGATATAAAAAATTTCTGTAATACTTGGAACCAGCGATATAAATTTGAAAGCAATTAAAATATGTAGAAAAAACATAACAATATGCGGGAGGCGGGACTTGAACCCGCACGGGTTTTACCCACCAGATCCTAAATCTGGCGCGTCTGCCTGTTCCGCCACCCCCGCAAAATAAAAGTGGAGCCGGTGGGACTTGAACCCACGACCTTCAGACTGCCAGCCTGACGCTCTCCCAGTTGAGCTACGGCCCCACTAAGTGTTCAAATGTTTATTTGCCAGCCTCTTCTGCTTTTTCCTGTGCTTCTTCTGTTTGAGTAGGCTGCTGGGCTTCAGTTGTTTCTATCTTTGTAGTTTCCACTTTTGTAGTCTCTGCAGGAGCAACCTGTTCAGTTGTTGGAGGCTGTACAGCCTCTTCTTTTTTGGCTTTTTTACAGCCTATTCCTGCAATGCCCAAGATTAGGGCTATTACTAACAGCTTTTTCATGATGCCCTCCTTCACTTTTGTGGTTTTATTATATCATAAATGGGGAAAAAATGCAAAGATTATTTAAATAAAAGAAATACTGCTAAAATGGCTCCCATAGATAAAAAGGGTCCAAAAGGTATTTCTCTCTGTTTTTTAAATAGTAAAATAATTCCCACAATACTTCCAACAATAGAACCTGCGAGTATAGAAATATATACCCCGTATATCCCCGTGTATGCTCCTATCATAGCTATTAGTGTGATGTCTCCTTCTCCCAGAGCCTCCCTCTTCAAGATTTTGCTGGAAACAATTCTAACAATAAATAAAAAGAGAGCTCCACCGAATATCCCGGCGAGGATATTCCATAAAGCCATATCCTTGAGTATTATACTCATAACGCCTCCAATCAGAATTGAGGGCAGTACAATGATGTCGGGAATGGTTTTTTCTTTAAGGTCAATTCCAGAAATACATACAAGTGATGTAGTTAGCAGGAGAAATTTTAGGTATGCCAGACTTAGCCGGAATTTTATATATAAAGCCAGAAATAAAAATGCAGTGAGGGCTTCTACTAAGGGATATTGCAATGAAATTTGCCCTCCACAGTATCTGCATTTACCTTGTAATATAATGTAAGAAACAATAGGAATATTATCATAAAACTTAATCTTCCTTCCACAGTGAGGGCAATGGGAAGGAGGCCAAAGCAGAGATTCCTTTTTGGGAATTCGGTAAATACATACATTAATAAAACTGCCTACTAAAGCCCCGAAGATGAATACTAAGATATACAGCATAATCTAAGTTTAAATTGTAGCTGGTGTGTCTTCAAGCTTGACAATTTTGTTTTTTAGAGTAAAATATAATCATAATAGTGGAGGTGAGATAGTGGATGAGGGAAAAGTACTGAATATTTTATTGAAGTATAAATTAATAAACCTTGATCAAGCCCATGAAGCCAGAGAACGTGCAAGAACAACAAAGCAGGATGTAATAAAAGTTCTAGAAGATTTGGGATATGCTACTCAGGAACAATTTTTGAAGGTTTTAAGTAGAGAATACAAGATACACCTTGCAGAAATTCCAGAGGATGGAGTTAGCCCTTCGGTTTTGCAGCTAGTACCTGCAGATTTTGCTCGTAAAAACAATGTGTTTCCCTTGAAACGAAAGGGTAGAATTCTTTATGTTGCCGTATCAGATCCAACCAATATCGCAGTCCTTGATAACCTTACTTTTTTAACTGGCCATAGGGTGGAGCCTCTTCTTGCACCTGAGGATAAAATAAAAGCAGCCATTAAAAAATATTATGGAGAAGAAGACGAATTATCCGAGGTTTTAAGTGCAGTAGGTGAAGATGAAATAGAGGTTATAGAAGAAAAAGAAGAGTCTGAAGAGGTTGCCTTACAGCTTGCAGAAGAAGCTCCAGTGGTAAAATTTGTGAACGCTCTTATAAGAGACGCTGTAAAGAAGGGAGCCAGTGATATACACATAGAGCCCTTTGAAAAGGAAATTCGCGTCAGGATGAGGATAGATGGTACATTACATAGAATGGAATCTCCTCCCATATCATGGAAAAATGCAATTGTTTCAAGGATTAAGATTCTTTCAAAGCTCGATATTGCAGAGAGACGGTTACCACAAGATGGACACATTAAGATGAAGATGGCCGACGGTAAAACCATAGATCTCCGTGTCTCCACTCTTCCCACGCTCTTTGGAGAAAAGGTGGTAATGAGAATTCTGGACAAAGGGAGTCTACAGCTTGACTTAACAAAACTCGGCTTTGAGCCTGATTCACTGAAAAAGTTTGAATATGCCATTACAAGGCCTTACGGAATGATTTTGGTTACTGGACCTACTGGAAGTGGTAAAACTACTACGCTCTATTCCGCCCTTTCTAAACTAAATAGGCCAGAGGTTAATATTATGACAGCAGAGGATCCTGTAGAGTATGATTTTCCCGGGATCAATCAAGTGAATGTCAGAGAGGAAATCGGTTTGAATTTTGCAGCCGCATTGAGGGCGTTCTTGAGACAGGACCCTGACATCATCATGGTGGGAGAGATCAGAGATGAAGAAACAGCTTCTATTGCTGTAAAAGCAGCTTTAACCGGTCACCTTGTCCTTTCGACTTTGCACACCAATGACGCTCCCAGCACTATTGCTCGTCTCATAGATATGGGTGTACCACCCTATCTTATCGCAGATTCTCTTATTCTTGTACTTGCACAGAGACTTATTAGAAAATTATGTCCCAAGTGTAAGAAACCCTTTAAACCAAGCCCCGAGAGATTAAAGATGATAGGTCTCACTCCTAAGGATATTGAAGGATATACTGTATATACTGAGGGTGAAGGTTGTGTGGAATGTAATGGCACGAGATATAAAGGTAGAGAAGGTGTATATGAAGTGATGCTTGTGACTCCTACTATAAGGGAAATGATTCTGGACGAGAGGCCCATACATGAGATCAGAGAAAGAGCAATAGAGGAAGGGATGCTAACACTCAGAGAAGCTGCAGATTTGAAATTTATTCAGGGTAAAACATCCATTGAAGAAGTATTAAGGGCAACCATGGAGGGTTAATATGGCAGAAGTAACCATTAAGGAGTTATTGGAGGAGATGGTTTTTAAAAAAGCAACTGATTTACACCTTGTTGCAGGGGCCCCACCCTATTTAAGGATTGATCAACAACTTGTTCCTACCAATTATAAGTACTTAACCTCTCATGATGTTAAAGCTCTCGTATATAGTTTGTTGACAGAGACACAGAGAGCAAAATTGGAAGAAGAACTGGAGCTCGACTTTGCGGTCTCAATTGAAGGGCTTTCAAGATTTAGATGTAATGCTTTTTTCCAGAGGGGAACTGTCGCTGCAGCTATTAGAAGAATACCATTTCAGATTCCGCAACTGGAAACCTTAGGCCTTCCTTCCATCATTCATTCCTTGGTGGAGAAAGATAAGGGCTTGGTCCTTGTTACGGGACCCACAGGCAGTGGTAAATCTACGACACTGGCCTCTTTGATTGATAGAATTAATCAGACACGTGCTGCACATATTATCACCCTTGAAGATCCCATTGAGTATCTTCATAGAAACAAAAAATCCATCATAGCTCAGAGAGAAGTCGGACAAGATACTAAATCCTTTGCCCGTGCCCTAAAGTACACTTTGAGACAGGATCCTGACGTGATTATGGTGGGAGAGATGAGAGACCTTGAAACAATTCAATCTGCTCTAGTGGCTGCCGAGACAGGACATTTAGTATTTGCAACACTCCATACTGGAACTGCGATAGAATCCATTAACAGAATAATAGATGTATTTCCACCCTACCAGCAGGATCAAGTTAGGGTCCAGCTTGCAGGTGTTCTTGAGGCAGTGATTGCCCAGAAGCTCCTTCCACATGCCAGAGGTAAAGGTATGGTGCTTGCTACTGAAGTTCTTGTTGCTACACCAGCAGTTCAGACACTCATAAGAGAATCCAGAGTTCACGAGATGTACGGTGTTATGCAGGCAAGCCAGGCCTTTGGAATGCAGACCATGAATATGTCTCTGGCGAGTTTATACAAGAAGGGTGCCATTTCATTGCAAACTGCACTGCTTGTCTCTCCTAGACCCGATGAACTTAAAAAGATGATAGGGGTTGCCCTTAAAAAATAAAATTTAAGGAATATAAAGGAGGTCTTTATGGCAGTTTTTTCCTATGTAGCGCGGGATCAAGCGGGCAGGACCCGCACCGGTAGAATAAAAGGCAAGAGTGCAGATGAAGTGGCATCAAAATTGAAGGCCATGGGCCTTTCTGTGGTGAGAGTGGAAACAGTGGGAGGGAGAGGTATACGTCTCCCCTTCTTTGGCGGCGTGAGTACAAAAGACCTTGCAATTTTTTCTCGTCAGTTTGCAGTAATGATCGAAGCAGGTATTCCAATTGTCCAGGCTCTTGATATATTAAGTGAGCAAACTCAAAAGAGGCGTTTCAGAGATGTGATTAGAAGAGTTAAGGAGGATGTAGAAGGGGGTAAAACTCTTGCTGAGTCAATGAAGAGCCATCCCAAAATTTTCCCGCATATGTTGGTACAGATGGTTGCAGTGGGTGAGACAGGTGGTGCTCTTGGAAACACATTAAAAGAAGTGGCAGCTTATTATGAAAAAATGGACTCATTGAAACGCAAAATCAAAGCTGCGGCGGCTTATCCAATGGTTATATTTGTGGTACTGATCGCAGTGACCACTTTCCTTCTTGTCTTTATCATTCCGAGATTTGCCCAGCTTTATGCAGATGTAGGGGCAAAACTTCCTACACCTACTATGATTGTAATTGGAATTAGTAATATCTTGAAGAGATTTTTCATTCATATTGTGATTGCTGTGGCAGTATTGATATTTCTATTTAGGAGATTCGTAAAGACTGATGTGGGTAAACGAATGTGGGATAATCTTACTATGCGTTTGATTATCTTTGGTTCGCTTATAAGGAAGGTGGCAGTTGCCCGATTTGCAAGGACACTCGGCATTCTTCTTTCTAGCGGTGTCCCTATTATGGAAAGTATGGAAATAACGGCCAAGGCTTCCGGAAACAAAATTATAGAAAGTGCAGTGTTAAAGGCCAGGAAAATGGTAAGCGAGGGTAAAACCATAGGAGAGCCCTTACGAGAAACAGGTGTTTTTCCCGTTATGGTTATACATTTAATCACAGTAGGGGAGCAGACAGGTAAACTTGCAGATATGTTACACAAGATAGCAGATTTTTATGATGATGAGGTGGATACTGCAGTGTCTGGCCTTGCCTCAGTGCTTGAGCCTGTGATGGTTGTTATAATGGGTGTATTTGTCGGTGCCATTCTTATATCAATGTATCTGCCGATTTTTGGATTAGCAGGAACCATAAAATAGTGTAATATTGTAAGTTGAAAGAGAAGGCTGATTTCCAATATTTCATTTACATTATTGCTTTTTCCTTTTCATTTATCTCTTTATTAGCGTATTTTTATCTGGAAGCCCTTGGGTTTACTCAGCTCATAAATTCCCTATTTGGAGTATCTCTGGGAACCATTTTCTTCTCCTTGCTTCTTGTTTATTTCGGACTGAAAAAGATACCCTTTGGAGTTGTTTACTGGGTTACTATTCTTTTTTATATTACCATGATAGCCTGGTTGATCCATCTAACAGGGGGTCCCCAGAGCAGAATGCAGAGTCTCTTTATTTTCATAATTGTTGCCGGGTCATACTTCCAGGGGATCAGAGGAGGGATAGTAACCGCCATCCTGAGTCTTTTACTCCTCGGAATTATTTTCCTCCTCGAGTATTTTGGTATTTTACAGGGGATGGGCACCCCTTCATCTACCGCTGAAATATTTCAGAGTTTGTATTATAATTCCATAGTTTTTTTCCTCTTTGCTTTTCTTTCCTACTTTGTTGCAGAAAAATTACAGAAAACAGGACAAGAACTGGAAAAGGCACGACTTTCCAGTAGTAAAATACTGGAGAGCATCCCGAGTGGGGTTATTACCATAGAAAGAAATAAAAGGGTGACCTATAGAAATAAAAGTGCCATGGAATTATTGACAGCCTCCGAGGAGAGGCTTCTTATTGAAAAAGTTCTTGAGAGACCCGAATTACCCATTAGAGACGAGATAAACATTGGCGGGAAGATAATCGGTTATTCTTCAAAAATTCTCCCTCATGGAGGTGTGATATTAGTCTTTCAGGATTTGACTGAAATAAAAAAGATAGAGCAGGAGAAATTAAACCTGGAGAGGCTTGCTCTTCTTGGGGAATTTGCTGCCAATCTTGCACATGAGATAAGAAACCCGGTGACTGCAATAAATACAGCCATGGAGCTTTTGTATCACAAACAGATAAATCCGGATAGGGAATTTCTCGAAGGCATTGTGAAAGAGGCAGAAAGACTTAACCGTATCGCCACTGATTTTTTGAGATTTTCGAAGATGCCATCACCTAATTTTGTTGAAATTAGTCTCAAGAATATCATCGATGAGACGATGGAAGAAATAAAGCATCTGTATAAAAATAACCCAAAAATCCATATTCAGCAAAATGCTTGCTTGGGTATTTCTCTTCATGCAGATCCAGGACAATTAGGGAGTGCACTTTTAAACGTTTTAAAAAACGCAATTGAGGCGATAAAGGATGAAGGTAAAGTTTCCATTGTGTGCTTTGGAGAAGGCGAAGAAGTGACTCTCTATGACGGCGAAGAGGTTATACCTCGAGGGCATGTTGGAATCCTGATTGAAGATACGGGTGAGGGAATGGATGAAGATACTTTAAAGAGGGCAAGAGATATATTCTTCACTACAAAAAGAGAAGGAACAGGGTTTGGGTTATCAATTGTAGAAAGGATAGTCAAAAATCACGGCGGCTTTTTAAAAATTTCCTCCAAAAAAGGTATTGGGACGCAGGTTCTTATTGTAGTAAGGGAAAACCATGCGAGATAAAAAGATTTTTATTATAGATGATGATAAAGGAATATGTCTCTCCCTTTCAAAATTTTTAGAAACTGAGGGTTACGAAACCTATACGTATCAAGATCCCCGGGAAGCTCTTCAGGATTTTCCAGTCAGAAATCCTCAGATAGTTCTTCTGGATCTTAAAATGCCTCACCTCGATGGTCTCACTGTTCTGGAAAAGCTAAAAGCTCAGGACAAGAATATCTATGTGGTGATGATGACCGCATATGCAACACTGGAATCCACAATAGAAGCCTTACGCAAAGGTGCCAATGATTATCTTCTCAAGCCTTTTAAATTGAGTGATGTGGCATTAGCACTGGAAAGGGCGGAGAAGGTCATTAACCTCGAAAGAGAAAATATAAAATTAAAAGAAGAGCTGAAAATATTAAAAGAATACGAAATTGTGGGAGAATCCCCTCAGCTTAAAGAAGTGCTGGATATTGTAAAGAGAGTCTCTTCACTTGATGTAACAGTAATAATTTATGGTGAAAGTGGAACCGGGAAAGAACTCATTGCACGGACCATTCATTTTAATTCGCCCCGTAAGGATAGACCGTTTATTCCTGTTAATATTGCAGCTCTACCCGAAGAACTTGTGGAAAGTGAGCTGTTCGGGTACAAAAAAGGTGCATTTACTGGTGCCACAACTGATAAAGTGGGCATCTTTAAAGCATGTGATGGGGGAACCATTCTTCTGGACGAAGTTGCAGAAGCATCACCGAGGCTTCAGGCTAAGCTCCTCAGAGTTATTGAATACAAAAAATTTACCCCTCTTGGTTCTACAAGGGAAGAGGAAGTGGATGTGAGAATCATTGCAGCAACTAACAAAAATCTTTTTGGACTGGTTAAGGAAGGCAGATTTAGAGAAGACCTCTATTACAGACTCAATGTGGTCCCAATACATCTCCCACCGCTGAGGGAGAGGGTTGAAGACATTCCCCTTCTGGTTAACTATTTTATAAAAAAGTATTCTGTGAGATACAATCTTGAGGAAAAGGCTTTAGATGATGAAGCGCTTAAACTGTTGATGTCATATTCATGGCCAGGAAATGTCAGGGAGCTTGAAAACTTTATTGAGCATCTTCTTATAGTTACCCGATCTTTAAGAATTACAAAAGAAGATGTTTTAAATCTTATGAAGAGGAAAAGTACTGAAAAGGCAAAGATCAAGACCCTTGAAGAACTTGAATTGGATTATATTAAGCATGTATTGAATCTTACGGGAGGAAATAAGAAAAAAGCCTCTGAATTATTGGGCATAGACCTTTCCACGCTATACAGGAAAATCAAAAAGCTTGAGGGGGGAAGTTGATTCCTGTGGTTTTTTGGTTTAATATTATTTCGCAAAATGCAAAGTATTTTGCAAAATGCAAGATATGGAGAAGAGAAAATTATTGTAACTTCAGAGTTTGATATTTGGCATAAAAATTGCAGTAATTAAATATGAAAAAACTAAAAAGGAGGTAGTAAAATGAAGGTAAGAAAGGGCTTCACCCTGATAGAGCTCCTCATAGTGATCGCAATCATTGCGATCCTCGCTGCAATAGCAATTCCGCAATTTGCAAAATACAGAATCAGAGCGTATAACGGTGCTGCAGAGAGTGACTTGAGAAATGCAAGGACTACATATGAGGCTGTCTTTGCAGATTGGCAATTATATCCAAATGATGTTAGTGCAGATACGGGAACCGTCACTTTAACTATACCGGCTCCTGGAGGTGATGTGACAGAGAGCTTTACACTTTCTACAAATGTTTATTTTGCTGCGGATGCTGATGATAACAACGTTAGTTACACCATGGTTACCCACCACCTAAATGGTGATACGGAATACGGTGCAGACTCTGACCTCCAGGGAATATATTTCCAGAAAAGCTCTGATTATATAGGGCAGGCTATTCCTGTGACTTGTCCAACTTCTACAAGAGGAGAGGGAAACTTCTCTGGCTGGAACCTTCAGTAAGTTGGTGTTAACAAAAGAAAAAAGGGGGGGCTATGCCCCCCCCTTTTTTTACTGTGAATTGTAGAATAAAAAATTTTCTTTTCTTATTTATAGTTTCAGGTTTATTAATACAGACTTTGTTTATATGTTACTTCTGCTTTGAAAAGATAGGAGCCCCAAAATATTTTATTTTTTCTTTAGTGGCTTCCATAGCATTTACCGCCTATTCACTCAGTAAGGGGAGAATATACTTTTTAAATTTAGATAAAAGATTTTTTTTCTTGATTTTTTTGTTTGCCCTTTCTTATATTCCTGCAAAAGATAAATTGTGGTTCTC
>Ga0190338_1000224_pt1 | contig 10250 bp, 7 predicted proteins | sample 4872041112_MG_FD_163434 | JGI IMG/M metagenome (GOLD analysis project Ga0190338, IMG submission 163434) | Hydrothermal vent sediment bacterial communities from Southern Trench, Guaymas Basin, Mexico - 4872-04-11-12_MG | ecosystem: Environmental > Aquatic > Marine > Hydrothermal vents > Sediment ... | reverse complement strand
GTTGTTCTGGAGTAAGCCGATAAAAACTTGCAATAAGTTGATGTATTGCCTGTCCAAAAACAAGATAGACTGCTTGAGGCACCTCTATTTTCGCCTCATATCTTAAGAAATGAGAATAAGGACAACGGCCGTAATTCAAAAGCCTCGTCGCTGAAATCTTAACTGCCATCCTTTCACCTCCTTTGGTAAAATTCTTGGAATATTTTATTTAACAAAAAAATTGTTTTGATGTCAAGTTAGTTTTTCCTTGGGAGGATGAGAATTTTTATAACCAAGATAAATAAGATAAGCAACAAGAAGATAAAAAATATGAAGGAGCCTTCCTCCGGAAATATAAAGAACCCCTATAAGGCCTATTCCTAAATAAATCACAAAGGCATAAAAAGAATAAAAATTGGCAAGATTTTTTAAAGTGAACCCCCCTTTTTTTAGATTCCAAAAGATAAAAAAAATTAATCCCGAGAGGAAGATAAAAATTATTCCTCCCAAAAAATAACCATGGGGAGGTGCTTTTGAAATATTATAATAAACCCCTCCCCTTGTTGAAATTTCCTGAACTCTCATTAAAAATCCAAAATAATACAAAGAGAAAATTATTGTTCCTACCAAAGAAGAGATAAAAAGAGTTATTCTCTTGGGATATACTTTCTGGGCAATATAAACTAAACCTAAGATACCATGGATTCCAAACCACACTCCTCCAAAAAAGATGATTGTCCGAGCAAAGGAAGGAAAAACCTTCCAGCAACTTAGGGCAAATCCATTAAAAATCCACCACAAAGCCCCACTGAACCAGAAACTCGCATAAAGAGAATCTGTCAATGATAGTTTTTTGTTTCTCCCAATCCAATAAGAAGAGAAAGCACAGAGGATGCCTATATAGAATGAAGTTAGACCATCTAAAATAGAAATTTCCATATTAATAAATTTTTTTAATTTGGTTTATTTTTCTTCCATCGCTCCAAAATCCGATCTCTAAAGCCTCCTTATTTTCTCCCCTGACAATATCACAATTTTTATTAAAAAGAGCACAATCTATTGTAGCATCAATGATCTTTCGATATCCATAATAACTCAAATTGCTTGGAGGATAAAAGGCCGAGAGATGATTGCTCCATAGAGGAGGATTTCCATAAGCGTCAGAAGGGATTAAAAACATATGTCTGTTTAGACCTTTTGTTTTTTGAAGGAGTTTTTTCTTTACCTTTTCCCTTAAAACCAATCTGTCGCTTTGAGAAAAAAGTACGACAAACCAAGTCTCTAGATCAAGATTTCTTAAATCTCCAAAAGGAAGCCCATAAATAGTTGTTGGAAGGTAAGGAAAGGTTTCTCCTGGAGTGATCAAAATTATTGCTTTCGGCAAAGGGATCTCTTCAGAGAAAATGTTTGTTGCTACTGCTCCACCCATTGAGGAACCAATTACAATAAATTGAGAGAAATTGTTTTCAGGAGCGATTTTTTTAATTTCTAAGATTGCCTCTTTTAAAATTTTTTTAGCAGAGGAAGGAAAGTCCCTTGGCCAGAATGGACTAAAGAGATTTTTCTGATAAATGGGAAAAATAACAATATTCCCTCTCTTTGCCTCATGGAAAATCAAAGAAGAATACATTTTGTAATCTATCGGAGGGGAAGGAGCCAATCCGTGCAAAAGTAAAATTACCGGAGAAGAATTTAAATCTACCCCTTTTGGAATAAAAAGATAAAAAATCTTGTCTTGGTGGGTGAATTTTTTAACTAAGACCTCCTTTGTTTTGTAATCACAAGGGTTGTTCAGGAGATTGGGCCAAACATTCTGATCCCCCCCTTTTGGATAATAGAATAAGGAATACCAAACAAAATAAAAGTAATAAAAAACCCCAAAAAAGACAAGAAAAATGATTATTAATTTTATTAGACTTTTTTTTCTCATTTTGAATTAAGAAACACTGGAACGAGAACAGTTCTCGTTACTTTTTAATGTGTAATCCTTCAAATTTTTTTAGAAGAAATGGCACTTTTTTTCTTTTTTTTGCTTGTTTGAGAGCCAAAGAAAAAGCCAAGATTGTTTCTTTTTTTGTCCCCACACATTCAAAAGGTTTGGTTTCTTTTTTACCCAAGAGTTTTAACATAAGAGGCAAAAGAGATTTATCTTCAAAAAGATTTTTTCCAAAAATCTTTACCAAATCTTTTTCTTCCAAAAATGGGTATAAAACAACAAATACAAAGAGACATTTTGGACATTTTAAACACCATTTTGGTTTTTTTGCCGAAATTTTATAAGCATTATTACAGCTTAAAAATACAGAATGATATTTTTTGAGCTTTGCAAAGATTTGGGCAATTTCTAACTCCGAAAATTTTCCTAAAGCGCTAAAAACATTTATATTTTTTAAAAGATATTTTTTAGCTAATCTATTAAATTCTTTCTCAAATTTTGAAGTCTTTGACCACTGATGATTTATCCACCTCCTTTTGTATTTCAAGTTGGGTTCATTTGCGCTTTTCTCCCACGAAAAAGCAATTCTTTTGTAATTGAATAACATTGCCACAATTAAAGAAAGATAAGCCAAAAATGCCGAAAAAGGCACATGTCCATTTAAAAACTTTCCAGATTTATTCAACTTCAAAAGTAAAGGATCAAGCTTTCTTTCAACTAAAATTATTTCTTTTAATTTGGCAATCTCTGCAATTTTTACCTGCGAAGACCTAGCGTTTAAAATAAACCCTCCTAAAATATTACCTTTCTTTTTCAAAAGTTCTATTGTCACCGGAGAGTCTTTTCCTCCTCCAATTGGCACTAAAATTTTATTTTGGTTAAGCCTTTTTGTGCTTGCTTTATATAAAGGTTTTTTTTGGTTAACTTTAATTTTTAAAAAACCTCTTTTTGTAAAATCGATTTGGTTCTCATAAAAATATTGTCCCATGCCATTTAAAATAATTTTCCTCAAGAAGATTTTTTCTTCCTTATATAAATTCCCTGCGTCTATCAATATCTTTGGGGAGCAGGTTAGTTTCCAATAATTGAGCATCTCAATAAGGCCTAAATGAAAAACGAGATTGTCTAAATCTCTTTTATTTATGTTTTCAAGATGTTTGTTAGAAACTTTTTTAACTGTGATTTGTGTTTTAAATTTTAAATCTTCATTTGGGTCACAGGCAGATCTAATTAAAAAATTAAACCAAATTTCCAAATTGGGTTTTAGGTATTCCCATTCAAATCCTTGATAAACAAACTCAGGATATTTTTCTCTTAAAGTTGATATATCTCTCATGGTGGTGAAAGCTTATCCCAATAAACTAATTGCTACTCCAATGATGGCTGCAATTACTCCAATCACCCAAAATCTCATTGTTACTTTATAATGAGGCCAACCTTTTGCCTCAAAATGGTGATGAATCGGCGCCGCTAAAAATATTTTCTTTTTAAGAAATTTCTTTGATAAAAGCTGCAAAATTACCGAAACAGACTCAATAACTAACAGAATTCCTATAATTGGTAAAACCAAAACAGAGTCTGTTAAAAATGCAACCACTGTTAATGCTGGACAGAGTCCCATTATTCCTGTTTCTCCCATATAAAATCTAGCAGGTGGAATATTAAACCACAAAAACGCCAAGATCGCTCCTGCGACCGCTGCACAAAAAGCTGCAAGGTCAATCTGCCCCCTAAAAAAAGCGATTGTTCCATAGGCACCAAAGATAGTAGCAAAAGTTCCACCTGCCAATCCATCTAATCCATCAATAACCCCTCCTGTATATGTTGCCATTGTAACTAAGATAAAGAAGGGAATATATAAAGCACCCAAATAAATATCACCTACTCTTGGGATATGTAAAGTTTGCCATCCTAATTTGTAGTAAAACCAAAGGCCTCCAATTACCCCAATTAAAAACATCAAAAACAGCCTTTTTTTCAAACTTAATCCTCCCCCAATATATTTTCCTCTCCCTTTTACTTGAAAAATATCATCTATTAATCCCACCAATGCCCCTGAAACAAGAGCAAAAAAAGGAAGCCATGTTTGAGAACGACTAAAGAAATTTAACTTTTGAAAAACCCAAAAATCAATTTTTGCTAAAAGAAAAAAAATAATACCCACAAGCAATGGAACTATCCATACCAGAACTCCTCCAAAACGAGGCACTTTTGTTTCTTTTTCTGTATGGAATTTTGGAAATATCTCTAACTTTTTCCCATCTATTGATTTTTCTCGCGGGGTTTTTTTCCAGAGTTTGTGTTTGTATAAAAAATTAGTTAAAAAAGGAGTCAAGAAAAAAGCCAGGCAAAAAGAAAAAGAGCCTAAGAAAAAAACCTTCAAAACATTTATTATTAAAAACGGGTCATATAAATATTGAGGAAGTTGTGTTTGTTCTACCATATATATGCTTGTTTAATCCAAGTTATAAGTTTTTCCATCTCTTTAAAGCGGTTTTTTGAGCCTAAAATTACATTTATAATAAAGCCGTCTTTAAAACTCGGGTGTTTTATTACCAAAAGAAAACATTCTTGTGAGAGGGGGGTGTAGCCGGTTTTGCCAAAAATAATTTCATTTGGATATTGTTTGAGAAGTTCATTAGTATTTTTTACCTTATGATGAAAAGAATTGTCGGTTCTATATAAATAGAATTCTTGTTTTTGAGTAATTTTAATTAAAAAATCAGCCCGTGGATCTGTTTTACTTTTTTGAATAATAAACTTTACCAATTTGGCCAGGTCCTTTGCTGTTGAATAGTTATATGGTTCGCCTGAGAAATCCGGATCAAGTCCTATAGGGTCAACGAATCTTGAATTTTTAAGCCCTATTTTCTTTGCTTCTTTTTGCATTAATTCAACAAACTTTTTTACCCCTATTACTTCTGCTAAAGCAAAAGTAGCATCATTACTTGATTCAAGAAGTATAGAATGTAAAAGATCCTTAACAAAAAACCTCTCCCCTTCTCTGAAAAACCCTATCTCTTCTTCTGTCTCAATGGCTTTTTTTGAAAATTTTACAATTTTGTTTAAATCGTAATTTTCTACGATTATAAAGCCCGAAAGTATCTTGCTTAAACTAGCAATAGGCATTTTTTTGTTGGGGTTTTTAGCAAACAAGAGATATTCATTCCCAAGTTTGTCTACCGCCACAGAAAGAGCTGCAGCGGCATCAATTTCTAAAGGATCCACTTTCCATTTTCGAAAAGGTTTTAGGAAAGAATAATCTACAGGAATTTGGGCAAGCATTTGATTATAAATATCGGAGGTATATTTCCAATTAAGATATCCTTCAAATATCTGTTTAAACTCAAACAAAGCAGCTGCGGTGCCAGCAAGTAGTAAAAATATTAGAAAGAATTTAAAAAAGCGCCTAAATTTTGGTTTATTCTGCCAACCAAAAGAATCCCCCAAATTTATTAAAAGATTCAACAACTTATTTACCCTCATTTTTATCTTCTTGCTTTTCAACTTTTATATGTAGTTCTTTTAATTGTTCTTCTCCTACTTCAGATGGGGCATTCATCATCAAATCGCGGGAGTCTCCTGTTTTTGGGAAAGGAATAACCTCTCTAATGTTTGGTTCTTTAAGTAATATAGCAAGAAACCTATCAAGACCGATGGCAATTCCACCATGCGGAGGAACTCCATATTCAAAAGCCTCAAGTAGATGGCCAAATTTTTCTTTAACTTCTTCTTTTTTATGACCCAGCACCTCAAAAACAGCTTCTAAAATTTCTTTCTTATAACTTCTTAAACTTCCTCCTCCAATTTCATATCCATTTAATACTAAATCATATTGATATGCCAGAATTTCCTGAGGTTTTTCTTTAATCAGTGAAACATCGTCCGTTTGGGGGCGAGTAAACGGATGATGCATTGTTTTCCATCTTTTTTCCTCTTTTGACCATTCAAACATAGGAAAATTTACAATAAATGCGAAGGCTAATTCGTCATCATCCTGTTTGTTTTCTCGCAAATCCGGCTTATCAGTACCATACTGCTCAATGACATCTTGATAGTTTAGGCGCGAAAAGGGAAATTCTTTTATTCTTTTTTTAGGAAATATTTTCTTAACAATTTCTTGAATCATTTTTTCAACTATTTGAAGAATATCCGTTTGTTCTACAAAAGACATCTCTAAATCAATTTGGGTAAATTCAGCTTGTCTGTCGGCTCTTGGGTCCTCGTCTCTAAAGCATCTTGCAATTTGAAAATATTTTTCTACTCCTGCTACCATCAAAAGCTGTTTATATTGTTGAGGGCTTTGTGGAAGGGCGTAAAATCTTCCGGGCTGAAGACGAGAGGGTACTAAAAAATCCCTTGCTCCCTCTGGTGTTGATTTTGTTAAAATAGGAGTTTCAACTTCAATAAAGCCATTGTCTTTTAGAAAATTTCTTGCCTCATGAATCACCTCCTGCCGAAGAATTAAATTTCTTTTTAATCTTTCTCTCCTTAAATCTAGATATCGGTATTTTAACCTTTTCTCTTCGCTTATTTCATATCCCCTATTCTGAATTGAAAAAGGCAAACTCTTTGCCTCAGATAATATTTTAAGATCGCAAGCTACCAATTCTATTTCTCCTGTAATTAATTCTGGATTTTCGGTCCCTTTTGGTCTTCTTTTAACTTTTCCAATTATTTCTACTACCCACTCTGGTTTTAATCGTTTTGCTAAATCAAAAATTTGAGAAGATGTATCTTTTGCAAATGTTACTTGCAAAAGACCAGATCTATCTCTTAGGTCTATAAAAATAATTTTTCCATGAGTGCGAAAGGAATTTACCCAGCCGCAAACCCTTATCTTTTGCTCAATAAAGTTTGGAGTCTGAGAAATAAGTACTCTTTTCATAAATATTTCTTTATTTTTTCTATAACTTGAGACGGAGTGTAATCTGTTTTTAAGAGATATTCTTGTATCCTTAATCTTCTTACTTTTTTCCTTAAAGTTCCGTTTTCTAAATTTGTGAGGATCAACACCGGAAATTGATACCCCTTCTTTCTAATTTCTTTTAAAAAAGAAACGCCATTTTCCCGCGGCAAGAGGATGTCTAAAATAATCAAGTCTATATGCTTTTCTTTTTTGAGATATTTATTTGCTTCTTCTGCGCTGGTAACAGCCAGAACATCCATTCCCATTTCTTGAATTTTTTTCTTATAAAGATCCTTTAACAAAGGCTCATCTTCAACCAAAAGAATTTTTTTCTTTTTCTTGCGAGCCATTTTTTCATTATAGCAAAAATTTATCATATTTCCAGCAAAAAACAACTCTTTGTGCAATAAAGGATGAGTAAATTTTCATTTTTTCATTCACAATTAAAAAAGCCCAGCTTGACTGAGAAAAAATAAAAGAGCAGACCGTTGAGGTAGCGCACCGGTGGAAGGAAAAAACGGTCTGCCCCAGGGTTTAGTGGCACTCAGTGGTGCTTAGTGAGGGGAAGCAGAGGGAGAAAAAGCCAAAGCCTTTTCTCCCTCTGCGGGCACAGGGCTACCTCTGAGGGGAGGTAGCACGGCATTGGCGGAAAGCACGGCAGTAGCCTCTGGGGTGCTGAAAGAGATAAGGCAAAATACCCAAACCGCACTTCCCGCCATCTTCACGACAAAAGAACTTCATTTTTATTATATTACTCCTTATCACATCTGTCAATTATTTGTACAAATTTTTAAAAAATTTAACATTCCATGTTAAAAAAGAACGATCATTTTTAAAGAAAAAGCCGGGAGCAAATCAAAGGGTGGCTAGGTTATAAATTTTGATTTGCTCCCGGTAAAACCAAGTGGATGAGGAGGTAAGCAGGGGCGGAAAACGCAGGCTAGGGGGGATTGAGATCAAGAGTGAGAAGTTGATGAGGTTGATGAACAACGCCTTTTGGTCGTAAGCCGCGTTTTCCGCCCCATCTTAGACTTGTAAAAGATCCATAAGGAGGGCTCCTTACCTCCTTGAGCCAAGGAGCCCTCCTCCCCCAGGGTAAGCTGGCATTTTCATTATAGATTTAATTGTCAAATTCTGTCAAGTTCGGTAAAATAAGAAAGACACTCTTATCAAAAATGAGTTTACTATCCAAAGATGAAAAAAAAGTACAATTTTAAAAAATCTGAAGATAAGTGGCAGAAATTTTGGGAGAAAGAAAAGATTTATAAATTTGATCCTAAAAAGAGAGGCAGAATTTTTTCTATTGATACTCCCCCACCCACTCTAAGCGGAAAAATGCATCTTGGCCACTTTTTTTCATATACTCATCAGGACATTATTGCAAGATACCATAGGATGCTTGGTGAAAATGTTTTTTATCCTTTCGGAGTCGATGACAATGGCCTTCCTACAGAAAGATTAGTTGAAAAACTTAATAAAGTTCGACTTTTTGATTTGGGGAGACAGAAATTTGTAAAGTTGTGTCAAAAAACAATAAAAAAAATCCTGCCAGAATTTGTTTTCGATTGGAAAAGAATGGGATTGTCTTGTGATTTTTCAACTATTTACTCAACAATTTCACCAGAGGTTCAAAAATTAAGTCAATATTATTTTCTTGAGCTTTTCAAATCAGGACGAATTTATCAAAAAGAAACCCCTGTTTTGTTTTGCCCTGAATGTCAAACAGCAATTGCTCAGGCAGAAATTCAGGAGGTAAAGAGAAAAACACATTTTATAGATATTCTCTTTAAACTGAAAGATGGAGGGCAAATTATAATTTCTACCACAAGACCAGAGCTTCTTCCAAGCTGTGTAGCAATTTTTGTTCACCCAAAAGATAAAAGATACAAAAAACTTGTTGGCAAGAAGGCAATTGTACCTATTTTCGAGCAGGAGGTACCTATTTTAACAGATGGTTTAGTGGATCCCCAAAAAGGCACAGGAATTGTAATGTGTTGTACTTTTGGAGATACTACAGATCTTGAATGGTATTTTAAACACAAGCTTCCTCTTTTGATTTCTATTACAAAAGATGGGAGAATGAATGAACTTGCAGGACCTTTTAGAGGATTGTCTGTTAAAAAAGCTCGAGAGGCACTCATTGATGAGTTAGAAAAAAAAGGCCTCCTTCTTTCAAAGAAAGAAATAATTCATATCGTAAAGGTTCATGAAAGATGCCAGAAAGAGATCGAAATTTTGCCAACCAGGCAATGGTTTATTAAATACCTCGATCTTAAAGATAAGTTTTTGGCTCAATCAAAAAAACTTAATTGGTATCCAAGGTTTATGAGGGCAAGATTAGATAATTGGATTAAAGGATTAAAATGGGACTGGTGTATCTCACGCCAGCGATATTTTGGAATTCCAATTCCTGTCTGGTATTGCAAAAAATGTAAAGAAGTAATTTTGCCCAAAGTTGGAGATCTGCCTGTTGATCCACTTCATCAAAGGCCAAAGAAAAAATGCAAATGTGGATCAAAAGAATTCATTCCTGAAAAAGATGTTCTAGATACCTGGGTTACTAGTTCTTTAACGCCACAAATTGCTTTATCTTTGATAAAGGAGAAAAAAGTTCGTGAAAAAATGTTTCCAATGTCCTTAAGACCCCAGGCTCACGACATTATTAATTTCTGGTTATTTTATACTCTTGTTCGTTCTTATTTACATTTTAAAAAAATTCCCTGGAGGGATGTGGTAATTTCGGGATTTGTTTTAGATCCAAAAGGAGAAAAAATGTCTAAATCAAAGGGAAATGTTATTGAACCGCAAGATGTAATTGAGAAATATGGGGCAGATGCAGTAAGACTTTGGGCCTCCCAATCAAAATTGGGAGAAGATTTAAGATATTCAGAAGAAGAAATAAAACAGGGTAAAAGAACCGTCACAAAGCTTTGGAATGCCTCAAGATTTTCTTTGATGCATCTTAAAAAATATTCTTCAAAGAGAATAAACGCCAAAGAATTAGAAGATGAAGATAAATGGATTTTAACAAGACTTTACAGAACTATTAAAGATTATCGCGATTATATGGATAAATATGAATATTCTAAAGCCAAAGAGATTTTAGATAGATTTTTCTGGAAAGATTTTTGCGACAATTATTTAGAGATAGTAAAGCCAAGAGTTTATAATCTAGAATCTTCCCCAAAATTGAAATCAGCCCAATTTACTCTTTATACTTCCCTACTCTCAATTTTAAAACTTTACGCTCCCTTTATGCCTTTTGTGGCAGAAGAAATTTATCAAATGTATTTTAGAAAGTTTGAAAAAGAAAAAAGCATTCATTTAACTTTGCTTCCAAAGCCGGATAAAGAACTTTATTTTCCAAGAATTGCTAAAGATTTTGAACTTGTAATTGACGCAATCTCACAAATTAGAAAATACAAA
>Ga0190338_1000223_pt1 | contig 10254 bp, 26 predicted proteins | sample 4872041112_MG_FD_163434 | JGI IMG/M metagenome (GOLD analysis project Ga0190338, IMG submission 163434) | Hydrothermal vent sediment bacterial communities from Southern Trench, Guaymas Basin, Mexico - 4872-04-11-12_MG | ecosystem: Environmental > Aquatic > Marine > Hydrothermal vents > Sediment ... | reverse complement strand
GTACAGTATTTAATCCAACCAATATACAGATTATTAGTATCATTCTATTACTTATCTTCATTATTACCACCTTGCTTCTAACTATCTTTATCCTTACTCACCTCCATCTGTAATTTACTACAACATATCCGCATAATGGACATACATATGTTACTTTGTTAAGTCTGCCATTAAATGACTCTCTCATTATTCCTCCACAATTAGGACATATCTTCATATTGATTACCCCCATTATCGTTATCTTCAAGTTCATTATCTTTGCTTACAATTACTTTTTCCCATTCATTATCCTTTACCTTTATAACTTTATACTTATCCAATCTATACTCACCCATCCTTATCACCTATTCCACTGTCAAGTCTACCCAGTCCTTGTAATAGCCAAAGTATCCATAGATTGACCAGTTTTGCCACTTGTCTATGTCATCTTCGTCAAACCTTTCTACTATGAACCCTTCTTCATACGGTTCATATATACATTCACCAGTTTCTTTGTCATACCAGTCACATTTTTTACAGTTTTCTTCTGATTCTTCTGTACAACCCACTGTTACCGATACTGATGCAAACTCATCTGATTGATAGTCTACATTCATTTCATCTTCACTTATATCCTTTGCAAATTCATTTTCCTTTAGATAGTTTATTATATCTTCTATATCATATGCTTTGATTCTTAGATATTCTATCTTATCATTAAAATCAAACCAAAAAACTCTAAATATATATGCCTTTCTATTTACCTGTTCATTTTCCATAGCCGCATACCTCCTATTAATCTATATCACCTAGTTCGCTTTTTAGTTGTTTCATAATCTCAAGTACCAATGTTATTACTGCATTGCATATTGTTTCTGTATCAATGCCAACTGTTTCACATATCACTGATTCTAATCCGTCAATTATTTCTGTTGCAAAATCACTTACCCATTTATTTACATCTAGTTCTCCGTTTGCTATTTTCTCCAGAAACTTTAGATGTCCTCTAGTTTTACTGAATATCCCCTCAATGAATTCTCTTACTATTTTAATATCTGATTCTTTTGCTATTACTCTTTTACCCATAGTGTTCTTTAGTATGCTTACTATTAACTTCAGATAGTCATCAATCATTTCACTTATAATCAATGTTACACTCTTTCTTAGTTTTAACCTATTATCTATTGATTTAATCATTCTTCTTACTTTATAATGAGATAAAGACAATATTAATCACCTCCAAGCTTTTTTAGTTCATTGTTTATATAGTCTTTAACCCATTTTATTAGAAAGAATGGGCTCAATTGCCCTCTTTGTAGCATGTCATACTTTACATCAAAGTCCTGTTTGAATACTCTTAGTGTAGTCTTTGCACCATCATTATATCCTGTATTATAGAACTCCTCGCATAGTTCGTCTATCTTCTTTACTAGTTCCACTTTATCCATAGTTTATCACCACTTATACTTCTATTTCACATTCATCGCAGAAATGCATACCAGCTATCATTGTAATCTTTGTTCTATACTTGTATTCCCTTTCTATAACATATCTAACAATCTTTATATCAGTGTAGAATTCATTATTATTACACATTACACAACTGTCATTCTCGTACCAGTTTATTGCTGAACACTGTTTGCATATCTTAAAATCACTTGGCTTATCTACTAGATAGCCCCATTGGTATTCCATAATTATCACCTATGCTATTTCCATTTCTCTTAATGCTTTATCAAGTTCATCTAGTTCTATTGCTGTCTTTATGTCTTCTTCTGTTATACCTTCTTCGTTTAGTTTTTCCTTGATTTTCTCTGTTACCATTTGTTTCTTTATTCTTTCTCTGAATTCCTCGTAGTCAAACCATAGATTGCCAACAATAGCCACTACCATTACTATAACACTGATAGCCAGTGTAATCATATCATACCTAAATAGACATCCAATAATACCACTTAGTCCAGCACTGAAAACCATTATAAACAATAGTTTCCTAGTCTTACTATTAACACTTAGTCCACTATATAGCCTTTTGAACACTGTCAAGACCTTAGCAATACCAATCAATATATGTCCTATCATTATACCCACTATTTCAAGTAGTCCATATACACTATCTTTTATCATTTTTGGTATATCATATCTCAAAAAATCAACTATTCTTTGTCCTATATACGAAAGGAAGTTCACTTACATCCCTCCAGTAGCTTTTTACACTTTCGACTATAACTATATGTTATAGCCTTAAAAAGTGTTGGGTTATTACCCATATTATATATCTGCATATGCTCTATACCTCTCTGCAATATTGAACCACATAGTTAGAAACTTATGCTTCTTTTTCTTCTTAGCTTTACTATTACTCGTATCCATTATCTCTAACACTTGTAGTACACAGTGTCTAAAGAATGGGTCTTCTTTCACTTTACTAAGTAATCTTTCTCTTGTTTCTATCCCTAGATACTTTGGTTCTTTTCTTGTTACCTGTACTGCTTTTACTTTATCCTTTACCTGTACTGCTTGTACCTTTTCTTTCACTTGAACCCCTTGTATAGCCTTATCAATTCCATTAACTGCTTCTACAGATTCACTGATACCATTGATTATTTGTTCAACTGTTTGTTTGTCACCTTTCACTACCATGTTAGGCAATGTTATCTCTGTTTTCTCTTGTTTTACTTCTTTAGCCTTACCCTTAGATTCTGTCTTAGGTTCTACCTTAGGTTTTCTTTCTGTTTCCTCTATTGTTTCTTTCTTGGGTTCTTTCTCTTCTTCTTTACTAATTGACTTTTCCAACTCATTAAGTAATTCAATCAGTTCACTCATGCACTCACCTCTCTATTTGTTATCATAATTGTCACCAACTATTAACACTGAAACAATTAACTCTTTTCTTTCAACTATCATCTTGAATTTACCGTTTGCCTTTATACCGTCATACTCATTCATACGTATATCATTGACATTCACTATCCTTACATTATTAACATAGTCTTCCCGCCATACTAGTCCATTACTGTCAAACAGTGAAACATTATATACTACCATATCGTCATCCATTATTTCATATTCTATCAATAGTTTTGTGCCTTCCTTAACTATTGTTGTCATTGTTTATCCCTCCAATAGTTTCTTAACATTAACATATTTATCATCAATCTTTATCTCTACTTTGTCAATGCTTAAGTCCTGTATTGCTTCATTGTACTGTTCAAGTATATCACTGATGCTAATGTCACATATATACGATGTCGAATCCTGACTTAGTAGTCTATCCTTTATTGTTTCCAATACTGAATTAGTTTCATCACTCAATTGTCTTAGTGTTACCTTTGGTATACCGAATTCATAGTCCAGCTCTACAGTAAACACTAATGACGCTCTAACCATAGTTACGTCAACTTTCTCCCCTACTTCATTGAAGCACTTGTTTTCAATGCAATCACTAGTAAATGTAACAAAGTGATGATAAAATCCATGTTTTCTACAATACTTTAGCAATTCACCACAATACTTACAATATATGTCACTCATACAGTATCACCACCGTTTAACTTTCTGATTTTTTGTTTTCATTTAAAAGGTTTTCGGTCAGCTTTTCAACATTTCCGTATCCACTACTTGTACCGCCATCCTTATCAACTAAGAACTTCTCATAGTTATCACTGTATCCACAATTAGCACACATTACATCAGTGACACTACCAATTGCATCCTTGTACAGTATTTTGAATGGTCTTTGTTTAAAGCCTACCTTCATTGCATCAACATACTCAATAAAATAGTCATCATTGCCACATTTAGGACACCTGTATATTATGTTATCCTTAGCATCCTCATTGTCAATCAATAATTCCTCTAGTTCTTCTACACTAACAGAAGTAGCATTTCTCACTAGTATATTGTATCCAACTATTTTTACTACCCTATACCATTCCACTTTATCACTGCCCCTAAGTAAACCCTCTATCTTTTCTGCTTTACCTAACAATGCAGTGCGTATTATTTTTACATTACCATTAACCGAAAACACAAACAATGTCACTATCATATCTATCATGCCTCCTACAGTTTATCATAAACCTTACTTACAAGTTTCTTTAATCTATCTATCCCTCTATCCATTAGTATCATCCTACCACCTAGTATTTCACCAGCTATCACTATGTCATCATCAATAGTAATATGACACCCCTTTATAGTGCGTATAAACAGTCTAATATATCCCCGTACTATTGCTTCCTCAATGAATGTCACTATATCCTTATCAATAGTCCATACATATACATCGCCTTCAACTTTTACCATTAGTTCCCCTGTTTCAAACAGGCATCCCAGTTCTATGTCCTCCATGTTAACATTATCACCAACTATTATTATAGCTGGTTCTCCATCTTTCTTTAATACTAAGTATACTCCATCTACAGTCATAACAATACCCCCATAAAAAAGTAAATGGGGTTAATAATATTAACCACCTCTACCACGTCTTGCTTGGTTTCTTATTTCCTGTAAATCAATAGTCTTTGTTGACAAGCTAAACTGTCCTGTCTTACTATCCCTTATATACCACTTAGTCTTTGGGAAATATCCGAATCTACCATGCCAATATGCTGCAATTATTACCGCTAGTGTAGAGAACCCTGGGAATACTAGTATAACTCTACCCGCTACTGCATGTGCTTTCAGTTTAGGGTCACTGTCAACTAGTGCCATTAGTCTTTCTGCTTCATTGATGAATGATTCTGGTTTGCTGACATCCTGTATCTCTACATGTATATCTCCGTGTCCACTCCAATCAACTATTACTTTTGAAGACCTGCCTAACAAAGGCATTCTTATATACACCTCCATTTTCCTTTTTTTAATTTTCTTAAGCGGGATATCCACTTAAGATGAAAACAAAAAGGAAAAAATTATAGTGATTGTTTTTTGATAGTATTTATAGCTTCCTGATTACAAGCAACATCCCTTGTATCTTTAATACAATGTGGACATAGCCCAATAAAATAACCTTCTTTATCAGTATTACTATACTTTAATGCTTCTGAAAGTTCATGTAAAGAAAACCATTTATAAATTGGTGGATTATATTGTTTTATTGCAAACACACCTTTTGCACCACATTTTACACACTCAATGACAAAGCATTCCATCTTACATACACCTCCTATACTAGTTATCTGTCTATACTATATACATACATATATAGTATAGGATAACCATAATATACAGACAATAGATAACAGATAATAGACAATAGACAATAAACAATAGACAACAGATAACAGATAACAAATAATAGATAATAGATAATAGATATTAAGCTATATCAAATCTCTTTGTTAGAAACTCGTAAACTTTGTCATCCTCTACTGCCAATATAAAGTCCCATACAAAGTTTATCAAAGTTAGCCTCTGGTCTATATCCTCTATATCGTTTTTGTTATATTCAATTTCATTCCATAGTGCACGTATGTATCTGTGTGTTTGTTCCCACTCTGATTCTTGTAATGACTGATAAAATCTACACTGATAACTCATGTCACAATACTTGCAATACCTATTTATTGGACATCCTTGTTCACCATTAATTAAATAACTTTCGACCATCTTACATCCAGGTATATACTCAAGCCCCACTAGTATCCACTCCTGTAGATTACTGATTTCAATTTGTATCTTCATTGCTTCGTCATTCAGTTGTTCCCACTTTGGTCTCATTGTTCCCTGTATCGCCGTAACATAGTCTACTTTACCATTTAGATAATCCTCCAATGTCTTTAATACATCAATATCCTCATAACTATCTATCTCTGCTTCTATTTTTTTCAATATCATTTTTATAACCCTTTTCATTCTACATACCTCCTTATAGTTATCTTTACTTACATAATACATTAGTACTATGTAAGCGATAACCATAGACTACTAGATTGTTGAATATGTTGAAAAGTTGAAATCAATTGTATTCGTTTTCTCATTATAAACCCATGCACCACCGTTAGCTTCTGCATATAAGTCTGCGATTTCTTTCAGAATTGTTAATGGTATATCATTGTCCCACTCCATCCAGTTATTATCTCCTCCTGTCCCCTGAATGATTCTGATTCTCGTGTTATATACTACTTGTGCTATGTTTATTACTGTATATGCTAAGATTTCTTTGATTTTGTTATCGTTACACTTTTTTCCAAGTTTTAGAATTTCTTTTACTATCTTTTCCATTATACCATACCTCCTATATAACTATCTATCCTTACCCCATATACATAAACGTATATGGGGTTAAGGGATAGTTACATCAGTAACTCAGCTATAAATAGATAGTATAACATTTTTTCTATATACCAGCAGTTTATTAAGCTGCTGATATATAGATATGTTGAACAAACAATAACTAACATAAATGTTGCAATAAATACAATCAACAAAGCATACAATGCAACTTTAAAATCTTCATCCATATACCATTCCTCCTATATTTGATTTATAAGATAATAAATAATATTATTTTATATGCTTTATCACTATGTCTATTATCTGCTTAGCCTTTGCCTCATATACTTCTCTAGTAAAGTAATCCGTATCAATGTATCCTACCTTACCATTGACCATCCTATAAAGAAATTCTGCTACTTCTTGTACTAATTTATCCATATCATCACCTTTCGTCTACTACTATAACATTATCTGCAAACTTTAGTGTCCATGTTTCAGCCCTTCTTCCGCTTTCATATCTTTGTTCTGTTGCAATTAATTGTCCATTATAATAGTAATCAGTGTATACCCAACACGGGAATCCATCACTAGTACGTCTTGTTTTACTTGTCATCTTTGGTGATATTAGTTTTATCATACTAAACTTGCCATACCCGTTTCCATAGTCTACCCATTCTGTCTGCTCCTCCTCAAACAATGCTTCGCCGTCTTCACTGTAGTACCTGTATACCACTGTGCAATCGCCACTAGTTGCTATCCCTGTACATTCTGCTTCTATTCTCTTGTATTCCTCTAGGCATTCCTCAGGGCATTCATATGGATATTCCTTGTCACAGTTTTTGCAATACAATGCACAACAACAGTCTATATGCGAATATACATAGTTATCCTTTACCCTAACAAGTTTTCTTATCAACTTCACGGCTATAACCTCCTATATTTCATCTATCTCTAGATTGTATAATTCCCTTAGTAACCTTACCCTATCACTTTCGGGTAAGGTTCTACAGTAACTACATAGTAGTTCCTGTAAATCTATTGATAGCTTTATTCTACATTGTTTGCATATTTCATCCATAGTTATCAACCTCCTATATCTTATCTATCTCTAAGTTATATAGCTCTTTTAACAACCTTACCCTGTCTTCATCAGGCAAGGTTATACAGTAACTACACAGTAGATAGTATAATGTCTTAGTTATCTTTATCCTACATTGTTTACACACCTTATCCATCACCATCACCGCTGTTCTGTTATTTTCTTACAGTATTCATAGTATTCACATGTATCATCGCAACTGCTTTTTCCAAAGTATGTCATTGATAGAGTCTCTAACCCTTCTCTGATACACTCTGCTAATCCATGTTCACAACACTCTGGATATCTGATGCCTCTGTCTTCAATACAGAATCCGCACCATATACTGTCACTGAAAAATCCCCTGTTACACTTTGGATATGGATACACTGTTGCAGGTGTCTTATTATCCTCATAATAATAGTTACAATACACCTTTATACCATCTTCCACAACCATACCTCCATGACTTATATATCTTCCCTGAATGGACAATAGATAGAGCAAGGATTATCTTTGCATTTATCATCCATATAGTACCCACCAGCAATAGGACAAAATGACTTACCTTTAACTATCTCAAAATATTCTGTTTCAGTATAAAACTGATACCCTTCATGTTCTTCATCAGACCACCCTTGAAAGCATTCAAGGGTGTTACCTTCTTCATCAAACTTTATCCAGTATCCTTTCATTTATACCATACCTCCTTACAGTTATCTGTCCATATAGACATATAACTATATGCCTATATGGGATAACCATATTGTATAAAACTTTGACCATTATATAATAATGTAAAAAATAAAGATACTAGATGGATTTAGTCGGCTACCTGTGGTGGTGGATGGTACGCTATGTACCACATCTTTGGTTCTAACTGTATCTTTTCATGGTCATCACTTGTAACCTCTGGTTGTTCACCGTAAGTTTCTATGAGCCATAGGTCATATGGCAACTGGTGTACCTTTGCATTAGTAAATCTATGGTTATATATTGTATCAGTTTCCCAACCGATACGCCACCGTAGTAATTCTTCATCCGTTGGTCTGAACCATAATTCCCTCAATGTAAGATGCCCCTGTTCAATATCCTCGCCGCGTGTACTTAGCGGCAACTCAAAATGCCTTTTGACAAACTCATAGTCATGAAGCAATTCTGGTATAAAGTCAAAGTTTCTCCATGCACTTAGGTTTTTAGGTAATAACCAAGTATGAAATGGCATTCCGAATATCCTTTTGCTTGTCCTAGTAAACACAAATGCCAATGCTTCTTCATCTTCTGTATCATAGACAACTATTGTCTCTAAATCATACCACACTAGACACCTATGGTTTTTACTATTAGATGTATAACCCTTGTTAAACTTATATGGTGCATCTATGAACCTCTGTAGCTGTGGTAGTTCAGCACTTGGTGGTATACACTCTATCCATATTATCTCTAAGTTTAAAAATTTCTTTAATAATTCATTCCATTCTTTATCATTCATATACACATTCCTCCTACATAGTCGTCTCTCCATAGTATGTACATATATTTACATACTATGGGACAACTATAATAATATATAATAAAAAGATAATATATAATAATAAAAATAATATTGGTTATTATTTCCACTTTCCTAGTTTTCTAACAAAAAACACTGTATCATCAACGTAGAACTCTGCTGGCATTGGTATAGTTACTATATACTCCGTTAAATAACTATAATATGTCCTTTTGAGCATCCCCAACATCCATTCCGTTGCAGATATTGTTTGTTCCCTAGTGTAATTTTCTGGTGGGATGACCTCATACTCATATCCGTCATCCCATTTAAATTTAAACATATTACCCATTATACATACCTCCTATACAATTATCTTTCCTTACACTACACGATATATATTGTATAGTATAAGGGACAACTGTGTTAATAAAACTAACTAATAGAAAGTAAAAATAAAAAAGTATATTATGTATGAAGTATTACATAGTCATTTTTCCCCGTACCAAATATGAAATCCTTAGTACCACATGGTGAAAATCTCTTGTTCTCTGGTACACCCATTTTTCTAAGTCTATCTAGTTCATCATTGTTCAACTCCCAATAGTAAACATAGGGAGTTGAATAGTGACGAGGTGTTTTCGATATATCAGCGGGTCTGCCTAACGTTTTTCTAGCCCATTGGTAGTAACCTACCGAAATACCCATTACAGATACCTCAAGTGTAGCCATATCAACAACCTCCTATAGAAATATAGGTATTAAGTAGATTGCATAGCTTTCTCTATTACCTTCTTCATTTTTTCAACCTTTAACAACTCCTTTTCCAAGAACTCTGGAAAGGGAATGATTTCCTCTTCAGTACCCGAAGCACAGTATGGTGAGTATGCACACCATACCCTCCGTATTAGTATCTTAGGTACGTAGTTCTGAATTATAAGATATGCCGTACACTGGTCTTCTCCTGTTGGCGGATGGGCTTCAACCCATTCGCCAATTTCACCTACTATCATATAGGGTTCTGTTTGTTCTTCTGGGAGAGGCTCTATTGCCCCTCTTTTTTGTAATGTATTATACCATTTCATTATATATCGACCTCCTTTAATTGTCTATCCTTATACTATACGATATTGTATAGTATAAGGGACAAACATAAAAATTAGTGAATTACGAAAGTAACTTTTGGTAATCCATTTGTGTAATATAGGCAACTGTTTTAGAGTTCCAATTCATAATTCCGTTTCCTATCTCTACCCCGTATTGAACTATATATATAGGGATAGAAACAATAGTACTATGTTCGCCACTATACCTAAATACTACCTTTGACATACTATGATATGACCCCCTACTCCATTGGTCTGGGTCTGTTTCTGTTACCTCTAGTCTATGATGAAAATAGCTTTTTCCACTTATACCATCCATCAAATATCCTTCATACAGGAACCCTGCCAAATCGTATTCCTCATCATACTCTTTGTAT
>Ga0190338_1000222_pt1 | contig 10254 bp, 6 predicted proteins | sample 4872041112_MG_FD_163434 | JGI IMG/M metagenome (GOLD analysis project Ga0190338, IMG submission 163434) | Hydrothermal vent sediment bacterial communities from Southern Trench, Guaymas Basin, Mexico - 4872-04-11-12_MG | ecosystem: Environmental > Aquatic > Marine > Hydrothermal vents > Sediment ... | reverse complement strand
GTTCTTTTACTTCTAAATCTTGTGGGGTTATATTTTCTTCTTTATCAAGCTCTACCTGTACTTCCTGTTCACTGACTTCCTCGGAAGCAGTGGCGGTAGTTTCCTCTTGGGCAAATAATCTAAATAAAGGGATGATTAAACAGGCAAGAATCAAAAAAACTGTGACAATAATGCCTACCTTTGTTTTAAGAGACATAGTTGAAAATTATTTTTATTTCGCAACCTTTAAATTAGTTTTTTCTTTCTATTTTTAGTTTAACTTGTTCAATGAATTTATTCAAACCCATCTCTCCTATATCTCCTTTTTTCCTTTCTCTTACCCTTATTGTTTTCTTCTTTCTTTCTTTTTCGCCTACAACTATCATATAAGGAACTTTTTGAATTTCACCCTCTCTTATTTTTTTTGAAAGAGTTTCTTTTTCTTCTTTTATTTTCACCCTCAGCCCTTTATCTTTCAAAACTTTTGCCACTTCTTTGGCATATTTTCTATATTTTTTGCTTACAGGGATTACCCAAATTTGTTCAGGAGAAAGCCATAAAGGCAAAGCCCCGGCATAATGTTCTAACAAAACCCCAATGAATCTCTCAAGTGAGCCAAGTAAAGCCCGATGTATCATTATAGGCTCTTTTTTCTTCCCATCCTTATCTACATATTCCATTTTAAACCTCTGTGGGAGATTAAAATCTACTTGAATTGTAGTGCATTGCCAAGGTCGCCCAAGAGAATCTTTAATTTTGATATCAATTTTTGGTCCATAAAAGGCACCACCTCCTTTATCAACTTTATATTTTAACTTCATTTTATCTAACGCTTTTCTCAAGGCTTTGGTTGCTTTTTGCCAGTTTGAAATTGTTCCAATAAACTTTTTTGGTCTTGTAGCTAAATAAATCTCAAACTCTTTAAACCCAAAAGTTCTAAGCACTTTTATTGCTAATTTTACTAATTCGGAAATTTCTTTTTCCATTTGCTCTTTGGTACAGATTATATGTGCATCATCTTGGGTAAAACCTCTTACCCGAGTTAATCCATGCAAGACCCCCGATTTTTCATATCTATAAACAGTTCCAAATTCAGCATATCGCAGAGGAAGGTCCCTGTAGCTTCTAATTTCTGATTTATATGCCTTTACATGGAAAGGGCAGTTCATGGGTTTTAAAAGATATTTCTCATTTTCAATTTCGATGGGGGAGTAGATATTTTCACGATAGAAATCCCAATGACCTGAGGTCTCCCAAAGTTTTAGGTTTGCAATATGAGGCGAGACAATCCACTGATATCCGGCCTGGTTTAATTCGTGATATAAATAATCAGTTATAATTTTCCTTAAAATTGCTCCCTGTGGCAGCCACACAGGAAGCCCCGCTCCAATTTCCTCATCAAAGAGAAAGAACTTTAATTGAGTGCCTAATATTCTATGGTCCCTCTTTTTGGCTTCTTCAATTTGATTAAGATATTCCTTAAGTTTTTTTTCATTTTCAAAAGCGACTCCATAAATTCTTGTAAGCATGGGATTTTGTTCCGAGCCTTTCCAATAAGCACCAGCAATTTTCACTAATTTAAATCCCAATCCTTTTAATTGTTTAGTTGATTTGACATGAGGGCCTCTACATAAATCTACAAAATCTCCCAAAATATAAATGCTTATTTTATCCTTTTTTTGTTTAAGTTCCTTAATCAGTTCTAATTTATAAGGTTGGTTCTTAAAAATTTCTTTTGCCTTTTTATAAGAGACAAATTCTTTTTTGAATGGTAAATTGCTATTAATAATTTTTTTCATTTCTTTCTCAATTTTGGCAAGATTTTTATCAGAGATAGGCAAGGGGAGATCAAAATCATAATAAAATCCATCCTCAGTTGTAGGCCCAATTCCAAATTTAACTTGAGGATAAAGATTTAAAACTGCATGCGCCATCACATGCGCAAGAGAATGCCGTTTTGTGTCTAACTTTTTATTCATATTGTGCTTTAATTATACCTTATTGTACTGGAAGGCGAACAAAGAATGTAGATCCTTTATTTTTACCTTGTGATTCAGCCCAAATTTTCCCTTTATGCATTTCAACAAATTTTTTGGCAACATACAACCCCAGACCTGAGCCACCAGTCCAAAGTTTCTCTCCGGCTTCGCCCCGCTTGAAACTAGTGAAAATATTTTGAATTTCCTCCCTTGTCATACCAACGCCTGTATCGGTGATTTTTATTAAAACATACGAATTTTGCATTTGGGTTGTTATATTAATGCCTCCTTTTTCAGTATATTTGATGGCATTATCTAAAATATTCAACAAAACCTGTTTAATTTTATCTGGATCGATTCGGATGTAAGGAATTTTGGTTTTCTCTTCGTAAACAATATATAAACCTTTCTCTTTTGCTTCCGGTTCTATTTCTTTTATTGTTTCTTTTATTAAATTAGCAATTGAAATATTTTCTAATTGCAATTCTATTTTTCCCGCCTCAATACGTGAAATATTCAAAAGATTATTTACAAGTTTAATTAACTGCTCGTTTGTTTGAAATAAATTTTGGATGACGGGATGAATTTTACTTGGCAGCTTACCATAAGTACCTTCCAATAACATTGAAAGATAACCCTTTAAAATTGAAAGAGGTGTTCGAAGCTGGTGTGAAGCTATCGATAAAAATTCTGTTTTTGCCTTATCAAACTGTTTTAGTTTTTGGTAGGCTATTTCCAATCTTTGCCTATATTCAATTTCTTTGTAAACGGATTTTACTAGCAAGATCCCGAAGACAATAAACGCCAACAATAAGCCACTTTTCCATACGTATTCCCAAAGAGAAGTGGATATCAAAACATTTATCAAGAGTAGGAGGCTAATCGTGCCTACGGCAATTTCGGTAATTGCGACTTTAATATTAAAAAGGCGTTTGGCTAAAATAGCATAAGCACTAAAACCCAATAGGAAAATAGAAGAATAATTGCCGATTCGATAATAGATATCGGTACCTATGAGAAGCGGGACTCCGATGTTAAATATGATATTAAAAAGAACGAAAACGCCGATGCCTAAGATAAAATAATGGAAACGACTTTGCTCAATAGAAGATAATAGGCGATATCCTTTAATAGATGTTGCAAGAGCAACGGTTAAAAGAATTACAACAAGGGGTAGAATAAAGTAATAATATACAGAGGTGTAAAGGATATCAAAACTTCCATCAGGATAAATAACCAAATCTTCAATTACAATACCTGGTAAAAAGATGAGAGTTACCGAGAGGAGAGTGAAACAAACTCCAAGATAATATAATTTTCGAATTTTATTCTGTAGTAGATGAGAGAAAAAAAGAATTGCAAAATAAAAAAAGTAAAATACAGCAAATATTACGCTAGCAATAGCAATTTTCGAACATACCAGAGAAATAAGAGGATTAGTAAGAGGAAAAACTTCGGATATAAAAGCACTTGATATCCATGAGGATACTGATAACGATAAAAGGCAAAAAGCTTTGTTTTTAGAAGATCGGGGATCGTTTTTGATTACAAGACCGGCTAGCAGCAAGTTGCCTGAAGTGATAATTACAACCAAAATTATTTCCCAAAATCCTAAAATCATTAAATTAGATGCTTAGGTTTTGTTTTAATTTTTTGTGAGAAAGGTCCTTCACCGAAAGGATAAATACGTATCAAGGGGTCTAAAAATTCGGGAGCTTTTTGATATGCATCTTTAAAATCTAAATCTGTCAGTAGTTCCTTTAGCAATATTTTATGATATTTATTTCGAATCTGCTCGATGTTTATTTCAGCCAAGGAAATATTAGGCATTAATTCAAGATGAATTACAAAGCGGGGTTTCTCGGCTGTTTCAATGCCAATTTTAAAATTATTAAACAGATTGTTGCCAACTTTGTCCAAGATATTTTTAATTTGTTGTGGATAAATATTTGCCCCCAATAGAATCACTGCTTGATCTGCTCTTCCTTGAATAAATATAAAGGGCCATCGGATCGATTTTTTAGAAAACCCTCGTTGTCTTAGTTCTGTTTCTAACTCTTTGCTATATACTTCTTTAAAGGGTATCACTCCGCCAGTATCTTTAAGTCTGTATCTTATAAGAGGGATTTGAACAAGATCAAAAACCCGCGTTATTATAAGTTCATTATTAGCTTTTTCTATATAGCCAAATAAAGGATTATGTTGGAGGAGCGAACAACATTCAGATTTTATAGAAGCAATAGAAAGTTTTCTATTTATTATTTTCTCTTGAACTAAAATAGAAAGAGGGGTAGAGATGCCTATAATACCAGCCTCGGTGGCAGCATACATATCAATGAGTTCGCATAATAAATTTAGAGAAAGCTTCTTAGCCAAGAGTTGTTTAAACCGCCAAGTGAATAATTCGCCAGAACATAAAGGAATAATTGGATAATTTTGTATTGGAAACTGGCGATTTTCTGCTTCTTGTAAAATTAATCTAAAAAAGGAAGGATATGTAGAAATGACAATTAAATCATACTCTTTTCCCATTGCTTCTATGACATCCAATATTATCTCCGGTTCTAAACCACACAAACTGATAGTAATTTTATATCGCTTATTGTTAGCAATAGAATGAGCAAGAAATGTAGAAACAATACCACCATACCAGCTACCTAAAGCAAATGCATTAATGTAAAGTACTTTTTTCTCAGACAAATCTAAAAGATATTCCAAATATATTTGAATCGAAAGTGGATCGAATTCCTGACTAGCGTGAGCTTGCAGAATGGGTTTACCAGTTGTTCCCCCTGAGGTTGAGAGAATGAATGGCAATTTATCGGATTGTTTATATCTCTGGAATAAAGGATATTGATTAATATAATTTTCCTTAGTAATTATTGGAACATACTTTTTAAAATCTTGAATGGTTTGAATTTTTTCTGGATGTTTTAAACCCTCTTTCCTTAAAAAATCTTTATAAGCCGGAACGTTGTTCACAGCTTTATGAAAACTCCTTAAAGCTATTTTTTCTTCTAACCTTTGCCAATATGCATCAGAAAAAGCGGTAACAAGCTTGATTGCTCTTTTGGGATTACTTAAAAGTTTTTTTTCTATTATTGTTTTAATAGCCATAAAACTTACTCACTTTCTTCCCACAAATCTAAAAAGATAGGTTGGGGCGCTAATTTAACTGGTTTGCCCGCCAACATTTTTACTATACTTTCAACAACAATGGCAGAAGTAAGATAGGAAGTTACACCTAATTGCGGGAAATAGCTTTCTTTTAAGAGCTGTTTTCCTTTTTGTTCGTAAAATTTTACAAGATATTCTGGAAAGGTTGATACCGTTTTCTGAAAAAGCTCGAAATAAAAATAGTTGCCGGATTTGTACTTAGTTTTCCCAACAATTTGTTCTAGTGTGGGGGTATGCTTTGTAAAGATTAATACATATCCTCCCCAAGCTATGTTGAGAGGAAAAAGAACGGGTTTATTAAGGGCCTGAGCAAAGCGATTTATAAAAAACATCATTTTATCTGGATCAGCCATATTTACTACGAAATCACTCTGTATAATTAGGCTTCGAGCCGTCTTATAACTTTTTAAGAAAGTGGGATGAATTTCTATTTTAGCATCGGGGTTGATCTGTTTAATCAAATTGCCTGTAGCTTTTGCTTTATTTTGATTTAAATCACTAAACTTAAAAGCTTGACGGTTTAAGTTATCAATGCTTACTCGATCTCCATCTACAAGAAGAAAGTTTTTAAACCCTGTTCTTGCCGCTAACACAGCTATTTGACTTCCTAAACCACAACCAACCAATAAAAGCGTTGTACGCCGTATTTTGCTTTGCAGTGTAAGAGGAATATGTCCTTTATTTCTTTGAAACAATTCTTTGTATTTCATTGTGGTTCACTTTATGATTCTTCAATTAATTCTTCAATTTCTTCAGCAATAATTTTAGGGGCCTCATCTTTTAAGTCAATTCGGCCAGAAATGAAAACAATCTTATTTTCCTGCAAAGCGGTTGGATTTTTCTCAATCACCCCTGGGAAAACAATGGTTTCAATTTTTTCTGATAGATCTTCCACTTCCACAAAAAGCATTGGCTTTCCATTTTTAGTTATAATTCGTTTAATCTTATTTATTAATCCCGCTACTTTGATTCTTGTACCAGGCATAATTTTTCTTACAAAAGTGTAAGAAGATTCTTTTTCCATACTTTCTCGAATTTTAGATATTGGAGTCGCTTTTCTTTGCAAGACTTTCTCCAATGGTTTTAAAGGATGCCCTGAGATATATAAACCCAGAAGCTCTTTTTCCCACAAAAGTTTTTCTTTTAAAGTGGCCTCTTTTGTAGGTTCCAAATAAATTTTTGGAACACTTGTTAGGCCATCAAAAAGGCCTTGTTGGCCATTTAATTTTGTTTTTTGGCTCTGGCGTGCATATTCCAAAATTCTGTCTAGATTCTTCAAAAGTTTGTTTCGCTCTTCTAATTTATCAAAGACGCCTGCCTTAATTAGAGCTTCCATTGATTTTCTATTTAGGTCTTTGATGTTGATTCGCGTGAGAAAATCCGCTATAGATTGATATTTGCCACCTCTTTTTCTTTCCTGAACAATTGCCTCAACAAGATTATGTCCAACATTTTTAATTGCTAAAAGTCCAAAACGGATTCGATTTTTATCAACTACCGTAAAATTCTCAAAACTCTCATTTACATCAGGAGGCAAAACTTCAATTCCCATTCTTTTGCATTCTTCTAACAAGAATGCAATTCTTTCCACATCTTGTTTTTCAGATGCTAAAACTGATGCCATAAATTCAACAGGAAAATGAGCTTTTAAATACGCGGTCTGATATGCAATAGTTGCATAACCACAACTGTGGCTTTTATTAAACCCATATCTTGCAAAAGGTAAAAACCAGCTCCAGATTCTTTCAGCGATTTCTCTTTGAATACCTTGATTGATGGCCCCATTGATAAATTTTTCCTTTTGTTTTTTCAAAAGTGAGGCGATTTTTTTACCAATTGCTTTTCTTAAAATATCTGCTTCTGATAAAGAGAAACCAGCAATTACTTGTGCAATTTGCATTATTTGCTCTTGGAACACTGGAAATCCATAAGTTGGTTCCAAGATTTGTTTCAGTTTTGGATGTAAATATTCTACTTTTTTTCTACCCCTTTTTCTTTCTACATATTCAGGGATAAATTGCATTGGGCCTGGCCGGTATAAAGCTAAAATTGTAACTACATCTTCAAACCGAGAAGGTTTTAATTGACGAAGCCACCTTTTCATTCCCGAACTCTCCAATTGAAAAACACAGGTAGTTTCTCCCCGTTGCAGAAGTTTATAAGTTTTTTTATCATCATAAGGAATTCGATCGATATCTATAGTCTTGCCTTGAGTTTTTTCAATCAGCTTAACGGTGTTCTCAATTATGGTGAGATTTTTAAGCCCTAAAAAGTCCATTTTCAAAAGCCCTAAGTCTTCTATGGAATGCATTTCATACTGAGTAACAATTGTTTTGTCATCTTGAGTTGGATGCTGTAAGGGGACGAGATTAGTCAATGGCTCAGGTGAGATAACAACACCGCAGGCATGAGTTGATGCATGTCGTGCCACTCCTTCCAATTTTTTTGAAAAATCAATCAACTTTTGAACCCTTTCATCGCCAATGTACATTTGTCTCAATTCATCAATTTTATTTAATGCTTCATCTAAGGTAAAACCAAAAGGAATAAGTTTCGCGATTTTGTCACAAAAACTGTAAGCATAACCCAACACTCTTCCAACATCTCTTACAACTGCTCGGGCAGCCATTGTTCCAAAAGTTATAATTTGAGCAACATGGTCTCTTCCATATTTTTGAGCCACATAATCAATGACTTCATCTCTTCTTGTATCAGTGAAGTCAAGATCAATATCAGGCATTGAAATTCTTTCTGGATTTAAGAATCTCTCAAAAAGTAAATTATATTTTAAAGGATTGATATTTGTAATCCCGGTAAGATAGGCAACAAGAGAACCTCCAATACTTCCACGTCCGGGTCCTGTAATTATTCCATTTTTTTTGGCCCAATTTACTACATCCTGAACAATTAAGAAATAAGAAGCAAAACCAGTTTTTTTAATAGTTTCTAACTCGTATTCTAATCGCTGTTTTATTTCTCCTTTAAGTTTTAATCCTCTTTTTTTAAGGCCCACAATACATAATTCTCTTAGATAATCATCTGGGGTTAAACCCTCTGGTAGAGGAAAATGAGGCAGTCTTGTTTTTTGCAAGTTAAATGCGAAATTACATTCCTCAACAATTCTTTGGGTATTTTCAATGGCCTCAGGAACATCTTTAAAAGCCTCTATCATTTGCTCAGGGCTTCTCAAGGAAAAATCATCCTGAAGCATTGTTAGCCTTTCTGGATCATCAGGTTTTGCCCCTGTATTTATAAGCATTAGAATATCTTGCGCTTTTGCATCTTCTGGTTTTAGATAATGTGAGTCGTTTGTAGCTACCAAAGGAATTTTGAATTTCCGCGAAATTTCAATTAGGGCCTTGTTAACTTTTTTCTGCTCAGGAATATTTGGATGATCTTGCAATTCTAAATAGAAGTTGCCTTTTCCGAAGTAATATTCGTATTTTTGCGCTAATTTCTGAGCCTCATCAAATTTATTTGCAATAATAAACTTGGGAATTTTTCCTTGAAGACAGGCTGATAGAGCAATTAAACCTTCACAATTTTCAAATAAGAGCTTCTCATCAATCCTTGGCTTATAATAAAAACCTTCCAAATGAGCCTTTGTGATTAATTTCACAAGATTACGGTAACCGGTTTCATTTTTAACCAAAAGAACCAAATGATACTTCTTGTCATCTATATGAGGTCTTTTTTGATACATACTCTCATAAGCAAGATATACCTCAGAACCAATAATTGGTTTAATTCCTTTAGCTTTCGCTTTTTTGAAAAATTCAACTGCTCCATATAGAACCCCATGATCGGTTATAGCCAGACTATCCATTTGCAGGCTTTTTGCATAATCCAAAAGCTCATCAATTTTTGGAAGACCATCTAATAAAGAATATTGAGTGTGTACATGCAAGTGGGTAAATTTCATAATTTCCGCAAATTATTCAAGTTTAGCAATTAAATTTTGACATCTAAAATCTTTTGTAAAAGTTTCTCCTTCTATTATTGTTCCACTTAGATCTAATATTTCTTGGAACATTGTTCCTGAGAGATCAAGGTTTCCTTCTATCAAAGTATCCTTGAAGTTGCCAAGTCCTTCAAAAAATGCCCCTCTTATTAAAACATCGCCTTGGACTTTTGCATTTTGTAAATACATATCTCCTTTTATAGTACCAGTTCTAGATTTTAGATTCTTAACAATAGCACCGTCCAGTATCAAATTTCCATTTACTTGAATTTTGTTTAAACCCAAGAAGCCTTTTATTTGTGCATTTTTAAGATTAAGGTCTTTTTTAAAATGACTTTCAATAAAATTTAGTACTTCTCTTATCTTAATATTTTCTCCATGTAGACTACCCTCAATTTCATTTTTATCCAAATATAGGGTGGTATATATTAAAACATTGTTAAAGACTAAATCTCCTTTTATTTTGCACTTATGAAAATAAACAGCTCCTTGGATTGTTGAACCTTCAAAAGTTAAAGAGGTGTTGATTTCTTTCTCAAAAAAAGAAAACTCTGGTAAAAGCTTATATGATAAATTAGCCATTCTGTTTTCTTTTTCTGCTTTTCGAATTTCGGTTAAGATATCTTCCGTGTACCATCTTTGAAGAGGTTTTGACATATTATTTTATTATAGTTCAAAAATAGAAAATTCAAACTCCTCTTTTTGCCCTTCCTTCTTGCTCTCTTCCTTCTCAAACAGGGAGGGGAAAATATGAAAAGGGGTGGGCCAAAAGGATTAGTTTATGATATCCTAAAATTGAGATGAAAAAAAGAATGAAGAAATTTAAATATGTGATTGGGGTAGATGAAGCAGGAAGAGGACCTTTAGCAGGGCCAGTTGTGGCAGTAGGAGTAATGATTCATCTCAAATCTCAAATCTCAAATCTCAAAACCACAACGCAAAACTCAAAACTAAATAAAATGTTTAAAGAGCTGAAAATAAAAGATTCAAAACAACTTTCATTAAAAAGAAGGGAGGAGATCTTTAAACTTTTAAAAAAACATCCCCGGATTTTGTGGGCAAAGGGAATGGTTTCAGCAAAAGTGATTGACAAAATTAATATCTGGGAGGCAACTAAACTGGCCATGAAAAGGTCTATTAAGAATTTGGAGAAGAAAA
>Ga0190338_1000221_pt1 | contig 10283 bp, 13 predicted proteins | sample 4872041112_MG_FD_163434 | JGI IMG/M metagenome (GOLD analysis project Ga0190338, IMG submission 163434) | Hydrothermal vent sediment bacterial communities from Southern Trench, Guaymas Basin, Mexico - 4872-04-11-12_MG | ecosystem: Environmental > Aquatic > Marine > Hydrothermal vents > Sediment ... | reverse complement strand
AATGTACAATAATAACAGAACATAAAAAGGTTGGCGGCTAAATGTCAGACATTAATGATATACTAGACAGACTAGCAAATCTATATAAGAAAACCAGTGAAAAAATAGACATAAGCATTGAAAACTGTGACATATATGGGGCAAGCAGAGAAGCAATAGACTTCGTTGCAAAAACAACAGTAATAACAGAAGGAGTAGAAAACGAAGAAGATAAAGCAATAGTAGAAAAAATAGCAGAAGACTATGGTAAAAAAATACTTGAAAAATGCTCAAAAATAAAAGATGAATGCTTATTATAGGTGATAACCATGCGTGGAAGAGGAAGGTTTACAAGCATGGGAGGAAAAGGACTGGGACCAAACGGGTATTGTATATGCCCAGCATGTGGCTATACTGAACCACATGTAACAGGACAACCATGCTTCAGTAAAGTATGTCCAATATGCGGAACAAGACTAACCAGACAATAAAAGGTGACAACAAATGGAATTAGAAGAAGTAAAAGGATGTAGCGGTACAATTATAAGCAAACAGATAACACTAATACAGGATGGAAAAGGCAAATACAAAATAGAAGGCGTTGATAAAGACGTAACAGTAACAAGCTTCATAGTAAACCATGTAAGTGCATGGAAAGTAGGAGTAAGAGGTAGAAACGAAAGAATAGAATTCACACCAGCAACAAAATCAATATCAGAAGTAATCGGAATACTAGAACAGATAGGTGGTCATTGTTTACTAACTATAAGTCCCAATATTGTAAAAAGAGGCACAATAGAATTCTAGGTGTATGATTATGGCTGAAAAAAATAACAAAAGAATTGGTGCATCAATAGGTGAAGAGTTACCAGTAGAAGAAGTAATGAAGAAGCGTAAACTAAAAGCAGAAGAAGAACTAGAAGCAGTAAAAGCAAAAAAGGAACTAAAAGAACTAGAAAACGAATTACTAATAGTAGAAAGAGATTTAAACAGATGTTATGGTAGTAGAGGACCACTAATAGCAAAACTAAGAAAAATAGAAGAATATAAGATGACATACGGTGAAACAGCACCATTACCACCAGAACTACAATGGACAGAAGAAGACGCAAAAAAACTGGAAGAAATCAATGATGAATGCAACATAATTAGACTAAAAAGGGATGAACTATTAAGTAAGAAGAAAGAACTAGAAGAACTAGCAGAAATATTTGAAATAAGCAAAGAAAAACCAAAAACAAAAGTAACCATAATAGCAAAACCTATAGAAGAAATGGAAGAAGAAGCAAAAAGACTAGAACAAATGAAAGCAAAGATAAATCTAATGACAGAAAAAGGTGAAATGAGTGTAGGTGCATCAACACTAGCATATCAACCAATAGGTGCAGAAATACCAACAAAAAAAGCAATAAAAGAAGCACTAAGGATAGAAAAAACAATAGAAGCTGGTAGGAAACCTAAAAAAGTTAAAGAACTAAAAGCACCAATAAGCCCAAAAGCAAGACGAAGAAGAATGGTAAAAGAAATGGCAAAAGAGTTTTATGAAGAAAGAGAAAAGAAAGAAAAAGGATTAGAAAACAAATTCTTATGCAATGTATTCTATGTTATCGACAAACTAGGTAAAAGATATGTTATTGTAGCAAACCCAACATTTGACCCAAAATCACCAGAAAGAATCATACTACCACAATTCGAAATAGAAGAAGGAAAAGTAACAGATATACTAACTGGTAAAAAAGTAGCATTACCAGAAATAAAGTCAATATTATGGGATAAAATACCAAACGAGTGTGTTGTAAACAAGATTGTAGAGATAACGTGGAATGATTTAATAAGGATTATGTCAACTGACCCTGTAGACTTTATCGAAACAGAACTATATCAAGCATTCGGACCACTAGGATTAAAAAGAGATGTAATAACACTAGCAGGTAAAAAAGAATTAATGAAAACAGTAAAAATAGATGATTCAATCATTAGGATACCATTAACAGATGAAGAAAAAATAGAACTATTATCACCAGAAGAATTAGCAAAAAGAAAAGAAGAATTTCTAAGGAAAGAGATAGAAGAAAAAGTAAGCGAAGCAATGGCTAAAACAATAGAGGCAAAAAGACTTGTCAACACATTACCAAAAGTAATAGATATACTTGACAAGAGTCCACCAATAGTAAAAATGCCATTAAGAATAGAACTAAATCCAAAGTATGCAGGGTTACCACCAGAAGAAAAAATAAAACTACTAACAAAAGACGAACTAGAAACATATAAGAAATACCGTAACTTCTGGTATTCATTAACACCAGAAGAAAAAGTAATGGCAGTAATGCTTGAACTAAAAAGACTAGGCTTTGAATTAAGTAAAAGTAAAAAACTAACACCATACCAATATACATTCCTGTTTACAATATATAGTCTTATAGATGGATACAATGAAGGGTTAAGACTATCAGAGAAATCAGCACTAGAAACATATGGTTCAAAAGAAAAAATACTACTAGCATTAACACGAAAACCAGAAAAACCAATAAGAGTAATTGACTTGAGTGGTGATGTAATAGTAGCAACACCAATGAAAAGAGTAGCAGAACTACTAGGAGTAAGATTATCAACATTAAGAAACGCAGTATATAATTATCAAACAAAACTACTAAAGTCAACTAGTGGTGCAAGAAAATTCGCAGAACTAAACACAATACTAGGCAAGTATAAAGGAGAAGCAATAGTAAGAAGCGTAAAAACAGAATACGATAAAATAGATGAAGAAATAAAAAGAAAACTATACAAAGAACTAATACTTGACAGATATGTAAAAACAGTAAAAGTTAAAGACAAAGAAAAAGCAGAAAAAGAAAAACTAACACAACTATACAATGTATTATCAAAGGCAGTAAAAGAAGAAACACCAAACATTATAACAAAAGAGGAAGAAAAAGAAATAACAGAAGAACTATTCGGTAAAAGAACTGGTAAACTACCATCATTAGTAGAATACAGTCCATCAATATCAGACAAGAGAATAACCGAAGCAGTAGGAAGACTAAGCAAACTATACAAGAAACAGGTAACACTATTCAACAATATTGACAAAGTAAAACAGAAACTGGAAGAAATAGAAGAAGACAAGAAGAGAAGAAAAGGAGTACTACCAGAATACAGGAAACGTGAAACAACCATACTAGAAAGACAGCTAAAAGATATGATGAAAGACTTAGAATCAACAAACAAGGAAATAAACAAAATATCAGAATACATTGATAAACGTTTATCATTCATGTCAAGAGTTCCAGAACAACTAGAACAAGAATACAAGAATGTAAAACATGATATGAACCTATTAGCAGACCTAATAGACAGACTAGACAGTAAGAAAAGACTATCATCACTAGAAGCAGAAGAAATAAGGTCAGCACAACAAATATACAAATCATTAGACAAGCTAAAAGAACTAATGAGTACTTATATTAGCGGTAACCTAATAAAAGAAGGTGAATAATGTGTTACTAGATAAATTCTGTGAATTCCTATTCTGGAATGGATACTGGATGGCTACATCCAATGTAATATGGTTCGATATACTATTCGTTTCAGTATTCCTACTATTACTATTATTCGGCGGATGGAAATGGAAAATAGTAGTACTACTAATGGCAGTAATAACATTTGCAACATTAAACTATGGATTACCAGCAATATGTGACCTACTAAGAGGACTAAGTGCATTCATATCAGGATTCAACCTACCAATATAGGTGATAAATATGGCATTAGCACTATCACTAATAACAGGTATAAAAAAAGTAATAGCAGTATTACTAATAATCACAATATTACTAAGTGGAGCAATGATTGTAGTAAATGTACTATGGGGACCAAGCCTACAAAACAGTGGGCTGGCAAACTGGCAACAAGTATACGATTATATGAAAGATAATGGATTCCATAATGAAACAGCTGGTATGTATTCAGTAATAGTAAATGACCCACAATATAGTGGAACATTTGAAAATACTTGGCAAACAATAACAAACGGTAATGACCTAAAAGACTATATGGCTATAATACTTGCAACAGAACACGTACTAGACCTATATGACCAGCTACAAAACGCATCAACACCAAAAGAAGTACAAGACCTATCACTACAAATAAGTGAAACATACCTAGCATTAGATGCAGCATACAAAATGAATGATATCAATCCACTCAACAACCTAGACGCAACAAGTGCATACAATAAAATAGCAGGAACAACACTAGCACAAATGGCTGGTGCAGACCCATTAGAAGCATACGCCTATGGTGCAGGACTAGATATGCTAATAGATGCAAATCCATTCAATAACAATGATGCATGGATGTACCTATTAGTAGCTGGTATAGGATACGCATTATAGGAGGAAAAACAATGATAGAAATCTATATTGATGAAACAATGTCAATGATTATTACAGTAGGCATTGGTATACTGGGAATATTAGTAGGACTAATGTTACAAAGCAAATATACACCATTCAACCCAATAACAATAACCCTAGAAATACTAGGACTAATAGTTATATTCATATCAGTAGCGTTTATACTATACGTGATAATCAAGGTAATTAAAACAAAAATATTAACCATATAGCAAAACATGTAGGAGGTAAAAAAGAATGGTAAGCTTTGAGAGAGATGACATAGTACCAATAGCACTATTAACACTAGTAGCAATATGCACATATATGGCATGGAGTTACACGAACCAGTTCATACAACTAATGGCAACAAGACTGGTAATGTTAAACCCATACGTATTCATACTAATAATCGGTGGATTCGGTATAGTGGCACTAGTACTATGTATATTTGCTGGTCCATTTGTACAGGAAAACCAGTTTATGTTATCAGCATTAATCTTGATTACTGGAATGATACTTGGACTATTCCTATGGCAATTCATATCATCACCATTGTCAGACCTAAACAACCTAGTATACACCACAATAGGCGGAGGATTCCCATACACTGGATACGACTGGTCAGATATTACACAAGTAACAATGGATTATATGCAGTTACAGTTTATCCAGTATGTTAACAGTGTTGTAATGTGGATTTCAGTCTGGTATACTGCACTGGTTGGTACAGCAACAGCAGCAATAGCTACAACTGATTAAACAAAAAACAAAAAATAAGTTTTATTAACACCCTTTATTTTTTTAATATGAACCATAATAATAAGTGTAATGGATGTGACAATAGTATGGTAAACACTAACACAATAAAAACAATAGTATTGTGTATAATATTCAGTATACTCGGTATATATGTAACATACATGTCATTTGTAGGCTATTATAATTACGTTACTGTAATAAATAATTATTACTTACAAGAATATTACTATTATTACCTTCAAACAATAACAGAAACATACCAAAGAGTAATAGAGTATGAATACACTAGAGATGTATTACTTTACTATACAAAAACAATAAATGAAGTAGAACAACAATTTTGGGCATATGATATATGGGGTATATTACATTATCTATCATCAAAAACATATAGTACTGCATCAGATTGGGTATTAGCATCACAAAAAATAGGTGACTGGGTATTATACGGTACGACAGATACTGGTGAAGTATTAGTAAACAGAATATTAAGTAACCCACAACTAGTAGAAATACTAACGCCAGAAATGGAATATCTAGGATATGATTTAACACATTATGCAGTAAGAAATGTTTTCTATGTGTTAACCATATTTGGTTATAGACTTGAATTTACAACCTTTGTAATAGAAATATTTCTTATGATACCAATATTAGTAGCAGGTATAATAACTAGAAACAAATACCTAATAATATTTAGTATTACGGCAATGACACTTGCAATTATATGGCAATATTACTTGTATTTACCACAACATACACAGGAATGGTTATACAATACATTTATAAAACCAATAACCAATATGCTAGAAAACATAACAAGTAAACTATGGTGATAAGATGTCAATAATAGATACGTTTACTAAGTATATAAATATAATCGCATATATAATAACATTAATATTAACAGGACTATGCATAGTATCATTATTTACAATACAATCATATGCATCAGCCGAACTATTAGAAATGCCAGCATGGAATCTATTGTTACCAATAATAATACTAATCATTGTATTCACGATACTCTATTTTGACGTAATATACATGCATCCTATATTAGCAATAGCAATATATACAGTGTTAGGTTTGATAACTGGATTTATATTCTCACTACTAATAGGCGATATAATGTCATACATGAACCTAATATTAACACAAAAAGCAACATTTGACATATTTGATATGTGGACAGCAAATATACCTAGTGAATACTATAATTTAGTACAAATACTAAAGATTTTAATTACTCAAACAGTATCAGTAGCTAATATAGTATTCACATTAGTAGGACTATCAGGTATAGCATCATTCATAGTAAAAGAGATACGATAATGGTGTAAAGCATGGATAAAAAACAATATATCTTAAAAGCATCGTTCTTAATATTCATATTCTTATGGTTCTATGCATACTACTGGAATGATATGTACACACACCTATATATGTGGTCATCATGGAAACTGACACCAGACCCAACAATAATACAGTTAAAAACATCAATATTTGAAACACAATATATGTCTATGGTTGTACTAATGACTGTAGCAATTATTGGCACTGTTATATCATCAATACTATTCATTATAACTGTTGTAGAAGAATATAATGTTAAAGAATTCATAATAGTAAGCCTACTAATGGGACTAAATATATTCGTATTATTTGAAAGTTTCTGGACAATAATATGGTTCTACTTAGAATTCTTTGCACCATTAGACTTCACATCCACATTCATAATACCATATGGTAACAAGTTTTATGCATGGGGCATACACCCATACTTCCCTACAATATATTGGGATAGAAGCAATATATGGTTTATAGCATTATTCCTAGTATTGCTTAGCTCATTCAATCTGTTAGTACTTAGTGAATATCGAGATTGGTTTGCAAAATCATCAATATTATGCTTAGCAACATTTGTTGTAACAACAACATTATTTAGTAACCTATCAATAGATATAAGGTATGGGTTAGTAGTAATAACCATTGGAGTATTCATAATACTATATATTCTTATGTCTAATCTATACAACTCAAAAGCAATAATAACAATAACATTGATACTGATAATATGTTTACTATTGATAAATATAAATGCAGTATTATCCAAACCAAACCTAGTAAGTGCTGAAACACCAATGAAATATGGTGAACAATACCTGATTGGTAGTGCAGAGTATATACCAAGCTTTACAGCAAGTTACACTGTATTATTCTCAGTATACGGTGATGGTGCTGAACATGATGTAATACTAACTGTTTCATCATTAACAGGTTTTCCATCAATATCAGTACCTATGACAATAAAGTTTGATGGTACAGTCTATTCATCAGCCCTCGTAAACATGTTCTGCACACTATTACAGGGTCAATCAGTATACATATCATTAACTACAGATGTTGGTGACTGTTACGTCGTAATAATGAATGATATTAAACTCCAACTTGGACCACTATGGCTCGGAGGATATAGTGGAGAACTAATAGGGGTGAATTATGTATAGGAGGTGTTATAATGAAACCTTTATATTTAGTATTTTTAACGATACTTTTTTCTATATTATCAGTAGTATTTGCTATTCTTACTTGTATTACACCATTTAATGGAACAGTAGTTATTATAGGTTGGCAATCATTACGAATACCATTTAATATTGATATGGTTTCTGTATATACAATGCTTACATTTATGTCACTGTTATTGTCTCTTACTTTTGTAGTATTTACACAAATTACATTAAGGAGGTAATAACTATTGATTAGTATTACAAAAGTAAAAAAGTATAGGAAAAAGTTATTTACATTATTTACTATTATATTGTTTGTTATTTCTTTTTGTTTTATTGTTTATACTAACAATTCTTCAACTTTTTATTTACCAGCAAGTTATGAGGATAAACAATTTAGTATACCTAACAGTAAAAATTCTGATTATAGTTGGACTGGTTATGCTGTTGGTACTTGTCTTTACGAATACTGTTATGATAACAGTAGTATAACTAAGTTTTATAGAAATGGTACAACTGTTAGTGAATCATTGATGTATTCACCATTTGGAAAATTTATTAAGGTAGGTAATGAATATTATTTCAAGAATTACACATGGTTTTTCAAGAAAAATGATAGTGGTTATTTCCCGTTGTTTCAAATACCGTTAGGTCAATTTAGACAAATGTGTTATTATAAGGGTGCTATATATATTAGTCAAAGTCCTGCTTGTATAGCACCAGCAGATTTGCATATATATAAGTATAATTTAACAACTGGTGAATATTCAAACTTTACGACTGTTACTGAAACTGCACAAACTACTTTTGGTTCAGTAGGTACATATGTTACTTATGATGAGTTTAATGATTTATTAATATTGGCTACTGGCAGACCTTATAATGGTTATACATTGTATAAATATGATGGTAATAATTTAATACCATTTAATTTTACAAATGCAACAACTGCTGTTGAAGTGTGGGATGCTAATACTTTAATTGTAGCTCAACCAGAATATCCAAATTCTGGTTCTAAAACAATATGTTTTTCATCATTTAATGTTGTTACTAATAGTTCTCCTGCTGAGTGGGTAACAACGGGTACTGATTTATGTTTATGCAACCTTTATATTGACCGTGAACATGACCCAAGTAATAAAATGTATGCATATAGTGCACTTGGTGGTCGTTGTGTTGCTAATATAGAATTCAATTCTAGTGGTTTATATGTAGAAAATGAAGTTACATTTGCTTATACTACTAGAGGCTTCTCATTTGTATATTGGAATGGTAAATATTATTATGGATTCGGCGGTAATATACATATAAAACCTTATGGTGGTAGTTGGTATACTGGAGTCCCAGATGAAATAAAAATACTTCAAACAGAAGAATATAATTCTACAATATTTAATGTTGTTACTGATAATAGTTATTTGTATGAAAATTATGTAAATGGTTTTACTGTTAATATTTATTCTGATGCTTATAATAATATATCACTAATTTACAACCATACATACAGTAATGAAACGTACTTTTATTCTGTTGTTAGGAATTTTTCTGTTGATTCTTGTTTTGATGAAATTTCTTTTGATGATTATATATTTGAAAATACTAATGTAACTTTGCAGTTTGGTATTTATGATAAATGTTTTGATTTGTTACAAACAACAAGTTATACATATGATATACGTGAAGTACCAAATATTACAGGTTCAATAGATGTTGATAGTCTGTTTTATAGAGTTGATAATGTAACATTTAATTCAACAATAAATAATAATGTTGGTGATACTGTTAATGTTACAAGTTACATAACTGTTTATAATTCTAGTGGTAGTGTAATTTTTTCAAATAATACGGATTTGTTACTCTCTGGTTATAGTTCAAAAACAATAGAATTTAATATAGGTCAATTGTCTACTGATGCATATTTGATAGTTTTACAAGCAAACTGTTCTGGTGGTGATATTATAACTTTGGATTCAGAACAGTTTGTTGTTTCTAATACTAAGGTATATGCTAGTCTAAACTATCAGGTCATAGTACAAGCAGGTATGGGGCAAAGTATTAGTATTAAGTTTACCAACTTACTTAATCTAACTACTAATGAAACATTCTTTGTGACAATTACTGGTCCAAACTATTATAACAATATGACATTTACACATGAATTTCAACCATATAGTGAATATACGATAGGTATCAGTGGACCATCACATATGGATGGCAGATATAACATTATAGTTGAAAGAGAAACCAATTCAACTGAAACATTAGCAACTGCAAGCTACATAGTAACGGGACAGTTAGTATATGTATGGAAGAATGGTTTAATGTTACCATACATGTTTGGTCAGTTAATAAATAGTCTACCAATACTTATAATCGGAATACTAATATCATTATTCATATACTTTACTCCATTAGATATGACAACAAAAATAAAACTCATACTAATAATAATGGCAATAACATTGACATTAATATTTGTGCCTACATTTGTTATGCTAATAAACTATTCACAGATACTATACTTTGCACCAGTCACTGAAATGTTTGTCTATGAGTTTACACATTGGCTTATAACCCCATGGTGGCAACAATTATTAGGGCTATAAAAAGTAATATTACCAATAGTTAATAC
>Ga0190338_1000220_pt1 | contig 10283 bp, 28 predicted proteins | sample 4872041112_MG_FD_163434 | JGI IMG/M metagenome (GOLD analysis project Ga0190338, IMG submission 163434) | Hydrothermal vent sediment bacterial communities from Southern Trench, Guaymas Basin, Mexico - 4872-04-11-12_MG | ecosystem: Environmental > Aquatic > Marine > Hydrothermal vents > Sediment ... | reverse complement strand
ACCATTCCTGTGGAGTAGCTATCATGATCCTGAAAGGGGTTCCCATAACAAGCCATGATAACCATCCTAAACCAAATGACCAGCTTATAGCATTAGGCAGGTCTTTTAAAGATTTGAGCTTACCCAAGGTAAAGATATCCCCTATAAGATGCAGCATCCATGCATCTAACTGGAAGGCTAAGTTAACACTGAAGTAATCCTCTGCTGCTTCTACTCCTCTTTCCGGAGTAATAGGAGAGTCAGGAGCTATCATCTGTAGCATCGTTTGTAAGGGATGCCTACCAAAAGCCTTTTTAATTTCCTCTACTACCGAATAGTGGGGCTGTCCTTCTACCTTTCTTCTATCTATAGCAGTCTTTGTGGTAGCCTGGATATAGTTGAGTACAAGATTAGCGATAGCAGGTCTTAGCTTTCCTGCTTCTTTAATTATTCCCTGCAGTTCTTCTACAGCTGCGTAAAGATCAGCATGACCTACAGCTACTCTTTCCCAGAAGGCAAACTGAGCAAATAGAGCAGTCATACTGTCCCAGAAATTGTTCCAGTCCTCTGCTGTAGTGAAGAGCTTCATAAAAGCTTCACCCATCTTTTTAAACGCATTAAGCCACACTGGGGGAGCTTTTTTTTCTGGCATTTATACCCTCCCTGTTGGGTAATGAAGCTCTGCTATCTTTTTATTCTCGTCTATTACACTGGGCAAATATCCTTCCCATTTCTCTGCTTCTTCCTTTGCCTGAACCAGTGCTTCAGGAATACTGGGATACTCTTCTATCTGCTTCCTTACCAGTTCTATTCTTGCAGGAGGCTCTTTAAAGCCTAATTCCTCAAGTACTCTGTCTATGTTTCTACCGGTTATATCTAATCTATGACCTAATATCTGGATCTTAAGCGTAAGCTTTGCTTCTACTTCAGATAAAGCTCTCCATATATCTTTTCTAATATTTATAGCTAATTGGAAGAATTCTCCTCTTACTTTCGCTATCGTATCCCATACAGATCCGAACTGATCCAGTACCCATTCCTTAACCCATTCCTTAAGCTTACCTTCTCTAAATCCTAATTCTGTTAGGATCCTGTCTACCTGATCTCCTATCAGTTTCCTTAGATCTGCTTCTAAAAGGTCAATAGCTTTTAATGCTTCGCCAAAAGCTTTATCTATCCAGGACCGTACTGTCTTTATAGCTTCATTGATCTTAGAATAAAGGTCCCATACTGTATTAACAAGCCATTTTAAGGTAGGAATAACATATTTGGTGAGAAGTTCCCAGGCAGAGTTAGATAGGGCAGATATACCTTGCCATATCCATCCTGCAACAGTTCCTATAGCAGAAGCTATACCGGTAACGATACTGACTACAAAGCTCATACATTACCCTACCTATGCAGAATAAAGCTGGTGGTATTCCTCTGCTCTTTTCCTTACCAGTTCTAAGGCTTTTTCCCTTGTGAATTCTGCTTTATCGAACTGCTCTGTATGAGGATTACCTTTCTCATCTGTCCAGTGAACCTCTATTACCGGTACGAGTTCATTCTTCTTTGTGAGCCTTACACTTTCCGTAATATTCTCAATTTTAAAGATATCTGCCATTCTTAACCTCTTTTCCTTTTCAAAACTGCTTCATTTTGGGGTCTCTCATTAGAGATTTTACTCTGTCTAAGGGTAAACATCAGGTAAGTCACTAAAGTCTTATGGATGCCTGCCAGAATACTGAGATTCAATACAAGCAAGAATACAACTATAACTCCGAATACTACGAACAGTGTTTGCACTAAGTTACTCCTTAACTAAGCTTAAAATTATATCTCCCAGCTCCTGTCCTGTTATCTTATCATCTTCTAAGGCTTTAAGTACTTTACTCTTAACTTCTTCCGGTATGCTTATCTTAGCTTCAAACTGTATTATACCCATCTTTAAAAGCATACCTAATATCTTTAGAGCCATTTTAAGCATTTAATCCTCCTTTCTTTTAAGATTTACGATACAATCTTTTAAATCCTGTATTGCTTCAGTATTCCTATCAATGGATTTCTTCATTACTATCATCATATATACTGCTGCGAATATGGGGAAGCCTACCGATTTAATCAGGTCTACTACGAAGATTTCCATTAGATACTCCTATCTTAGTTCAGATCCATCCTTTCTGCTTAGCATACTTGATCAGTTTTCTTAGGTCTCCAAAGTTTACTGGTTCTGGTTCTGGAGCTGGAGGATATTCAGGAAACGGGGTAGAATCAGTTATCAATTCCTTTTTGCCTGTTTTAGCATCTACTCTATACCCTTTCATGCTCTCCTCCATGCTTTAACTACCAGCTTTGATCCTCCTCCTACTGCTCCTGCTACTTCGGACTGAATCCTGATTGAAGTTATGTTTTCTACTGTTCCTGGTCCATGTCCAGCTCTGAGTTCTATATAAATGTTTGTCCCGGAATCTCTATTAACAAAAGACCAGTACCGGGGAATATAGAAAACCCGGTCCCGTATCAGAGTTATCCTTGCACTCATCCTGTTCCCACCAGGAGCAGCACCAATAACCGGAGTATTCACACTTCCCTGATAAGTTGTCGTGGGAGTTATCTGGAAATATGTCTCGTAGTAATTTGTGGGTGTTGTATCACCGTTAATAAAAAGGTAGTACTCGGAGACTGATGCCGTAGGATTTACAGTATCAAAGATAATCTCGTATGCCTCATGGGAAAGTATATCAAGTCCTGTTACCTCAAGATAATCCACATCTGTATCAGTAGTGACCTTTGCTACCACATGGCTAAGCTCTGGAGCAAGATTAGCTAACGGGTGTCTTGTTGGTGTATCATGGTCTGTTACGGTAAAGCTCTCATGTGCCATAGCTCAGCTCCTTCTCAGCTCCAATTCATGTAAGCTCTACTTTTCTTTGTGTTCCACCTTTATCCCAGATAAACCAGTACCTTCCTGTACTGGTGTCTTCCCATAAGGCTACTGTATCAGTATCTATATCAGGCTCTGTAGCTTGAGAATAGGTTATTATACCCTTTACAAAAGTGGTACTGAGAATTCCTGAATTATCCAGGGAAAGAATCTCAGTCCAGGAAATAGCTCCTGTTCCAGGTCCAGCCCAGTATACCTTACACCCATCAGTAACAGAGATAACCAGTCCCCAAGCTGCTTTGCTCTCATCTATCCTGTACCAGTTACCGCTTGCTATATCCAGGTATGCGTTCACTCCAGTCATAAAATTGTCCTTTGCTGACATAGTCTCAAAACCACCGGACCTTATACCAGGATATACTTTCCTGTATGTATTAGGCATAGCTTATCTCCTATTAGTACCAGCCTGCTATCTGTAAGGATGTGTTCTGTCCTGCTGTCTTGTTCTTGTATCTAAATCCGTGTGCTGTTACGTCTATAGAATAGAAAGTACCTGCTTCCAGTTCTATCTCTCCCTCGTATACACCTAAACTGTTCTTAATTCCTATTACAGCATCAGCATTCTTAATCCATATATCTATTCTGGATACAGGATTGGTATCCCAGTTTATATACTTGTATGTATCTGCTCCTGTTACCCTGTGATCCGTTACGTGTTCAAATCCTGCTCCGGTAGGTGCTACTTTCAGGATACCAGCACTGGTACAGATTAGCATCTTTGCGTGAGTACCAGTCCAGCCTACAAGGTGAGCAAGCGAACGGATTACTATGTTAGAGACGAAAAAGTTCTCTACATACTGAGGCAGGAATTTGAGGTTTTCAATAAAGTGCAGTTCCCGTATCTGCTGATGTTCTTCCCTGGGGGTTATAGCCATAGCTCAACCCCCCTTAACTGGTCTCGAACTGGACAGTAATCTTTTTGGTTATAGACGCACCTGAGCCATTCCTGAACCCAACTCTGAGTGACTGACCTGGAGCAAAGCTCTGCTCATACTCAAGCCATTCGTAGTCAAGAGGTCTTGCATCTGTCGGGATATCTATTTCCTTTACGCTTTCTCTGTAACATATAAGGTCAACATCAGCTACAGACTCACAGGTAATCCTGTGAACTGTCCTTGCTACGTCTCTGTAATCAGTCATAATCTCTGCAGTTCCCTCGTCTCCTGCTCCTACAGTTACCGTTACTGTATCATATTTCATAGCCATAGCTTAACCTCCTTACCCTGCTTCCTGTAAGAAGAAACAGGTTACGAAGATCTGAGCTGTCTCATCTGCTCCACCTGCATTCGAACACTGAACCTCAAAGGTAAGTTCCTGGTGAGCTTCAAAAACCATAGGAGTGGGGAAGAAGAATACAGGATTGTATTGGGAAGCTATATTGTAAGGAAAAAGAGAAGGAGATGCCCACTCTTCCTCTTTCTTGAGCCAGCTCTGCTCCTTAAACCACATCCTGATACCGGAGTAGGTTATATCTGCTCCTGAACCATCTCCTTTCCTGGTTGCAAAGCCTAAAAGTCTATACCTCAGACCTGCTGGTACTGCTTCCTCAAATGGAAAGTCTCTCAGTTCTGGAACATTCAGGGAAGTATCTACTTTATGGGCTTCAGTTGCTCCTGCAGCAACACTCCATTCAGCTTTACCATGGGATATAAACAACCTGTTAAGGCTATTTGGAGCACCTGGAGCATCAGCTCTGGGGATATCTCCTTCAGACAGCTCCCTGTAGAATATGTATCCAGTTCCAGCTACTCCATCATTGGTCAAAACGAACTTTTTTCCTTCCGGTACCTTTAAGGTTGGAACATCAGGGAGCTTTTCCCTGCACATTTTCAGAAGGGTATTTGGATTGTTATCGATGAAAGGAACAGGTGCTATTCCTTCCTTTGCATCTGAGGCAGGAAAGTTCATCATCGTTACGCCACCAATGGTGATAATCCCTTTTGAGCCTGCAGCTCCTCCGTCTATGCCTACTTCGAATATTTCAAAGCCCTGTCCAGCTTTAGCTTCCAGTTCAAGATCCGCAGCCGATAGGTCCTGGCTAAGGTACTGCCAGTCTCTCACTATTGCCATAGCTTACCTCCGTTTATCTTTATTATCTACCACCTATTCTGAGCTGGTGCAGCATCTGACCAATTTCTCTTACACGATCGTAATTAGCTGCTGCTCCGCGTGGTCCTCTCGGAGTAGTGAAAGTGAACCTCTCAATTGCATCACGGAAAGGACCAAAGCCTTCCTGGTAATCATCCTGAGCTGCTGTAACTCCCTGTCTGTACCTATCTGGACCAAGATTTATCGCCCTTCTCTGCCACTTAGCAAACTTCCCGCTTACTCCTCTCGCAAACATTCCAGCATCAGCAGCCGCTCTCACTCCTTCTGCCCATCTGTCCTGTGCATTTCTGGTCTCTTCCTCCCAGTTTTTCCTGGGGCTCTCAACCCCTCTCCTATAATAGTCTACCGCTCTGCCTGCATTTGTTGCCCATTTCTCCGCTATCTGGGCAATTGGTGCTATTGCTACCATCCCGTTTTACCTCCTTACTCTCTTTATTTTTGGGTGCACCCATTTTAATTTTAGCAAGGTATGTTATCTTTGTCAAGTTGTGTGTTACTCTGTTGACAACCTTAATAATATGTTTATAATTATATAAAAAAGGAGGGGAAAATATGTGGGAGAAAGCAAACGAAATTATGGCTGAGGCTTGTGAAAAGTTTATGGTAACACCTAAACAGATTAGAGGGAAATCAAGAAGGAAATGGCTTGTCAGAGCAAGGAAATATATTTCACAGGAAATGCACAAGCACGGATTTTCATCCACAGAAATAGGCTATTTTATTCACAGGGACCACACTACTGTACTCCATTATCTGGACAGACTTTCAAAGAATAAATCTTAAGTTATTCACAGAAATCCACAAGCCTACTAATATAAAAATAAAGCTAATATTAAAACCAAAACCTAATATTAAAGCTAAAGCTAAAACCTAAAACCGATACAGAAACTAATATTATGTTTACAATCAACGAGTAAAATACTGAATTGGAGCTGATTTGAAACAGAAATATGTAAAATAAATACAGCATTAGCTCTTGACATATCCGTAGTAATATATATATTGTACGTAAAATAAGGATATAAAATGGAAATAAGAAAGATCCAGAAATACGGAAATAGTCTCGGTGTAATAATCCCCCACGAATACCTTATGCGTATGGGAGTAAACAGGGGGGATTGGGTAGTTATGACATACGAGAACAAGGAGGTGAAAATACGGAAACTGGAAACGGATAGGATTTTAAAGGAGGTAAAATAATATGTTCAAGGATAAAGAGGAGGTATACAGGAGCTATCTTGAACAGCGCAAAGAAGCAGAGAAAGAAGAAGGTATAGAGCTGGAAGAGGCGGATTTCGATTGGTCATTGGAATAGATAAGGAGGTAAATCATGGCAGAGATTAAGTTTAAATCTTATGGTCGCGTAGGAGTAACGGATGATGAGGGTAGATCAATAGAACTGCATATCAGAGATATAGTAGATTTTGTCAGAGATATCCTAAACTGCGTCTCTGATATGCAGTCCTGAGAGGAGGAGGTAAATCATGGATGAATACTTAGTCAAGTGCTGGGTCAAGATTAGAGCGTGTGATAGGATGAATGCTGAGACGCTCGTGGATTGTATACTCGATAACTGTTATATATCTGGATGGCTAAGCGATTATAAAATCTTGGATGTAATAAGAGCAGATGAGGTAACAGCATCATGGGAGATGTAAAGATGAAAGTATATAATCAGACGAGACTTCTCATAAGGCTTTCATATTTATCAAGAGAAGGGAAGAAAGTGGTGATCGATATTGAACCGTATGGAAACGTAAAGCTGTCTGAACCAACTCATATAAGCATAGACGGAATATATACGGAGGTTCCATATGCCTATCAAGAAGAAGGAAAGTAAGACAGTAGTATCAGCAATGAAGGTATTTCCGGGAAAGATCCAGGAAACAGTACAGTATCCGGGAGAAAGATACAAGGTAGAGGACCTTGTAGGAGAGGAGTTCATAGTTCACGAATGCCAGATCCAGGAATCAAGAAGATATGGAAATAGGTTTGCTACTGTGAAGATATCGGATCTGGAACAGAAGGAATTCGGTTGGTTCAGGACCTCAAGCTCTGTACTCGTAGACCAGTTGGAACAGTTCCAGGATGAGCTTCCCTGGCAGGCTACGATTGTGAAAAAAGGAAGAGCGTATAGCTTTGCTCCTCCTGGAGGAGGTAAGGAGCAATGAAAGTAATCTGTGCAAGGTGCAGGAACGAGTATAGTTGGTGGAATGTGAATAAGATAAAGCTGGTAGTGGAGGACAAAGCAGTAGCAGAGTTTGTGGTTTGTGAAACATGTGCAGATATACTGATAGAGAGCTTTAACAGGGAGGTATTCGGTGAAGGTTAGATGTTGTAAGTGTGGAATAATGATAGACCACGAGGATGGAAAGGTGATAGAGGTAAAGCTCACGGATAAACCAGTAGAGTATCTAATATGTAAGAAGTGCCATAGTGAGGCAGTGAATCTCCAGGCAGCAGAGCAAAAGAGGATACGGAAAGGAGGGAATTGGCAATGAAGATTAGATGCTGTTTATGTAAAGCCCTAATGGATTACGAGGATAAAAGGGTAATAGAGACACGATACGAAGGTGAGTCAGTAGAGTATGCAGTATGTGAAGTATGCTTTGGAAAGCTGAGGAATACTGATATCAAAGGGTTAGCTGCAATGCATAGAGGAGGTCAAATATGGAGCAAGAGTATAGAACGGTATCCATAGACCGGATCATAGAGCCAAAAACAGAGCTACGCTCTGTGGTAACCCAGGAAGGGATAGAAGATCTGGTCAGATCCGTGAAGGATAAGGGTATACTTGAACCAATACTGGTCAGGAAGAAAAAGAACAGATTTGAAATCATAGCAGGATGGAGAAGATATCAGGCAGCTAAAATGGCAAAGATACCAGAGGTCCCAGTCAGAGTACTGAACGTCTCTGATGATGATGCTATGCTGATAGGTCTCCAGGAGAACCTTCAGAGAGAGGATATGAACCATATTGACATTGCTATGGCTCTGAATAAGATACAGGTAGAGAAAGGACTTAATCCTCCGCGCATAGCTAAGCTTATAGGAAAGACTCCGGAATACGTTAGGCAACACCTTATGCTTCTGAACCTGGAAGAAGCTATACAGAGAGCTTTAGTGGCAGGACAGATTCCCTTCGGAGTAGCAAGGGAACTGGCAAGATGTTCAGATCCTCAGATCCGTATGCAGCTTTTTGACCAGGCATTAAGATACGGAGCTAATGCTGAAATGCTCTATCACTGGAGAAAGGACTTAGAGGAACAGAAACAGATCAGAACTGAGATGAAATCAAGACCTACTCTGGATAAAAGCTCTGCTCCGTATGTGGAGATAAAGGATGTATGCGATATCTGTGGACAGGAGCATGATGCAAGACAGACAGAACTGCTTAAGCTCTGTCCTCAGTGCAGTATGGCTCTGAAACAAGGACTGATGCAGGCAGGAAGAAAAGATGAACAAGGCATGGAAACAGATGGAGAGAAACATAGCTAAAAAGTTTGGTACTGAAAGGAGTACACAATATGTACAGGCAAAAGGGAATCCTACCAGCTCTGATACAATGCATCCAAGACTATATATCGAATGCAAGAGAACAAAGAGAATCAATTTCTGGTCTCTCTGGTATGGAACAGCTCACAAAGCTAGAAATGAGAAAAAGATTCCCCTTCTGGTCCTGAAGCATCCGGACTTGACCAATTCCTTGCTTGTGTGTAGAATGATAGATATAAAAAGAATAGCAAAGGAGCTGGTATAGCTATGGCAAGGAAATATATTCAGTCTTCAGATATACGTAGGCTCCATACCCTGATTAGAGCCGAACAGGGGTCTCTACGGGAGGTGATGCAGAAAGAAGGGAAGGAAGAGGCAAAAGTCCAGGGCTTGTCTGTCATACCAGGACAGAAGGTCCTGGACAAAGTTACAAATATGAAAGGGGAGGTATTATATGCCACAAGAAAAACTGTTATCATTCCGTATTCCAGAGGTCCAGGACAAGGAGGTAGTCCTGGTCAGACTTGAAGATGGGAGAATAGTAGCAAGGACCAGGGAAGAGCTGGAAGAGGTAAGGGAGGAGGAATAGGAAATGTCCAGAACATATCAGCTTACGGAACACTTTAGCTTAGATGAGTTTATGTGTCCCTGCTGTGAGAGAGTGGAGATAGCCTATGTTATACCCTACCTTTTAGAGAGGATCCGGCTCTGGATAGGTGAACCTCTTATGGTTACTTCTGGATACAGATGTCCAAAACACAATGAGGATGTAGGGGGTATGCCTGATTCTTTGCATACTACTGGTAGAGCTGTTGATATTATCTGTACTACTCTATCTTCCAAAGAGCTTGCAGAGCTTGCCTACAGAGCTGGATTCTATACCTGCATTTACTATCCAAAGCAAGGTCATACCCATTGTCAATTGAGAGGAAAAGCAGAAAAGGGTTTATATGAACAGGTCAAGCCAAAAGTATATGTTTACAGAGGGATCCCATAATGGCAAACTGGTTGGATCTGTTTCCGGAGTATATGCTTGATCCGGAGCACAAAGAGGAATGGATCCTTTTAGTCAGACAGCTCCCTATTCCTCCTGCAAGGAAAAAGCAGCTCTGTATCAATTACGCTCAGTATAATAACTTTGGAGCTGCTCTGACCAGGGATCTTGTTGAAGCAGTACTTGGTGTACACGAAAGGTAATGCTATGCCAAGGTACAAGCATATGCTTCCAGCAGAAGTAAGGATATGGGAGAGCTGGCTCAGAACTGAAGAGGGAAAGGAATATGAACCGTATCAATATGATGTTCACGTAGGCAAAGCCAGTTCCCTATGGAAAACTGGAGAGCCTAATTGGGATAGAATGGCAGATGCATTGATGAAGAAAAGGATAGATGCTGTATCAAGGAAAGAAGGAGTTGTGCATATATTTGAGGTTAAACCTGATGCAGGTCTTGGTGCTATAGGTCAACTGCTTTCATACAGAATTCTATACAGAAGAGAATTTGATTATGAAGGAAGAATAGAGCTTCACTTAGTCACGAACTATACTGATATCGATACAGAAACGGTATGTACTGAGCAAGGAATTAAGCTACACATAGTTCCTGTTTTAGTTTAATGCAGAACAATGCAAAAAAGTGTAAAAAATAATGCTTAACTGCTTAAGTCCTACCAACAAAGTTCCGATAACACTTGAATCATGTTCCGATAATAAAACATTATGTTAACCAAATCTTTTAGGAATATAGCTCTAATCCTGTATCCATGCCTCTTAGGT
>Ga0190338_1000217_pt1 | contig 10355 bp, 9 predicted proteins | sample 4872041112_MG_FD_163434 | JGI IMG/M metagenome (GOLD analysis project Ga0190338, IMG submission 163434) | Hydrothermal vent sediment bacterial communities from Southern Trench, Guaymas Basin, Mexico - 4872-04-11-12_MG | ecosystem: Environmental > Aquatic > Marine > Hydrothermal vents > Sediment ... | reverse complement strand
TCCCGGTAGGCACACCAAGCGAGTGGTCTCTTACATGTCTGAAATTGATTATCTCTATCCATGGATGAAGGCAGGAGAAATTCTGGATTTTGCCGCTTCTTTTTATGAAGACTGGGATGAACGGAAAAGAAAGGATCTGGTTAATTTTTTAAAAATAGAGGAGGATAAGAAAATTAGAGAGCTTTCCCGAGGAATGAGGGGAAGATTGAAGATAGCCCTTGCTCTTTCCAGAAGGGCCAAAATCTACCTTCTTGATGAGCCACTTTCAGGAATAGATCCTTCGTCCCGAGCGAAAATTTTAGATGCGTTGGTACGGGAGTACAGGGGCCAAGAAGAAACCATGATAATCTCCACGCACCTTGTAAGAGAAGCTGAACCGCTATTTGAAGAAGTAATTTTTCTCAAAGAGGGAGAAATAATTCTCAGGGGAAATGCAGATGAGTTGAGGGAAACCCAGGGTAAGTCCATAACAGAAATCTTTCTGGAGTATTTTATTTAGGGGGTAATTATGAAGATCCTGAAACTTTATATAAAGGAATTAAGGGAAAATTATAACTGGATGTTGTTTTCATTGCTTGCTGTGATAGCTTTTGATATTTTCCTGCTCGTGCGTATACCTAGTATGCAGAAGGGAAGTGCAACGGCCCTTTCCTTACTTACCTTCGTGGTATTTTTGGTTCTCATGTTTGTGAAGGGTTACAGAATTATAAAGAGGGAGTGGGATTGGAATACCAAGGAATTTCTCCTCACTCTTCCCTTAAACGGATTTGAGATTGCTCTTGCAATGACTCTCGAACTTATCACCGAGGCTATGTTGTACACTTCGGTTGCAACGGGATTGTTCCTTCTCATTCTTTCCCGGGATCTCAGCGGAATAAAACATAATTTTGCCCTGCCGCTCTTTCTGATAATCTTCTCTTATTTCGTATTTACCGGTGTATATGCTATTTTCATTGAGACCTTTAGTTTAACTCTCAGAAAATGGAGAAAAACTATTGGCTTTATAGTTTTCGTGATATTAACTTATGGTCTGGCAAAACTCACAAATTTGCTGAAACCCCTCATGGAAAAACTACCCTCCTTTAAAGTAACCATAGATTATATGGGCCAGATAACCTCTCAGCATATAAATACGGGCAGTTTTATTTTGCCCCTAATTTACACAGTATTACTATATATTTGTCTTAGTCTCTTAATAGACAAAAAAATGGAGGTGTGATTATGTGGGGAATTATTTTAATATTATTTTCGTGGAATACCAGCATTCCCGTTGAGGGAATAAACAGTGTCGAACTGAAGACTAAAAGGAACGAATTAAATATATATTTCAGAGAGTACGATGATATAGAGATAAAGGCAGAAGAACCATGTCTTGAGAGTCAGAAACTCCAGGATGGCCGGATAGAGCTTGTTTTTAATGAAGATGCAGAAGTGATACTCCCCGGAAATCTCTCCATCCAGATTTCCACTGTTTCCGGAGATATATCCATAATTTCTGCTGAGACACTCTCAGTCTATCCATCTTATCTGGAAATAAATTCTGTCAGCGGAGATGTTAATATAACAAGGATGCCTCCTGTTTCTTTTGCGTTCAAGACAGTGAACGGTGATATCACAGTGGAGGGATTGCTCAGTGTTGATACAACATTATGGAGTGGCCATAATGGGAAAATTGAAACAGTTTCTGGCGACATTTACTTAGAGCCACCATTACCTTATGATTTAAAAATTCACACTGTATCAGGGGACCTTCATGTTGAAGGAAAATTGGTAAAGAAATCAAAAATACAGTATAGATTTGAAACAGTCAGTGGAGAAACGGAGATAGAAACCGAAGAGGATTCTAATCTTGTGGTCAGGATAACCCGGGTACCAACCAAATTCGGAAGATTAAAAGGTGAAAAAGAAGTATGGGTAAACCCTTGGAATTCTGAGATCGGGGGTCCCTTTACGTATAATAGGGTGGATGGAATTTCTCTGGGGCTTGCTCTCAGTAAGGGAGGAAGGAATAGAATTTCTTTGGGAGCCAGATATGGATTTTCATCAAAGAGATGGTCGCTGTGGCTTGGAATGAGAAAAATGATAATAGGTCCTCTGTTTGTACACACATCTCTGTATTCCAGAACGATAACACCTGATTTCTGGAAAATGTCCCTTATGGAAAATAGCCTTGCAGCTTTCCTTGTGAGTAAAGATTATTACGATTATTATAGGAAAGAAGGATTTGATGCAGGAGCTGGTATAATTTTACCAGCTTTCCACATTAAATTTAGTTATGCATCTGAAAAACTTATCTCTTTAGATAAAAAAACTGACTGGTCACTATTTTATCCCAAGAGACCAATGAGAGAGAACCCTACTCTTCTGGACGGTTATTACAAATTCATTACTTTACAGGCAGATTTCTCAAGGCGTCCCTTCACTATTAATTTTCTTTTGAGAAAAAGCATCAATACCCCTGATAATGAGGAGGTTTATACTGGTCTGATGAGAGTAGGATTCAAAGAAAAAATTAAGAGAGACATGCTCCTGGTAAGCATCATCTCCGGTGTTTCGAATACCGAGGATTTCCCCTTTGAGTTCAGATTGGGGGGGATTGGAACCCTCCCAGGGTATTCCACCAATCAGTTCATTACGGACAGGTTTGCCCTACTTCGTGCAGATTATTGGCTTAAGATCGGAGGGATACATGCGATTTTCTTCTTTGATGCTGCTAAAATTGGGAGTTTTGAAGAGCCTGTGAAGGCTGATGTAGGCTTGGGCCTATCCCCTTTTGGTGATTTTTCGATAAGGTTTGTGAGAAATATAGAAGAAGAGGGTGAGATCAGAACTTACGTAAGGTTATCTAAAAGGTTCTGAGTCATGAGGTTTCTTATCCTTTTACTATCACTTCTTCATATGGAAATTCAGGGGGAATTGACAGGAGTGGAACTCGTTATTTCACCCGGGGAACTTGATACAGGAAATTCCCTCTACACGATATCTCACATGGGGGATACTGTGTATGTAAATTTTGGCTCCTTTATAAATCCCCTATATTTTGCTTCAAGGGTCAAGATCTATGTATTCTATCCAGAATCTTCTTCTGTAGACCTTGATCTCACCTTCTCCTTCTCAAGCCTAGTTGGTGATTTTACTCAAGGAAGTTTGAAAGAATGCATCCTTGATCTGAGGATGAGTGGAGCAAAGCTGGTTCTTTCCTCTGGGTTCAGATCCTCAATCAGAGCTTATTCTTTTCTGAGTAATCTCACTATTGTGGGGGCAGAAGGATTGAAGGGTGTAGCCCTGTTCAATCTCGATGGAGGGAAGCTGGGACTTTATTACCTTGCACCAGGAGGTGAAAGAGTGGATATAAATGCTCGTGGAGCCAGAATCAGCATCTCTCCTTATGATCATCTCGATTTTGAAAGCAGAGGATTTTTGAATATACGAGCCGATGGAAGGTATAATTATCCAGAAGGCTCTCCGTCCATTAGGTTATTCGGAAATTTTAACATTATAAAAATAGAATAGGAGGTATTTATGGCCGCAAAAAAACTTTACAGAATAAGAAAAGGTAGATGGCTTGGCGGAGTCTGTACAGGTCTCGCTGAATACTTCAATATCGATGTATCCCTGGTTAGAATCCTTATGGTTATTCTGGCTCTTGCAAATGGTGTGGGTCTTCTCTTCTATCTAATTGCCTGGATTGTAATTCCAGCCAAAGACACACCGGAGGAGATCAGGGAAGAATCCGGAAATGAAGGTAGTACTGCCAAAATCGCCATAGGAATTACACTGTTAATTCTTGGTATAATCTTTTTTGTTAACCAATTCATCTATATATTTTCCTTCGGAAAACTGTGGCCCCTTATTCTTATTGCTCTGGGTGTTTATTTTTTGGTGACCGCTTCCACCAGGGAAGAAAAGAGAAGAAAAGAAGAGGGAGAAAAAGATGAAGACTGAAAATCTTGTAATTGGTATTGTTTTTATTGCCTTTGGAGTTCTGTTTCTTCTTGCCAATTTTCATATTCTGCCATGGAGTATAATGGCGGGGATATGGAAGCTATGGCCCCTGATTCTTATACTCATAGGTGTGGATATGCTGGTGGAAGATAAAAACCTTAAGGCAGTACTTATAGTCATTCTTTTACTTGGGAGTTTTGCCATCTGGATTTTGAGCGAATTGTCGAGAAGAGGCAGGATAATAAAATGGAGGAGAGGTGAACATGTGGAAGCTTATTCTTCTCACATTTATAGTCCAGTCTGGGAAGACTATACAGATTCCCTATTTGGAAAAAGAACCTGTAATTGATGGATATCTGGAGGGGGTGTGGAAAAGGGCAGCTAAGGTTGATGATTTTGTACAATATATACCCAGTGATACAGGTTCTGCAAGTCTATCAACAACTGTGTATATCTTTCAGAACAGGGATAATATTTTTGTGGCCTTTTTATGTGAGGATACCGAAAAACCCCTCACAAGAGTGACGTCCAGAGACGATGCAGAAGGAGACAGGGTATCTGTCGCTTTCGATACTTTCAACAATGACAGAACCGCATATCTCTTCATGGTCAGCGCGGGAGGAGCACAGGAGGATGTCTTTATTGCAGACGACGGCAAGAGATGGGATGATAGCTGGGATGGTGTCTGGTATTCTGGGGTTTATGTTTCTGATACAGGCTATGTAGTGGAGATGAAAATTCCCTTTAAAACCATGAGGTATGGAAGGGAGCTCACAGAATGGGGAGTGAGCTTCAGCAGATTTATAAGTAGACTTAATGAGTTGGATACCTGGACAAGATTTACCAGGGAGGAAGAAATTAGGGTTTCCAGATTTGGTGTCCTTCAGAGCCTGAGACTACCTCCTCCTGGCATGCATCTGGAGTTTACACCAGTTGCAATTTTGCACTACGATTCTCTTATTGATGTTACAGGCGGGGCGGACCTCAAATGGGAACCTACCAGTGAACTTACCTTCAATGTAACAGTAAGACCAGATTTTGCACAGATTGAGGCAGACCCTTATGAACTTAATCTTGGGAAATACGAAACCTATTTCCCTGAAAGGAGGCCCTTTTTTATAGAAGGTTCAGATGTTTTCAAATTTTCTTCTCATTCAAGGCATTTTAATATTGGTTATGGAATCAATCTATTTTACACAAGGAGGATAGGCAAAGCTCTGGAAAACGGGGAGGTTGTTCCCATTAATTTTGGCATTAAAAGTATCCTTCATAAAACTAAATTTGAAGGAGGCTTCCTGTTTGTGAGAACTGAAGAGTTAATAGACGAAGAGGATTCTATTTTTGAGCCATTATGTAATTATAGTGCTTTAAGATTCAGAGGAGAAGTATTTCGTAACTCCACTTTCGGCTTTATATATGCCGGAAAGTACGACCGAGATTTTCATAATCTGAATAGTTCCCTTGGTTTAGATTTTAATTATAATAAAGGTACCAATGATGCAAGAATTTATCTGGCTCGTTCTTTTAAAGAAGATACCTCAGGAAGTGCATTTAAAATCACTTTTAGCCGTATGGATAGAACATATTTTGTAGGATTGGATTATACGAGAATCGATTCCTCTTTTAATGTAGAAGAAATTGGATATACCCCATGGACCGGGGTGGAATCCTTCGCCATATTTGCCGGACCTATTTGGATCAGAGATAAGGGCACTGTAAGTTCCAGTTTTCTTGGGTTTGGAGCTGGAAGGAGCATTGAGATGTATGAAGGAGTGCCCGAGACAGGATTTTCTGTAAATTTTAGCCAGAGTTTTAGAAGTGGGGATGGATATAATATAGATTTTAACATAGGAAAATCCTATGAAGAGGAGACGCATTACACATCAAAGAGTTTTCATCTCAATTTTTGGACATCTGAAAGGAAAAAAATTAGTGGACATATAGGAGGCGGTTTCTGGTATGGATACAACTATGATAGGGAATATTTTGCCAACCAGGCCAGTATATCCACACATATCTCATATAGTCCTTCATCTCGTATGAGGCTCGGTGTGTCAAATCGTAACTGGATTGAATTTAAACCTTCAGGAGCTTTAGAGGAAATAACCAGCTCTTTAAGACCCCGGATAAGATATTCCATAACCAATAATCTAAACTTAAGATTTTATTCAGAGCATGTATATTTAAAAACTGAGAAGGAATTTTATTCTCATAGAATTGGATTCCTTTTATCATATAATTTCAGGCCCAAGAGCTGGATATATTTTGCAGTAAATAAATACTGGGAGAGAAACGAAGAAACAGGTTTAATGGAAAGCAAAGAAGCTGTTTCAGTGTTTAAGATAAGATATCTCTTCATGTTTTAGGAGGTGTAAAATGCTGGTATATATACTTTCAATCTTAACACTTTTAAACTTTTCAGGTAAGGAGAGTGTAAAACTGAATGACAATGTAAAGGTGGAAATTTTCCTTGCCGGCAAACTTATGGTTGTGCCTATCCCGGGAGAAGAGCTAAGAGTCTCTTACATGGTTCCTGATAGTTTAAGCAAATTCTTTTCAATCGAAAAGGAGGATAGTTTAGTAAGAATATCTTTCTCAGACAGTTTTAAAATTAAGACTCTCAAACAATTAAAACACCTCAAAGATACTGTAGAGTTTTTTATAGAGCTCCCTCAGGATGTCATTATGAACCTCGAAATTGGAGGTGGAGCCCTTAAAAGTGATATAGAACTCGGCGGTTTAAGATTGAAAAAACTTATTTTGGAGTATGGTGCAGGAAAAGTTCATGTGAAATTCAGCGAACCCAATAGAATTGTAATGGACTACCTGGAGGTTTCTGTAGGCGCTTCTAAAATCGAATTCTCAATGCTTGGGAACGCCAACTTTGTAAAAGGTGAGATAAACTGTGGTGCTGCTTCTTTAAATATTGATCTTGGTGGCAAATGGAAGGAAGAGGCAGTTTTATACATAAACTCTGGCCTTGCAAGTATAACCTTACAGGCTCCCGAGGATCTTGCCTTCAATGTGATAAAGGAAGGCATAGTAAATCCGGGATTAGGAGAAGTAAGAACAAAGAACCCGAAGTTCACCATATATTTTGAGGGTGCCTTTAATGCTCTTAATTACGAGGTTTATGAAAAATAGTGAAAATAACTTTTTAGAAAAAGTAATTAGAATATAAAATCTTCAACTTACGTGGTATTGTAGAAATGCTTAGGAAATGAAAAATTTTAGATTAAAATTATAGCATAATGGCTAGCTTATAAAAGCAATATTTTTTAAGCCTTAAGCTCATTGCCAAGGAAAAAGTAAAAAACGATTACCTTTAGCTATTTTTTTCTTTTTTATCTATTTATCTGCCTTCTTGTGAGAATTTACGTTTTCCTTTCTGCATTTCACCAGAAAACAACCACATGTCTTGGAAGCTAAGTCTTTCATATAGCTTTTTACTTTATTAATCCACTTCATGTTAGGCCTCCTTTTTAGTGTATTAAATTCATTAAGTCATAACCTGCCTTGATTTTGAATACTATTTTTTCGTAATTTGATTCCCATTTCTTGCCATTCTTGGAAAGATTTTTGGTAAATCCCAGATAAATTCCGGTTGTACTACTTATATCGTAGGAAATAATGCCGTTCAGAGCCACTTCATCGTATCCTTCTTTATATTTTTTGTAGTTTAGATAGGGTTTGAAGGTTATTGCGTAAGTTAAAGGAATTTCTCCGAAAATCTGGAAAACGCTCTTTTCTGGCATTATATCACAATCAATAAAATCTTCTTGAAAGCCTATGTTAAATTTATTAAATGGGGAAAGATTTAATCTCAGGGCTATGTATTTTAAATCAGAACCGAAGTATTTCCCTGAGTTGAAGGATAAAGATATATTCTTCCAGCTGGAGAGGGAATAAGCAAAGGAAATAAAATTGATATCCATCCGCGCATCCGGCAATCCTGTGTAGTTAAGAAGTGCTCTGGAGGATCCCAAAGAGAATGAAAAAGGAGCAAGTGAAACACTTATACCCGGTCCATATTCTTCACTGATTAATTCATTGGTGTATTTGTCCTTACGAGTGGAATAGTTACCATATACGTTAATGTTAATTTTTGACAAGAGGAACTGATAATTTAAAGAAGCTGAATATTTTTTAACTCTGTCAAAATAAATCAGGTGAATTGGAGAAATAAAGGAAGAGTCTATACTTAAATAAGATAAGCTGAATCCAAGCCCCTTAAATTCTTGCCTCCTTTTCAATTTTACATATATTATATTGGATTTTGCATCCATCCTTTTCCCCCAAAGTCCAATTATATCCATTTTCACTTGTGGAATATAGAGATTCATATCCATTGAATACAAGGTAAAACTACCTTGAGCAGAGGCATTAAATATGCCTAAAATAAAGTTCTTTTCAAATGAGTATGTGGCTCTGGAAAAACCAACATATTTCAAAAGGGAATCTTTCACAAAATAGCCTGCGAAGGAGAGTTTCTTTCCTCTTGTGTAAAATTTTAAACCAGCTACAGGGTATTCAATATTTCTTGTCCTTACAAGTTCAATAGGGGTTGATATGAGATCTTTACCTTCTATAAAGAAGGGTCTTTTTTCAGGATAATTCACAGGAAGTCTTTCAAGATTAATTTGTTCTATATCAACTTCTACATCTGAGAAATCGGGTCTATGTGTGAGATCAAGGAGTGTCCCCGAACCTTCTTTAAATCTTGCTGTGGCACCATATCTGAAAGAAAAATTATCCTTCCCTTCCCTTCCCCTGAATGCTCCTTTTCTACTCTTAATTCTACTATCGGTATTAGAGAGTAAGAGGCGGATTCAATAAAGATTTTGTTGAAGTCGAGTTTCAAAGCGGCAATTCCTTTAACCTGTTGGAAAGAAGGTAACTTTACAAGCAACTGAAGTTCTGTACTCTTTGCTATATATCTTTCAATTTGTATTCCCCAATCAGTTTTTGCAAAGGATATAGATTTAAAATGAATAACCAGAAGTGCATCCCAACCATACTCAGTGTTTTTGACATCTACATACCAGTCCCCGTCCCATTCTTCCACATTACTTCCCCCTTCTGTAAGAATAAAATCCCTCTTTGTTCCTAGAGGATTAAACTGAAAACAATATGCTTCATTTCCCCTTCCCTGGGTATCTACATACACAAGGATCCAGTCATCAGCCATTATATTTTCTGAATCTCTTTTTCTAGTGGATGCCTGAATACCTTTTTGGTAATTTCTTGCAAATACATAGAGTGCATCCTGAGAGTAGCCTATCCATATGGTGGTAGATTCAGGGGGCTCAATGTCTTCATTAGGATAAACTTTTATGAGTTTGAAACCTGGATTAACCTTTAGATCTTTCATAAAACTCTGTTCATTTTTGTAGAAAGTGGGAACGATTTGAAGAGATACCAAGATGTAAAGCAACAGATTCATTTATACACCTCCTGTATTTTTTTTACCCAAATATATTATTTTGTTAAAATGGTTATAAAATCTTTCATTCCCGTGGAGGGTCATTATCAAGATTTTATTTTTTGTTCTTTTGAAAATCTCATCTAGGATAGCTTCCTTTTGGAGGAAGGGGTAAATCAAATCCTTTTGAAGTGTTAATTTTCTTCATTCCTTTTACCTCCTTTCTGTTTATCTTCCCTCCCCTACTATTTTTCAAAGAGCTATAAGAAATAGTGCAAAGAAGATGCCAATTTCGAATATATTCTTATCTTATTGGCAATTAAGTAGTTCTATATATCCAACAAATTTGATATGAGAAGGAGAATTCGCACATTTAAGGTTAATTCTGTTTTTTCTTATACTAATAAATAAAAGTCGGATGTGAAGGAAAATTCCTTCAAGTGAGATTTAATTCTCTTATTACCATGGGATTTTTTATTTAAAAATTTCCAGAATTATTTTGCAATTTGACATTTATAAGAATACTCCGTTATAATTCCCTCAAAGGTAGAACAAAATTTAAAATTTTACAGATATAATAATATGAGGATAAAATTAAGATTTACCTCATATGATGGTTTTCTTGTTTTGCCAGTGCACTACAATTACTTACTCCAGAGTATGATTTACCGGAATCTGGAACGTTCACTTGCAGATTGGCTACATGAAGAAGGATTCAGATATTATAAAAGAAAGTTTAAACTTTTTACTTTTTCGAGGTTGTTTGGGAAGTTTAGAAGAGAAGGTGATGATCTGGTTTATACCGGTCAGGTTTGGTTTAAAATAGGGTCTCCTTATACCAAGTTACTGGAATCCCTTGCTACTCATCTTGTAAAAGCTCATGAGATAACAATTAATAGGCAAAAATGTGTTCTTGATGCCATTGAGGTGGAGATGAAGAAAGAATTTAAAGGTCCCCAATTGATTAAAATGTTATCTCCTATGACGG
>Ga0190338_1000215_pt1 | contig 10415 bp, 7 predicted proteins | sample 4872041112_MG_FD_163434 | JGI IMG/M metagenome (GOLD analysis project Ga0190338, IMG submission 163434) | Hydrothermal vent sediment bacterial communities from Southern Trench, Guaymas Basin, Mexico - 4872-04-11-12_MG | ecosystem: Environmental > Aquatic > Marine > Hydrothermal vents > Sediment ... | reverse complement strand
GATAAGGCGAGACGATATGAAGGTTGTTCCCCACCCCCATCGCTCCCCCGGTTTTCACCCTGTGGGAATCGATAACTCGTCTTATCTTGGCTACCGTATCCTTTTCGTCCACCTTCATCATTATCTCCCGCACGATGAGCCCCTTTGGAGTGAGCCCCTTTGCCTTCCAGCTTGAGTTGGTGTTCGACTTGTGGGTAAAGGCGGCGACCCCGCGCTCGTTCATCGCCGAATAGGTGCCGATGAAACCGGGCCACATCACCGAGACATAGCGGAAGCCCTTCTCCGGTGCCACCGCAAAGATGAGGACATCGAGTACCGTCGTCTTCCTTAGATCGTTCTCCCCGTCCATATCCCGCCCGATGATCAGCCCACCTTTAAGCTCCTTGTTTTCGGTCATCTTCCCCCAGGCGGAGACCGAGGAGCAGGAGAGCGAGAGCCACTCGCCATAGGCGTTTAGGGCAAGGATGTCGTCCATCGTCACATCGCGGTTCAAAGAGGGGATGAAGAGCGATTTCCCGCTTGCCCGCATCCCATCGAGCATCCCCCTCACCTCTTCGAGGTAGGATTTATCGTAGCTAAAGTTCTTTTTGACGAAGGGAAGTACCTCCTTCTCGTACCTCCTTCGGGAGCGGGCGCCGAACTCGAGGTTGAAGAACTCGATCATATCCCTTATCTGGCTTGCCAGAAGAAAACCATGGGCATACCCTCGCTGATAGGAAGAACCATAGAGCTTGAGGACATAGCGCCCCTTCACCAAGGCGAGCTCGCCTCCCTTCGTCTTCCGCGGGGCTCCCATCGGGGTGGGCGCTTTTAGAGGGATGTTGATCCCGGAGATATCGACGCCTTTCTTTACCACCAGTGGGTCCAAACCTCCGGAATCCGCCGAATACCAACCGGTTGGCTCGTAGTTCTGATAGTCCACCTTCCCATTTCCGTTCTCATCAAGGAAGGAGAAGAGGTAATACCGCCCCGGAGAAAGCCCCTTCACCCGGAAGGGTCTCCCTGAAAGGCGGATCTTCCTTACTGGTTTTTCCTCCCAGATGTCTGGCGGTCGCTTGCTCTTCTCTTTTCCCGCGAAGATGTAGAGGTAAAGGGGTGCTTTTATCCTCTTCTGATAGACGATCTCACCGGAGATCGAACCTGTCATCCCCCCTTTAATAAAGGGGAGAAGAAGGAGGGGGATAACCCCTCCTAAAAGAAAAACCAATTTTCTGGCTGAGTCTTTCATCTACTTCTCCTTTTTAAGGAGGAATTTATCAAAGAATTCGTCGATCTTCTCGAAGGTGTTTGCCCAAGCCTTATGGGAAAGGAAGCTATGGGGTTCGTCGGGGTAGACATAGAACTCGAAGTACTTGCCTGCCTTCATCAGGGCGCGGGCGAACTTTATTGACTGCTCGAAGGGCACATTCCTATCTGCATCGCCGTGGAACATTATGATCGGTGAGGAAAGCTCGGAGACGAAGTTTATCGCCGAGGAGAGGAGGATGAGATCGGGTCTTTTGGCGATGCCACCGCCAAGCATATCCCGCCAGAAGGGGGAATAATGGGCGAAGTCATCCCAGTCGCAGATCCCATGGAGGGCGGCACCGGCAGCTATCTCTGCAGAGTTTCGGGCGATGAGGAGCATCGTTAGGTATCCACCATAGCTCCCGCCCCACATCCCGATCCTTTTCGGGTCAACATAAGGTAGCGATTGCAAAAATTCTACCCCGCGAAGTACATCCTCATAGTCACCTCTCCCTATATCCCCCTTGAGCGCTTCTCGAAAACGTCTTCCGTAGCCGATCCCTCCCCTGTAGTTTATCGAGAGAACCACATAACCCTTGTGAACGAGATACTGCCCGAAAGCATAGTGTCGGGCGTAATAGTGGCTGTAATGGAAGCCGGCTAACATCTGCCTTATCGGTCCCCCGTGGAGGAATATTGCTGCTGGCCTTTTCTCTCCTGGTTTGATGTCCTTAGGTATAAAGAGAAAGGCGGTGATGGTGAGGCCCTTGCTGGGGTAGGTGATGATCTTAGGGGCGACAAGGAGGTCTTTGGTAAGTCCTGGTGGCATCGAGTGGGTGATCTGTCTCTTTCCTTTTCCCTCAGCGTCCATCAACCAGATATCCTGCACCGCGTAAGGAGAGGAATGGAGATAGGCGATCTTTTTGCCATCGGGCGAGATCGAGGGATAGACATTTATATCCTCTCCCGCTATTTTCCTAATCTTACCGCTCTTGAGGTCAATAAGGTATATCTGGCGCCGATTTATATCGTAACGATTCCCAGAGATGGCGAGTAAGCTCCCCGCTTTGGCGAGCGCCCAGGACTCGTCCTCATATTTCCCCTGGGAGAGAGCTCTCTTCTTGCCGGTTGCAATATCTATGATATAGGGATGGAGGTATCCGGAAACCTCGGAGAAAATGATGATACTTTTGCCATCCGGTGTAACCAGTATCCGATGGGGACGGAACCAATCGCGATTTTCATCGCGATCGGAGAAAAGTTTTTTCATCTCCCCCGTTTCGAGATCAGTTGCCACTACCTCCGCGTATTTACCTCGGTCATCATATAACTTGTAGTAGATGAGATATCTCCCATCTGGGGTGAAGACCGGGTTCCTGTCGAATTGCCACGAGGGGTTCAAGAAACGGTAACTATCGTCCTCAAAGGAATAAAGCCCAATGAAGCTATGGGACTTGCGATAGGAGACGAAAGCGATTTTCCTTCCATCAGGTGAGAAGATGGGTGATATGTCCTCCCCTCGATCTGTAAATAGCAATCTCCCTCTGCTCTTAGCAAGATCGTAGAGGTAAATCCTTCCTCCTTCGGAGTAGATAATCCTCCCGCCATCAGGGGAGAAGGAGTAAGAGCGGGGCGTCTCCTTCCCTTCGGTTATCTCCCTGGGGGTTCCCCCATTTACGGGAACAAGGATGAGCTTTTTATCCTTCACGGTGAGGAGCAGGTCTCCCTTGGGAGAGACGACTGGGGTGCCGAGTTCCCGGGCTTTGAAGGCGGTAATCTTCTTGAGCCTTCCTGAAGATAGCTCATAATACCAGATGTCGACATACCCCAGATCATTATAACGAAAGAAGAACTTACCGCTATCTGGGCTCCAGACGATGGGCCTTAGTGGAACCTTGAAATCATGGTAGGTTCCAATGGTGATTTTGCCCTCGCCAGCGAAGGCTAAGAGCCCTATTAGGAGAAGGCTTAAGCTGATGAGATATATCCTTTTGCTTCTCATTTGATACCTCCCTGGGCTTTACATCCATTGACTCTGGCTTCCCTTATTTTAAGGGAATTTGTCCATCAGTGCCAGTGATTTAAGGGGGAGTTAGTCATTTTATCTTTTTTTGTAATTTTCTAATTTTTTTCTTGACAAGCCAAAAATGACATATTACTCTTATTTTGTAATTTGTAATTCCAGATGAAAGATAGTGAATTAAAAGGTAATCCCCCTTGAAGATGGTTAAGAAGATAGCTGCCTAAAAGGAGGTAAGGGCGATGAGTAGTAGATGGAAGGGGAGAATAGCGTTTGCTACCATTCTCCCTGTTTTAGTTTTTGCTCTTTCCGCCTATGGCGGGGAGAAGGAGATCAAGAAGTTTGAGATTTTGCTCTCCGCAGGTTCCTCTTCCACTGCATCGGGTACCGGTTTCTCGCCGTCCGCTGGATTTACATTTTACCTTCGGAAGAACCTCGCCCTCTCTGCTGATTTCGGAATCTCCTACCACATACCGAGGATCGACTTTCAGGAGGAGTTTGGAATACCTGTTGGCGAAGCCGAGCGATATGTTCATATCAGGATTGGCAAAAATTACCGGCTGTTTTCCTCTGTTGCTTTGGAGTACTCTTTTCCCCTTTCTCGCCGATGGAAGCCCTTCCTGACCGCTGGTATCAGCTGGTGTCGGGATTATGTTGATTTCAAATACACAGGGAGTGTTATGAATGATTATATCCCTTACGGAGCTCCAGTCCCTTATGAAACTGATTATACCTATCGGAAAAGCCCCAACGCTCCCTTAATGCTTCTTGGTGGTGGTATCAGATGCCGGACTTTCAATGATCAGTTCATCAAGTTTTCTCTACGGAACTTAGGTGTTGGCACCGATTTTGCCACCTATCAACTTATCGTCAGCTGGGGCTTCAGGTTCTAACGAGGATTTTTAAGGAGAAATAGGAAATGAAAAAGAGGAAGATTTTTAACCGAAGGGTTTGGCTATGGATCTTCGCATTTTCTTCCTGCATAGTCCTTTTCCCCCTGGCGGTGTTCCCCGCTGAGCAGAAAAAGAATGGATTGACCTTTTCCCTTGGCGGCTTCACCAATTATGACTGCCTTGTGAGGATGTTTTATAGTGCAGGCTACGAATTGAAGACATCTCCCCGTACTTCCTTTTCGGTGGCGATCTGGTATGCACCTCTGAAGCCCGGCAATGGATATAGCGGAGAGGAGTATAAGGTAGAAGAATGGCAAAAGAATGGCTTTAAGAATAGAATCGGGCACGATAATTTTACCCAAATCTCTCAAGGTGGCTTTGCCCTCGGTATTGATATCGGCTGTTATTTCTATTTCAGCGGTTTCGATAGTGATGCCTCTGCTTTTGTCTACATCGGGGTCGACCACCATATGATAAATGAAACCTATCGGATGTTCGACAATGAGTCATCCATTACCCAGGAGTTATCTGTATGGGAAAGTTGTCCCAGCCTTGATTTGGGAGTAGGACTTAGATGGTGGTGCAGTGATAGGTATTCAATGAAGCTGGAATGTCGAATAGGAAGAGGTGCCTCCTTACGGGTAGGTACCGGTGAGTGGCAATGGCCCGTAACCAGCTTTAGTGTTTCGTTCGTTTCCCACTTTTAAAACGAAATTGGATGTCAACCTTATGACCTAAGGAGAGGAAAAATGGGTAAAAGAGCTTTTACCATTTTCCTGCTATTCCTTTTGGTTTCCGTCTCCTCCTTTGCCGGCAATGAGGAGAAAAAAAAGCGCTTAGAATAACCGGCTATGTAGGCGGTGGTGTTGCGAAGAGGTGTTTCATCGATTATTCACGGGGAGGGGGGACAACCGCTTGGGAGGGGGATTTCTCCCTTGGACTTACCGTTGAAAAGGAGATCTCCCGGATGTGGAGTATAGTCGTCTCCACGGGCTATTCCTCAAAGGTGATCGATTATTCGGACCTTGAAAGTTCCGCCACTGGTAGGTTCTTCAACTCTGGTCTGGTAACCGTACCTTCCTATCCCACATCGAACCCGGATATAGAGCCGGACTTCACGATCTCCGTTCCTAAGGAGTTCAGTATCGTGGTTGACATTGGAGGGAGGTTCTATCCCTATCGCACTGCCGATGATAAACTTGCTCTATTTCTCCATTTCAGCTTATTAGGTTTTTATTATGACTGGGCGAGATTTCACTACCAATTGGTAACGGGTCCTGAGGGGGAGTATGTATCAAGCCGATATTTTCACCGTATTATCTTACATCGTTTTGGGGTGGGGGTCAGGTATTCGATCAGGGATAGATTATACCTCGAGCCTTTATTCATGATAGAAGAGGGAGGTAAGAGGAATAATTTTTACTTGGGGATAGGCTATCGGTTCTGAGAGGTCATTTTAATTCAGGAAATAACTCGGGGATGAGGCGGGGGTGATCGAGGACGAGCAGGGCACCAGCTTCGCGGAACAGTTCCCTAAGGCGCTTTCCTCCGATCCCGGGAGGCATCACCCCGATCGGATGGGCAGAGGCGGAGATACCCGCCTTGATGTCGTCCACATTATCCCCGAAATAGTAAGCACGTTTTGCCCCGAGTAGCGACATCGCCTTCGCCACCGGGTAAGGATGGGGTTTCTTCTTCCCGTTTGGTGTTTCATCGAGGGTGATCACCGCATCGAAGTAGTCTTTGATGCCGAATCGACTGAAGGCGAGTTCCGTCGCCTTTCTCGTTCTCCCGGTGGCGACGCCCAGCTTGAACCTTTTTTTGAGCTTGGCGAGTACCTCGGGAGGGATGAGGAGATGTTCCTTTAAATAGAGTGGCTCTTCGCCTCCTTCCCCGAAATAACGCCGATTGAACGAGGAAACCACCTCGGAGAAGGAAACCTTCACCCCCCGGTCCTCGATCATCCTCTTGGTGAGCTCCCAGTCGTCGTTTAGACCGCCTTTTTCCTTGTACTCCTGAACCTCCTCCGGCGTGGGGAGATAACCGGTAAACTCCGCCACCGTCCTCCTTATCGCCTCGCGGTAGGATGAGGAGACATCGATGAGCACCCCGTCGATGTCGAAGATGAGGGCATCGGGGCAGGCTATCTCTGCAAGCACGAAAGTGAATTTCTCCATATCCTCCTTGCGGCCTATGGAGATGCGGACCAAGCCATCTTCAAGGGGCCTTACAAAGATCCCCCTTTCCCTGAGGTAGGAAACGACCATATCCGCTCTCATCCCAAGCTTCATCAGGAAGAAACTGGTCTTGGTGGGGTGGTAAGGGATGCCGAGTTCATCAAGTCGGGAGAAGGTAAATTCCCGAGCCTTTGCCGTCTCCCGGATCACGAAGTCGACATATCCTGCGTCATCGATGGCAGCGGAAAGGAGGGCAAGGCTCACCGCACTTACGGTAAAGGGGAGGATCACCCGCCAGAGGAGGGAGATGTTTTTCCTGTCGGAGACGATATAACCCACCCTCGCTCCGGCAAGACCATAAGCTTTGGAGAAGCTTCCTATGATGAGGAGGTTGTCGTATCTTCTTATCAAGGGGACGAGGCTTCGCCCGGCGAAATGATGGTAAGTCTCGTCGATGACGATGAGGGAATCCCTTCCCCGCTCGATTATCTCGATGATATCCTCTTCGGGAATGACGGTTCCCATCGGGTTGTCCGGGGTGATGAGGACGATGAGCTTCGTCCTTTTCGAGATGGCGGAAAGGAGCTTCTCCTTGGGGAAGGAGAGATCGGGGGGATAGGGGATATCGATGATCTTCGCCCCGGCAAGCTCAGCGCATTTTTTAAAGGTTATGAAGGTAGGGGTCGGGATGACCACTTCGTCTCCCTCCTCGAGGTAGGTATTTGCTATCGTCTGGATCGCCTCATCCGCACCGTTGGTGAGCAGTACCTCCTCGGGCAAAACCCCCAAGGATCGGGCGAGCTTCTCCCGGAAAGGGGTGGGATCGGGATAGCGAGAAAGTGTCTCGGGATCGAAATTCTTAAGCGCCTCCTTAACCTTAGGAGGGGGACCAAACGGGTTTTCATTTAAATGTAGCCTTATCCCCTCATCAGGAAGAAGAGGGAGGGGATGCTCTTTTGCCCTTTCCACCTGCTTTCTCGGCTTTCTCATTTATCATCCCCGATGTGAAGTTGCACCTGCCATCCCATTATAGGATTTAAAGCTCTCCCAGTAAAATATCAATTTCCTTAAAATGCCTCTTTCCCAATCCTTAAATTTATAATCTTAGAATTCCCCAACCAATTTACCCCCTTATATATATATCAAAGTGTTGGTTTTTTCTATTGAGAAAAGTTTTTTGAAAAAAATCTTGACATCGAGAAAGAGAGCGATAAAATCCTCCTTTGTAGGAGGAGATTGAGGTGAGAGAATTTCCGGGTAAATCAGGATCAAGGATCTTCAAAGCCTCAATCTATCCCTCTCTCCTTATTAGCGATTCCCGTAACAGCCTCATAATAATAGTGTTGTAATAAGGGCCTCGTTTAGCAGGCGCCCTATAGGCTCAAACGAGGCCCTTATTTTATTGGCAGAGGTGTATTTTTATTTCAATTCGCGGGACAGGAGAGAGAGAAAATCAGGGAGTTTTTATCCCTTTCCAAAAGGGGAGAGATGAAAATGAGAAATAACCAGGATGAGATTACAGAGACAAAAGGAGGGAGAAAAATGGCAAAAAAAGTAATGGTGTTTGATTCAACCCTACGGGATGGAGCCCAGGCAGAGGGGATCTCCTATTCGGTTGAGGACAAGTGGAAGGTTGTGAAAGCCCTCGATGAGCTCGGGGTGGTTTACATCGAAGCCGGTAATCCCGGCTCGAACCCAAAGGACCTGGAGTTTTTCGATCAAGCAAGGAAGGTCAAGCTGAAGCATGCCGAGTTGGTCGCCTTTGGGAGTACCAAGCGAAGAGGAACAAAGGTTGAGGACGATTCGAATGTTCGATCACTCCTTAGCGCTAATACCCGGGTGGTGGCGATCTTTGGAAAGAGCTGGGACTTTCATGTCAGGGAGGTGATCAGGGCGACCTTGGAGGAAAACCTGAAGATGATCGAGGAGACGATCGCCTTCTTCAAGAAGAAGGGCAAGGAGGTCATCTTCGATGCGGAGCATTTCTTCGATGGAATGAAGAATAATCCAGGCTACGCCCTGGCTACCCTCCAAGCAGCGGTTGATGGTGGTGCGGATTGGTTGGTTTTGTGCGATACCAATGGGGGTTCCTTTCCCAAAGAGATATTCGAATTCACCAAAGAGGTGGCAGAGAGGTTCTCCGTACCCCTCGGCATCCATTGTCATAACGATAGTGGCCTCGCGGTCGCCAACTCGATTATGGCGGTGGAGGCTGGTGTCACTCAGGTCCAGGGGACATTTCTTGGCTTTGGAGAGAGGTGCGGAAACGCCAATCTCTCCACATTGATCCCCAATCTCCAGTTGAAGAAGGGATATCAGTGTATCCCGAAGGATCAGATGGCAAGGCTCACCACCACTGCCCGCTATATCGCTGAGGTCTCCAATATCGCTTTGGATACTCGACTGCCTTATGTGGGAAAAAGCGCCTTCGCCCATAAGGGGGGAATGCATGTTGATGGAGTGCTCAAGGATCCTCGTTCATTTGAACATATAGAGCCAGAAAGGGTGGGCAATGAGAGGCGATTTCTCCTCTCCGAGGTTTCTGGCAGGAGTACCATCTTGAAGAAGCTTCAAAAGATCGATCCCGAACTCAGGAAGGATTCGAAGGAGACGCAAGCGATTATCGATCTGTTGAAGGAGCTGGAGCGCCAGGGTTATCAGTTCGAGGCAGCGGAATCCTCGTTCGAGTTGATGGTCCGGAAGCACCTCGGGCTCTATGAGCCGTTTTTCCGATTGGAGAACTTCACCGTCGTTGATGAACAACCCTTGCAGGATGATGCTGTCTCCTCTTCAGCCATCATCAAGGTCGATGTCGATGGGAAGAAGGAGATCACCGCTGCCCAGGGTGATGGCCCGGTGCACGCTTTGGATCGAGCCCTCCGTAAAGCACTGGAGGTGTTCTATCCCGAACTTAAGGAGATGCATCTAACCGATTTTAAGGTTCGGGTGCTCGATCCAGAGAGGGCGACAGGAGCCAAGGTGCGGGTTCTAATCGAGACCACTGACGGAAAGGAAAGCTGGACCACCGTTGGCGTTTCCACTGACATCATTCAAGCCAGCTGCCTCGCCTTGGTCGATTCCATCGAGTACAAGTTGCTCAAGGATATAGGGAAAAAGATGAGTAAGGTGACCTTCTGAAGGAACGGTCAGGATGGAAGGAGAATCTATGAGAAGTGATAAAGCGAAGAAGGGTTTAGAGAGAGCTCCCCATCGTTCGTTGTTGAAGGCAATGGGATACATCGATGAGGAGATAAAAAGACCCTGGATAGGGATTGTAAACGCCCATAACGAGATCATCCCGGGGCACATTCACCTGGACGAGATCGCTCGGGCAGTAAAGGTAGGGGTGCGGTTAGCGGGAGGAACGCCCATAGAGTTTCCCGTCATCGGGGTATGCGATGGGATAGCTATGGGACATATCGGGATGAAGTACTCCTTAGCCAGCCGGGAGCTCATCGCCGATTCGATCGAGGTTATGGCTCTTGCTCATCAGTTTGACGCCCTGGTTATGGTGACCAACTGCGACAAGATCGTGCCCGGGATGCTGATGGCAGCAGCCAGGCTGAACATACCCACCGTTCTGGTGAGTGGAGGACCGATGCTGGCGGGGAGAATAAAAGGAAAAAATATCAGCCTATCCAATGTCTTTGAGGCGATCGGCGGGGTTAAAAGCGGAAGGCTCTCCGAGGATGAGCTTTATCGGTATGAAGAGCAAGCCTGCCCTGGATGCGGCTCCTGTGCCGGTATGTTTACCGCCAATAGTATGAACTGCCTCTCCGAGGCTTTAGGGATGGCATTGCCCGGAAACGGCACCATCCCCGCAGTCTATGCCGAGCGGTTGCGCCTGGCTAAGAAGGCGGGGCTCGCTGTCCTCGAGCTCCTAAAAAGGGATATCAAGCCGAGGGATGTGATGACGAAGGAGGCGTTCTTAAACGCCCTCGCGGTGGATATGGCTCTTGGAGGGAGCACGAACAGCCTGCTTCATCTGCCGGCGATCGCCAATGAGGCGGGGGTTAGCCTCGACCTTGAGATCGTGAACGAGATCAGCGGAAGGACCCCCAACCTGTGTCGCTTAAGTCCTGCCGGACCGTATCATCT
>Ga0190338_1000214_pt1 | contig 10443 bp, 8 predicted proteins | sample 4872041112_MG_FD_163434 | JGI IMG/M metagenome (GOLD analysis project Ga0190338, IMG submission 163434) | Hydrothermal vent sediment bacterial communities from Southern Trench, Guaymas Basin, Mexico - 4872-04-11-12_MG | ecosystem: Environmental > Aquatic > Marine > Hydrothermal vents > Sediment ... | reverse complement strand
CTCTCCCAGTATGGGGTCCGCGCCTCCCCTGACGTATTCCTCGACCACGGAGAAGCTTGATCCGCTCTTGTATCTCAGGCTGGAAGTGTAGGTGTCGATAAGCGTCAGGTTCTCCAGGTCTGCTCTTAACACAACTTTTATGTGGGTGGAGTTCTTCAGGAAATCAAGCCTCCCAGATCTACAGTTGAACTTGACGTAGCTGGAAGAATACATCTTGCTCCCTACCTCCTCGACTATGTCGGCCAGTATAACCATGGCTTCCTTAGCCTCATTATACTCGGCTTGAGCAACTTGAAGCTCTATCATGTGGGTTGCCACGTTAGCCGAAACCAGCGTAACCACCAGTATGGTCGTAGCTATTATCAAGGAGCTTAGGGTTTCGGAGCCTCTCCTGTCGGCTAGCAGCCTCCTTCCCGTTCCACTCTTAGGTGGGGCTGCAGCCTTGACGATTCCATGTGCATATCGCCGAAAAGTACAGGTTGGATGGAGCTCTACACTCATGGCGCCTTTCTACCCTCCCACCCCTATAAATCCTCCCAGGTTTATCATGGGGCTGAGGAGGAATGCTAGCAGCGTTACAGCCACTAGGAGTGTTGCATGGATGAAACCGCCTGAAACTCTGCCGCTGCCTATCTTGCCCGCTGTCAATCCAAGCATGTACATCTGCAGCGGCAGAGGCGTCATAAGAATCTTCACGAGGGTTACCATGGGCAGGGATGTACCCGCTACTGTCAACATATCGTTCATGAAGGAGAGAAACGATAGGCTGACCATGATCAGCAGGGCTGCACCTAGATATGGCACGAAGAGGAGCGGCCTTAAAAGAGCCTTCCTCTCCTTCTCTATAAGCATGGAGGTTTCGGAGAATCTAGCCATCACCTCGAGCGTCTCAACCGTGCCGCCGCCAACCTCTATTGTATCCACCAGCAGGAACAGGTTAGCCGAGATAAGCCAGCTGTTCAAGGCTTCAGACAGCTCCTCGTAGATCTTACGTAGGGGGAGGCCCCAAACTATCCCCCTGCTGATCCTGCCTAGAATTTTGCTGAAGCCTCCATAGTTTCTACTGGAGATATGCACCAGGCATTTTTCAGGCGTTAACCCGCTCTTCCTAGTTTCGACCAGATCCCTCAGGAAGCTTGTTAAGCCCGTGCTGTAAGCCACGCTTCTTCTGGACTGTAAAGCCTCATGTATGGCTGCGGGTATGGTTCCGGCTATGAGACATAGACATAACATGACTGCCGGAGTGAACCCCTTATTGCCCAGATGGGCTTCAGTTAACCCTTCTATCCACGATACGAAGGGGGCTAGCTGCGGGAGACCCTGCATGCCGAATACGTAAGGTATCACGGCCCCAGCGGCCACCAGACCTATAAGGGGAAGGGCCGCTATGAAGGCTGTGTATCTGCTGGAAACCTTCTCCGGGTAGCTTATCTGATTTGAATCTGCCAGGTAGATGAAGAACCCGTTTATGGCTGGGATGGCTACAAACGAGAAGAGGAAGAAGATTTCAGGAGGCATAGGCATGCCTAAAACGTCGCTCATGGAAATTGAGACGACGAAGAAGAGATATAGCCCTATACCGCCGAGGCACACGACTGTTATGCAGGCCTCCATTAGAAGGCTGAGCTTGTCTGCTACGCTTTTAACCTTGGACAGCATCTCTTTAAAGAGGATCTCGGCCTTCCTGTAAACATGGTCGGCTACGTCGCCTCCGCTCCTTAAAGTCGAGACGTACCCAAGCACGAGCTCCTTGAAACCTTTAATGTTCATGGCGTTGGCGAACTTCTCCAGGGTGAAGATGGGGGCAACGCCCTTGGTAAGCGTGGCTGCCTCAAGCTTAGATATGTACTTGGCTGTATTCCTGAATATTCGGCTTCCCTTCAGCCTCCTGAGGCCTTCGTAGAGCGGCAGGCCGCTGGAAACCATGACCGCGAGGTATGAGGCTACATAGGGCAGCTCAAGCTCGAAGCCGTACAGCTTGCCCTGCGCGACAATTATGGGGATGATGCTGCCCACTAAAATAACCAATACTGGGGACACTAGAAATAGCAGTATAAGCGGGATAGGAAGCAGCGAGAGCGTGCGAAGAAGCGGTAATAGATATGGAGGAACATCCAGCTGAAAACATGCGGTTAAAATTAGAAGAATCGAAAATGAGGCGGGTATAAGCATAATTATAGCCGTGAGGGCAAGGATTGAGGCATACACGTAGGGATGAATCTTCGACCCTGAAAGCTCAAGCCACCTGTCAAGCCATGGGAAGGCTAAGGCTATCCTTTCTCCTAGGGGGCCGAGGCGGTCGTAGCAGAAGCTCTTAAACCCCACCGTTTTCACCTCTGCACGATCGGAGCCTCTACCGGTCTAAACTTCCCCATATAGTAGGATCTTACCGCCTCGGCAACCTCCCTGTGGGATCTGACACCCTCCTTGAGCAAGATCCCTAAAAACTCCGCCCTTCTATCCAGCTCTGAGAGTATGCCGTCTAGATTTAAAACCGTCCTACGGCTTATCCTCTTCAACAACACGCTTCGGCTGAAATCGGCCTGAAACCTGTCTTCGTATGGAATCCACTCAGCTATAACCTGGTGTTTCCCGTCACCGTCCAGCTCCCATATGGTTCTGACTCTTCTCACGGCTTTACGGCCACCGTCCCGGGCTATGGTTGTACGTTCCACGTGAAGCCAAGCGTTCATCAGAGGCAAGTAAACCTTGGATATGTTCATCGGAGGAGAGGTAAGCCTCTTCATGGCGTAGTCAAGGCTGTCAGCGTGCATGGTGGACATGCCTCCATGGCCTGTGGCTAAGGCTTGGAATAGGACGTAGGCCTCCTCCCCCCTCACCTCGCCCACTATCAGATAGTCAGGCCTGTACCGCAGAGACGTCTTCACAAGGTCGAAGAGGGTGACGGATCTGGCAGTGGCTCCTGCAAACCCGAACTCCTCCCTGCTCGTGAACGGAACCCAATTTTCATGTGGTATGTTTATCTCGGCGGTTTCCTCCACAGTTACCATCTTCACTTCAGGCCTTATCAGGCCGAGTATAGCGTTGAGCATGGTGGTTTTACCAGCTCCGGTTCCTCCAAGAACCATAATGCTCATCTTGTTTTCCACGAGCATCCACAGGTAAGCCGCGATCTCCAAACTGATAGTGCCCATGGATATAAGATCCAATATAGAGAAGGGGTTCTCCCTAAACTTCCTTATGCAGAAGGTGCTTCCGAAATTCGACACTTCACGCATGAAGGTGGCTGCTAGCCTATGCTTGCCTGGCAGCGTGGCATCGAGGATGGGGTGTGCACTCGAGATGTGTTTGCCCGACTGATGTGCCAGCCGAATGATGAAATCGTTTAGAGCCTCCTCCCTCACGAACACCAGGTTGGTCGGCATGCTTTCGTAATGCCTGTGATAAACATAGATGGGAACGCCTACACCATTGCAGGAGATATCCTCAATGTTGAGATCCAGCATAAGTGGGTGAATGTGGCTGAAACCCGCAAGCTCTCTGGCGACATAGTATAAAATCTTACGTCTAGAATCCTCTGATTCTGGACGCAGTCTCTTATAACTTTTCATTAAAGCTTCAGCTTCAGAGACTACATAGTGCTCCCTGTCAACGCCCTCCCCGGGAGGATCCAGCTCCCTTTCCATGAAGGATAGAAGCCTCTCCAGTACAAGCTTCTCATCCGCATCTAGAGGCTCCTCTAAGGCGTAATACCTAACCTGACCCAAGCTGTCCTCGGCTATGACAACCTTGACGTAAGGCTCGTAAACCCAGTACTCATCTAGAATGTGGCTCTCTGCAGGTAGAGGGTGAACGACTAGATCTATCTGCTCCCGAGTGAGGTTTCTCCTAGCCCCACCGAAAATACCCTTCAACCTCCTAGCCATTAATAAAAGCCTCACAGTCGCACACCCCATCCCGGTTGAAATAATTGAAAAACATAATTGAAAAACATGGATGACTAAGGAAGTGTTATTATCTTGGGATATTCCTTACCTGCAACCGTATGCAGCTTTATCTCAAGGCTCAAACCAGAAGTAGCCACGCTAGTGCCCATAGCCGCATTGTGTGGTAGCGTTATCCCGATATATTTCAACGAACCGCTGGTCAACGGCTCTGAAACAGACACTGGAGAAGAAGCATTATCAAAGTCGAGGTTACTGTCATCAGCGACAGTACAATTAGCGTAGTCAACAGGAGTACCTGTGGCATTCGTGACGAATACTTCCGATATGGTTACTCCGTTTAGCAGTATGTCATCTATCGTGGCATCTGCTGATCCTGTGTTCTTCACCTTTAATGTTATCTTCCAATAGTTATTGTCAGAATCCCACTGTACGTTTGCATATGATATTTCGATTTTTTCGAATCTTGTGTATAGTCCAGCTATGCCTCCCATCCAGTATGCTATGGCGACCGCTATCGTAATCGTTACCGCTACGATTATCACAGTCGCAAGAACCGGGCTTATTCCTTTTCTATTTAACCTAACTCTTCTTAGACACATACCTGAAACCTCATGTAGTTATTGCGATTTTCATAGATATAAATTTTGCTACAAAATGCAAGAATTTGAACAACCTTTAGATTAATTTAATATGTTGTTGCAAAAATCAAATTTTAATTTCAGAGAGGAGGCATAAAATGCTAGGTTTAGCAGAATTATATTAGAGGCCATGTGCCCTGTCGGTAGAAGAAGAAGCTGGTGCTTGCAGGCATCCATACCATAAATGCTGCCCGACACACCGAGAAAAATCAGTTTATTTCTTCTTCTTGAGAAGCCTGCGTTTTCCAAACAAACTGACGAAAAGAGAGAGTTCTCTTTAACTTAATGCAGAACAATATTGCTTTTTGATGCAAAAAAGTTCATTAAAATTTATTTTTTATTCAGAAATGTGCAAGAGGATAAAGCTTATATATAAAAATTCGCAAAAAAGTTCTGTGTGTGTAGGAATGAAAGCTCAAAATATTAAGAGGTTAATTCCGCTGCTACTGTTAGCCCTGCTAATGATCAGCGTTTTCCCGGTTTACGCGGCCAACGAAGATCTGAAGGTCACCGTCCACGCAAAGAAGGGTGAAAACAACAGCATAGTCATCTCAGGAAAGATAATACTTAAGGGGATAGAATGTGAGGATGATGCGGTAAAGGTCACAATAACGATTCATACGCCCTTAGAAGAAACAAGTCGAAATAAAATGGTTCCTGTCGGAGACGTTAATGAGCATGGAAGCACAACCCTAATATATGAAGAGACAATTTGCAACGTTGTAAGTGAGAAGGGAATGTACACTGTGTCTGTCACGGCTTCGATAGACGGCTATTCGGCAACAGCCGTTTTCAAATTCGACCCGCCATGCGGCGGAACGCCTGGATGCCCACTCTAAAAGGAATACAGGCCATAAACTTGCAAATCTTCAGGGAGCGCGTAAAATGGGGAACTTAGATGAGTCTACGCTTAGACTATTATCCACTCTTGCAAAATATCCTAAAGGCTCAATTAGACAACTAAGCAGAAAACTTAATGTATCCCCAGCTATCCTTAAAGAGAGAATACGTAAACTGTATGAAGATAAAGTTTTGTACGGGGTTTCCGCCACAATCGACCCTTATTCTGTAGGTTTAAAGATTGTGGCGGTCTTCGTGCAGGTCTCTCCCTCAAAACTTGAATTATTTGAGAGGGTATGCGATCTTCATCCATACACTCATTATAGGGTAAGGTGCTTTGGTCCCATAAATGGGATATTCTCAATCTTCACAGTGCCATCCGAGAAAGAGTATATGTTAGTGGAGCTCCTCCAGCAACTTGAAAGCGAAGGTATAGTGGAGGGTTCACGGGTCGAGATCCCGGTAACAACAAGTGTTGGAGGAGAGACGGACTTCAGCCTATATGATCCGGAACATGGCTGGCGAATTAATTGGAGCGAATGGTCAAAAAAGATTGAGGAGGCGGAACCTTTAGAATTTAAGACGCCGAAGGACATGTTAAGCGCTCTAGATGAGTCTGACATGAGAATCCTCCATGAACTCTCAAAGGATGTAAGAAGAAAGAGGAGCTTGATTGCGTCTGCAGCAGGTGTAAGGCCATACCATCTAAGCAGGAGATGGAAATTCATGGAGACTGCAGGTATTATTCAGGCATACAGAGTCCTAGCTGGGATGCATCTGCTGCAGATAACGTCGCACTCCATCCTAAAATGCAGATGCAGCATGGAGGAGACAAGAAAAGTAGCGAATGCAATTATTAAACTTCCATTCCAAACAAGCCTTATCCCGCTTAAAGAAGGCTTCATTTTATATATTACGACGACAAGTTCAGACTTTCCAAAACTGGTAAAGGCACTTTCCAAACATGTAATGGTAGAGGAGACATACTGGTGCGATTACGGTTCAAGCTTGCGATATTACTTCTATAATGAAGCTTTCCAGAATGGAAAATGGAGAGACGACGAGGACTACATGGTAAACTCAATAATCGAAAAATTAAAAGAGGGAGCTTTAAAGTCCGCATAAAATTATGATTTATCACCCGGCTATTTTAACGCCTCCATATGGCTAACAACAAACATTCCCATCCTAACAAAGAACAAAAAGCACTACCGGCGAGTCAGAGAGCTAAAGGTGTTAACACCATAAGAGGGAAATCCCACGTGCTTATGCACGCGCGAAGTATAGGTGTGCGCCAGAACAAAGAAATTAACATAAAAGCAATCTAGCAACGCTCTAGCGCGTAACACAAATTTAATATCGAATTTGGCTAATATCCTTGTCTTGTGGTGGGTTTGGAAGGGGAGAAGCTGCCCATATCCGAGAAGATTAGGGTTATACGCTACATGAACATTTTCAGGTCGGATCGTTGGTGGGCTGCATGCGTCCTGATAGAGTCTTTTGGGCGTAGGCAGAAGTTCTTTTTAGGAGCAGGTAGGAGTGGGAGAGCGTAAAGGCGATCGTGGACGAGCTTGCGAGGGAGCTCTAATGCTTGGGGAAAGACGATACGTCAACAATGAATGGCTCAAGCCAAAAGCCGTCGAGGAGAGGCTTTACCAGACGAGAATTCTTGAGACGGCTAGGCGTAAAAGCACACTTGTGGTTTTGCCTACTGCCCTTGGAAAGACGGTTATTGCTCTCTTGCTGGCTCTGGAAAGGATGGAGTTCGGCAAAGTCTTCTTCTTGGCGCCTACAAGGCCTCTTGTTCAGCAGCATCACAGAACCTTCATGGAGAAAACCCTCCTAGACGAGGATGAGCTTGTCCTAATTACGGGTAGGATTCCACCTGAAAAGAGGGGCATGCTTTACAGGAGCGGAAAAATAATCTTTTCAACTCCCCAATGTGTCTTAAACGACCTTAAGAGGGGAAAACTCAGCCTGGAGGATGTTTCGCTTATAATTTTTGATGAGGCTCATAGGGCTAGGGGGAACTATGCCTACGTTGGGATAGCAGGCGCCTATCAAATGCAGGGTCGAAACAGGCTTGTTTTAGGCTTGACGGCTTCTCCTGGAAGCCGGGAGGAGAGGATAGCCGACGTCTGCAGGAATCTCGGCATAGAAGCCATAGAGTACAGGACTGATGAGGACGCTGACGTTAAACCCTACATTCAGCCTATAGAGGTTGAATGGAGAAAAGTCAAGCTTCCACAAGCCTACCTTGAGGTTAGGGACAAGCTTAGGGAAATGATAGTTGAGCGAGTGAAGGGGCTGCAGTCGCTTGGCGTCCTCTCGGACAGGCAGCCGGCCTTCATAACTAGACGCGACTTGGTTGAGCTGAACGAGGAGCTTCAGCGCAGGCTTGGCAGCGGGGAGGGAGGCTACCTTTACAACCTGAAGGTTCAGGCGACGGCAGCCCTGAGCATAATGCATATGATAGAGCTTATAGAGACTCAGGGACCCGAAACCCTGGAGGCCTTCGTCAGGCATTCGCTGAGGAGGATGGCTCTTGAAGGAAGCAAGGGCCACAAGTCAATATTGAATGATCCGCTGTTCATCCAGGCCAAGCGCAAGCTTGAACAATGCCTAAAAACCGAAAACCCGAAGATGATAGAACTCATAAAGGTTCTTAAAAGGCAATTAACTGCAAAGCCAGACTCGAGAATTATAGTTTTCACGCAGTATAGGGACACGGTTAAGGCCGTACTTGAACACTTGAAGGGTCAGGAGGCCATTAGGGCGGCGAGGTTTGTGGGTCAGGGAGAACGCGACGGAAGTCCGGGCATGAGCCAGGAGGAGCAGCAGGAAACCCTTGAAAGGTTTAGGATGGGAGAAATAAACGTGCTTGTAGCCACAAGCATAGCTGAGGAGGGACTGGACATTCCGGAAGTCGACCACGTAATCTTCTATGAGCCTGTCCCAAGCGAGATACGCTACATACAGCGTCGAGGCAGAACGGGCAGACGCGTAGCCGGAAAAGTAACCATACTGATAGCCGAAAGCACCCTTGACGAGGCCTTCTACTGGGCAAGCATCCAAGGAGCAAAAAGAATGAAGAGAATCGTTAGAAGGCTGAACAGGAAACTGCCCCAAATACTAAAGGAGAAGATGCAGAAGGCTCCGCCAACCATTGAAAAGCCAGTTCTAGAAAGGCCGCTGACAAGCTTCATACCAGAAGAATTAGCCAGGCATGGCAAAGCCGAGGAGGAAAAGACTAGAAGGCTTGAGCTGTGGACTCCAAGCATCGTAAAAACCAAGGGGCTATCACACGCACTAAAATGGCTTATAGAAAACCTGCCTCAAGACCCCACTCCAGTAGAGGTGCTTATCGAAAGGGCCGTCGAGGAGGAAGGTCTAGAAAGGGCAGCTGTCGAAACTGCAATATGGAAGCTTATCCAGCAGGGAACGCTCTACCAGCCCAAACCCTCAATTATTCAAAAGCTATAGCCTCCCCCAGCATATGCTTCTAGCCGAAAATACTGAAATAAAGGTTAAACGTATCTGCATAAGCAAGCTTTTTCAGACTTGTAGGCGGCTCGCACGCCTGACGGCCTTGAATGGAGGATGACATTTGCATCGACGTTTGAGGGCTGTGATCTTCGATTTCGACGGAACCCTAGTGGATTCTCTAGACGCCTTCGTTGAGGCTATGGCTGCGGCTGTTGAGGCTTTGGGGCTTCCGCTGGTTTCTAGGGAGAAGCTCGCTGAGCTGGTTAGGCTTCCTGCGGATCAGTCCCTGCCCATGCTTGCCCCGTCAAGCCTAAACGATAAATCGCTTGCCGAAAGGCTTGTCAGCGAATATAGGAGAAAGCCGCTCAGTCTTTCTTCACCTGAGGTTCCAATTATGACGTTGGGTTCCTGCTCTGGCTGATGGCTTGTACGTAAATATTTGCTGAAAAGCTTTTCGTCTGTTCCTCACAGGCGGCTATGCGACCGGAACAGAGAGGGCGGGTCTTGGAAGAGTTTTTAGGGTTGATGTACTTGACGGTAGCCCGAGTCACTTCAGCTTGTATTCCGGTATGAGCTGGAACTGCCTTGCGTTCCATTTTGAGAGCTTTGAGCTACTTTGCTAAAGTCAAGATGATCTTTTTGTCATCCATGTTAAGTAGATGTTGAAATTTTTATTAGAGTTCTCTAAAATTATTAGGGGTGCTTAATCTTGAATGGTGAAATTTCAGGAAGGGCTGAAGATTACCTAAGGAGCATTTATGAAATTGTGGAGCGGAAGGGGTTTGCACGTGTTAAAGATATTGCTCGTGAGCTGAATGTTAAACCGTCAAGCGTTGTTGAGATGATGAAGAAACTTCAAGAAATGAACCTTGTGATTTACGAGAAGTATGGAGGTGTCAGATTAACTGATAAAGGAGAGGAACTGGCTGAGGTTGTAAAAAGAAGACATGAGACCTTCAGGAAGTTTCTTGAGTTGATTCTTGTTCCGAAGGACGTGGCGCTTAGGGACGCCCACATTCTTGAGCATAGACTTCATCCAAAGACAATATTACAGTTTACCAGATTTGTTGAGTTTATAACAAGCTACGCTGATCACCCGCGCTTCATTAAGAGATGGCTAGATGAATTCAAAAAATATTGTGAGAAAAAGGAAAAGGAGAAATCTGAAAATTTTAAGAGTAGACGTAAAAGCTAAAATTGTACATGAAAGGAATTACATCTGGGCTCTTTACTACTAAAACGCTTGTACTCCCTCTCAGCTAATACTTTTTACCTTTTACCAGTAAGGGAGCAGCGGGTAATAACCATACGGAATGAGCCATGGATTACTGTAGCTGAAGGGGCCGTGCTGCCAATATTGCCAAAGAAGGTTATTCATGAAAATCCAATAGGCGTAAATCCACGGTGAGAACCACGGCGAAGCATATGGTAACATGTAAGGCACAGGTACGGTTGGGTACAAGACGTAACTGGGTTGTTGCGTAAAATCGTATCGCCTCGTGGGAGGCCATTGATACGGTAAGGTACTTTTGGGAGTAAAGTTTGGGCATGCAGGTCCATTCGGGTAAACC
>Ga0190338_1000213_pt1 | contig 10445 bp, 11 predicted proteins | sample 4872041112_MG_FD_163434 | JGI IMG/M metagenome (GOLD analysis project Ga0190338, IMG submission 163434) | Hydrothermal vent sediment bacterial communities from Southern Trench, Guaymas Basin, Mexico - 4872-04-11-12_MG | ecosystem: Environmental > Aquatic > Marine > Hydrothermal vents > Sediment ... | reverse complement strand
CTATCGATCTTCTCTCCCAGCTCTGCCACATCGACGAAGATGGTTACCGCATTGGGAAGCACCTCAGCATAGCCTCCTCCTACTGCAAAGTGTCTGATACTTTTGCCCATCCAATAAGTGAGGCGACCCGGCTTTACTCGACTGAAAAGAGGAATATGGCCCGGAAGGACGCCAAAATATCCCTCCTCCCCCGGCACCATCACCCCGCTTACCTCCTCTTCGAGACAGTTGGCATCGGGAGTAAGGATCTTGAGCCTTATCGTCCCTTCCTCTCCCATCGATCAGGCGATCTCCCTTCCTTTAAGCTGTTCTGCCTTGGCGAGAACCTCCTCGATCGTTCCCACCATATAAAACGCCTGCTCCGGGATATGGTCATACCTTCCCTCGACAATCTCCTTAAAGCCGCGGATGGTATCCTCGAGCTTCACATACTTCCCCTTAGTGCCGGTGAATCGTTCGGCAACGAAGAAGGGTTGGGAGAGGAACCGCTGGATACGGCGCGCCCGGGCTACTATCACCTTGTCCTCCTCGGAGAGCTCCTCCACCCCAAGGATGGCGATGATATCCTGAAGTTCTTGATACCGTTGAAGTATCTCCTGTACCTTCCTCGCCACCTTATAATGTTCCTCCCCCACCATCCGGGGGTCGAGCACTTTTGAAGAGGAAGCAAGCGGATCGACCGCGGGATATATCCCCAGCTCGGCTAAGGAGCGGGAAAGGGTGGTGATATTGTCTAAATGGGAGAAGGTAGTAGCGGGAGCAGGGTCGGTGAGGTCATCAGCAGGAACATATATCGCCTGAACTGAGGTTATCGACCCCTGTTTAGTAGAGGTGATCCTTTCCTGGAGTTCTCCCATCTCGGTGGCTAAGGTAGGCTGGTAGCCCACTGCCGAGGGCATCCTTCCAAGGAGTGCTGAAACCTCGGAACCTGCCTGGGAAAAACGGAAGATATTATCGATGAAAAGAAGGACATCCTTACCCTCCACATCCCGGAAGTACTCAGCAATGGTGAGAGCGGTCAACGCCACCCTTAATCTTGCTCCAGGTGGTTCTCCCATCTGTCCATAGATGAGCACCGTTTTCTCGAGAACCCCTGCTTCCTTCATCTCGAGCCAAAGCTCATTACCCTCGCGCGTCCGCTCGCCAACCCCAGCAAAAATGGAATAGCCTCCATGCTCTATGGCGATGTTGTGGATTAGCTCCATAATGAGCACCGTCTTCCCCACTCCAGCACCTCCAAAAAGCCCCGTTTTCCCACCACGGGCATAGGGCTCGAGGAGATCGAGAACCTTGATCCCCGTCTCCACCACTTGGATCTCCGTCTCCTCTTCAGTGAGTTCTGGTGCAGGACGATGGATGGGCCACCTCTCCTTCGTCTCTATCGGTCCTAAGCCGTCTATCGGCTCCCCAAGCACATTGAGCATCCGCCCCAAGGTAGCGGGACCCACAGGAACGGTGATCGGTCCTCCAGTATCACTCACCTCCATCCCCCGAACAAGACCCTCAGTAGGAGCGAGGGCTATCGCCCTCACCCTTTCCTCCCCAATGTGCTGTGCCACCTCCAGGACAAGCCGCTCCCTTCCCTTTTCCTTAAATGCCACCTCGAGGGCGTTGTAGATGGGAGGGAGATGTCCCGAAGGAAACTGAACATCAACCACCGGTCCCATCACTTGAACTATCAGTCCCTTTTCCCTTTTCATTCTTAATCTTCTCCCTCTATCTTACGAAGCGCCTCGGCACCACTCACCACCTCCACCAATTCCTCGGTGATGGTTGCCTGACGCAATTTGTTGAGCGTAAGGGTGAGATTGTGGATCATCTCCCCTGCGTTCCTCGTTGCCTCTTCCATCGCCACCAACCGTGCCGCCTGTTCCGCGACTAACGATTCTACCAATGCTCGGTAAAGCTCCACCTCGAGATAATGAAGAAAAAGCTGGGGAAGGGTGGATTCCAGCGTCGGCTCGAAGAGATATTCCCCAGGAAGCGAAATCCCCTTTGCTCGCGGTAGGGGAAGTAGCCTCTCCACCACGGTCGGTTGAACCAACATCGAGCGGAAGGAATTGAAGAGGAGATAGACTGCATCAACCTCCCCAGCGAGATATAAGGGGAGGGTATTTTTGAGAATAACCTCTGCCTGCCCTCGGTGGAGATGGCGGAATATATCGAGAAATTTCTCTTGCACTACATACTCTCGATTCCGAAAATAACTCCACCCCCTTTTCCCCACAATAATAAGAAGAGGCACTTCACCTTTATGCTCCTCCTCGATGAAGGAGAGAGCCCTCCTTATCACATTATGGTTAAACGCTCCGCATAACCCCCTATCTGAGGTGATTATAACAAGACATATTTTCTTCTTTTTCCTCTCAATAAGCAGAGGATGAAACGGGGGTACCATTGCTGCAAGCCGGCTTACCGTTCGCGAAAGTTCCCGGGCGTAGGGACGAATACTCTCCAACCTCTTGGTGAGGGAGGAGAGGCGAGAGCCAGCAAGTATCTGCATCGCTTTGGTAATATGCTGAGTATGCCTAATACTCCTCAGCCTTCTTCGGTAAGCGAGTAGCTTCGACATCGGAGACCACCTTATGCTTCTTTACAAACTCTGCTTTGAACTCCTCGAGGAGCTTATCCAACTTCCCCTTAATGGTGGGGGTGAGCTCCTTTTTCTCCGATAAACTCCGAAGAAATTCTTTTCCCTCGGTTTCCAGAAATTGGAGAAATTCCCGCTCGAAGAGGGCGACCTCAGAGGGGGGCAGGTCGTCAAGATAGCCGTTTATCCCTGCATAAAGGAGTGCTACCTGCTTCTCCACCGGGATGGGATTGTACTGGTCCTGTTTCAACAACTCCACAAGCCTCCTTCCCCGGGTAAGCTGAAGCTGGGTGGATATGTGTAACTCAGCGCCAAGCTTGGCAAACGCTTCCATCTCCCGATACTGGGCTAAGGTGAGGCGCAACCTTCCCCCCACCTGCTTCATTGCCTTTATCTGAGCTGCACCGCCAACCCGGGATACGGATAGCCCAACATTTATCGCTGGCCTTATCCCTTCATAGAAGAGCTCTGTTTCCAAATATATCTGTCCGTCGGTGATGGAGATCACATTTGTGGGGATGTAGGCGGAGATATCCCCCTCCTGGGTCTCCACAATAGGAATGGCGGTAAGAGAACCTCCTCCTTTCTCTTCAGAGAGCTTAGCTGCCCGCTCGAGGAGACGGGAGTGAAGATAGAAGATATCGCCCGGATAAGCCTCCCTCCCCGGAGGACGCCTGAGAAGGAGGGTGAGCTCACGATAGGCTTGGGCATGTTTTGTCAGATCATCATAGATCACCAGGGCATCTTTACCCTTATCTCGGAAGTATTCCCCCATAGAACAACCGGCATAAGGTGCAAGGTAACGGAAGGAGGCGGGATCCGCTGCCGAAGCAACAACCACCGTCGTGTAGGACATCGCCCCAGCCTCCCTTAATACCTTGACGATACGGGCAATATCGGCTCGTTTCTGCCCTATCGCCACATAGATGCAGAAGACATCCTCCCCCTTCTGACTTATTATGGTGTCGATAACTATCGCCGTCTTGCCGATACCCCGATCGCCAAGAATGAGTTCCCTCTGTCCCCTTCCTATTGGGATCATTGAATCTATCGCCTTGATCCCAGTTATCAAGGGCTGATGGACTGGCTGGCGATCTATGATCCCCGGAGCCCTTCGCTCCACCGGGAGATACTCCTTTGCCTTTATCGCGCCCCGTCCATCGAGGGGATGACCCAGTGCATCGACCACCCTGCCAAGAAGGGGCTCCCCAACCGGCACCTCCACCGGGCGTCCCGTACGACGGACGATATCCCCCTCCTTCACCGCGGTTGGGTCACCAAGAATGACCACCCCCACCTCATCCTCTTCGAGGTTGAAGACGATACCGGTAACATCCTGAGAAAACTTAACCAACTCTCCTGCCATCACCCGCTCCAAACCATAAACTCGGGCGATCCCGTCACTACTTGCTATAACCGTGCCCACCTCCGAGATGTCAAGCTTCATCTCGTAGGAAGCAAGCTCCTTCTTGAGTAACTCTGATAGCTCATCTGCGTTCAGCTTCACTTATATCCCCCCTTAGCAGTTTCTCCTTTATCCTATTAAGCTGTCCCCTTAAACTTCCATCAATAAGGAAACCTCGAACCATAACCATCACCCCCCCTATGAGGGAGGGGTCTATCTTCGCCTCAAGCCTAACCTTCTTCCCTAAACCCTCCTCTAACAGGAGGCAAAGCTGTTCCCGCTCTTCCTTGGTAAGCCTTCTGGCACTTATCACCTTAGACCTCGCCACTCCTCGCTTCTCATCGAGGAGCTCGGCATATACCTCAGCGATGAGCGGAAGCTGATGCGCCCTCCTCTTCCGGATGAGGAGGTTGAGAAAAGCGATGGAAATAGGAGAAAAAGAAAGTTTTTTAGCCAATTCCCCTACTATTCGTCTCTTTTCATCGGAAATAACCTCAGGATGAGCGAGAAAGCGCCTTAATTTCTCTTCTCTTTGGATAAGCTTGGAGAAGAATAAAAGCTCCGAAACAACCCTTTCCTCAACCCCCCTCTCCTCAGCCAAAGGGATAAGAGCAAGGGCGAACTCCTTAGCTTGCCGCCTTGAGAACATCCCTCTCCTCTTTCATCCTGTTGAGGAAGGAGGAGAATAGATATCTATCCTCCTTCGGACTCAATCTCCCCTTTAACCTCCTCTCCGTTTCCCTGAACACAAATTCGGCGAAGAAGGTGCGAAGTTCAACCCTTGCCTCAAGGGACATCCGCTCTATCCTCCGTTCTGCAGAAGAGAGGATATTCTCCGCCTCTTCCTCCGCTTGATGAATTATCTCCTCCAAGATCCTCTTCCCCTCCTCGCGAGCCGATTTCACTATCTCCGCCGCCTCCGAGGTGGCTTGGGTGAGAAGGGCTCTCGCCTCCTCAAGCTCAGCAGCAACCCCCTCGAGCTCGAGCTCCGCCTCTTCCTGCTCCTCCTCCATCCTCGTTACCCTTCTGTCGAGGTACCCCTTCACTCGATGCCATAAGTAGCGGTGAATTAAATATAAAAAGAGGGTTAAGTTAACCCCCTCAAACAGGAACCGCCAGAATCCACTCATCCATCCAACCTCAATCAAGAAGGAACACCTTTCAATTCCTCCTCGTTATTCTATTTTCCTCTCATCCCTAATAATTTCTCAGCCAATTCAGAGGAAAGCCGTTTCCCCTCAACGGCAAGAAGCCTTTGGGAACGGGCGACCTCCTCGCTAAGCTCCCTCTCCGCCCGAGCCACCATCTCCTCCGCCTTCTCCCTTGCTCGCTCGATTATCTCCCTCTTCATCCGCTCGCCCTCTTTTCGGAAAGCCTCCCTTACTGCCTTCCCCTCCTCCTCCGCTCGCTCGATCTCCTCTCGATAGCACCGAAGGAGCTCTTCTACCCGGGCGAAGGTCTCATCCCGTTTCTTTCTTGCCTCGGTTACTATCTCCCTCCGCTTTCTCAAGATATCAACGAGGGGACTGAAGAGGTAATGATCAAGGATAAACATAAGGAGTAATACCAAAATGATGATGATGAAGACCGAATAATCGAGCGACATCTCCCACCTTTACCTTAAGCTATTTGCTTTATTACTATAGAACAGATCACCAGCCCTATCAACCCCCTTCCCTGACCATTGACCTCGGCAAAGGACCCTCTCCCTGATTATGACTCCGGAGGTAGCGGTTACCCTATCCCCCTTTCTCCCTCTTGATGGGGGTGAATGTAAGTCCAGGGATGGAGACCTCTCCTCGCGGAGGTTCCATCTGACAACTTCCCTGAAAAAGGGCTCCCTCCTCAATCCGGAGACAGGGGGTGATGACATCAGCGTAAACCCGCGCCTTAGGAAGAAGCTCCAACCTCTTCTTAGCCTTTATCTTTCCTCGAACCTCACCACTTATCGAAGCCACAGCGACATCGATCTCCCCCTCCACCTTTCCCTTTTCTCCCAGCACCAGGGAATGCTGAGAGACGACCTTCCCTTTTACCTTACCATCTATCCTCACCGTCTCTTCAAATTTAAGGGTGCCTTCGATAACCGTCTTCTCCCCGATAAAAGCGTCAATTTCTCCAAACTCCTCCTCTCGGAACTTCATTTCCCCTCCTTTAACCTGAACATATCAGCAGTTATCCCCAGAAGAAAGGAGTCGATCGAGGATACGATCGAGCTCCTCCCGGGAGTAGAAATGGACGACGATCCTCCCCTTCGCCCCCTCCTTCCTCACCTCCACCTTGGTGGCAAGGGTCCGAGAAAGGCGTTCTTCGATCTCGGCGATGAAGGGATCGAATATCGACTCTCTCTTCCTCTTCCCCCCCCGTTTTAACCTTTTCACCGCCCGTTCGGTCTCTCTCACCGAATAATCTCGTTTGATTATCTCTGTGAGCAAAGCGAGTTGGAGCTCTTTCTCCTCAAGTCCAAGAAGAGCCCGAGCGTGTCCCATAGTTACCCTTCCCCGGGTCAACTCACTCTGCACCTCCGGAGGGAGTTTTAGAAGCCTAAGGTAATTGGCAACCGAAGAACGATCCTTACCCACCCGGTTGGCGATCTCCTCCTGGGTGAGGCCGAACTGGTCTACCAAAAGCTGGTAAGCCTTTGCCTCCTCTATCGGGTTCAATTCCTCTCGCTGGATGTTTTCGATCAAGGAGAGCTCGAGTAATTTGTCGTCGGGCACCTCCCGAATTACCACCGGGACCTTAAGTAATCCAGCGAGCTGAGCCGCTCGCCATCTCCGTTCTCCAGCGATTAGCTGATATCCTCCCTTGATGGGACGGACGAGAAGGGGTTGGATCACTCCATTGGCTCTTATTGAGCGAGCGAGCTCCTCTATTTTCGTCTCGTCGAAATTATCCCGGGGCTGATAGGGGTTGGGAGAGATAAGGTCTATATCGACCTCAAACGGTCTCCCGCCTTCCGCGGTCTGCCGCCTCGGGATTAAGGCGTCAAGCCCTCTTCCTAATGCCTTCCTTTTCATTTTCGATGATTTCCTTGGCTAAATTGAGATATGCCATTGCTCCCTTCGATTTAAGGTCATAGAGGATTATAGGCTTCCCGAAACTGGGCGCCTCTCCTAGACGGACATTGCGGGGGACAATTGTTCTGAATATCTTCCCCTTAAAGTAATTCCGTACCTCCTCCATCACCTGCTGGGACAGGTTGGTCCTCTCATCGTACATAGTAAATAGTATCCCCTCTATCTTCAGGTGAGGATTAAGCCCCTCTCTCACCCGAGTTAGGGTGCGCATCAGCTCGGACAAACCTTCCAAGGCGTAATACTCGCACTGAAGGGGGATGAGCAGGGAATCGGCGGCAGCCAAAGCGTTTATGGTGAGGATACCCAGGGAGGGAGGACAATCGATAACGATGTAATGGAAGTTATACCGCACCTTCTCCAAGATCGTTTTCAGAATGAACTCGCGCTTCTCGAGGGAAAGGAGTTCTACCTCCGCCCCTATCAGATCCTTTTCCGATGGGAGAAGCTTTAGGAACTTAAGTTCGGTATCGAGGATGAGCTCCTCAACCGGTGCTTGGAGGAGAAGGGCATCGTAGATGCTTCTCCGGGTAGGATCGGGGGTGAACCCGAGCCCCGAGGTGGAATTTGCCTGGGGATCGATGTCAACCAGGAGCGTCCTTCGCTCGGCAACTGCCAGAGCAGCCGAAAGGTTCACCGCCGAGGTGGTTTTCCCCACCCCTCCTTTCTGGTTAGCGATCGCGATTATCTTTCCCATAATCTCATAGTGTGGAAGATCCTTACCTGCCCCTTTTAAGATAACAAAAAGGGGGATGAGAGACAAGCAAAAGTTTCACGTGAAACACTAACCCGGGGAGAAAAAAAGGAGAAAACCCCTCCTCCTGGTGGGAAGTTGAACCTCTTGAACGAGGCTAAAACCCGATGTAGAAGAACTTAGATCGCGACGCCCTCGCTCGGATACAAAAAGGATAGCCCGCCCCGAAGGGGAGAGCGCCTGCCGACAAAAAGAAAAAAACGCGTCATATCGTCCCAAAGCACGGGAGGTAACCACATCAGCCTGCAAATCGCGATAGAAGTGGAGCAATTCCTCCATCCGCCCCCGAAAAACTTCGACCGAGGAAAGGGAAAGCGCTCGCACCACCTCTCGTAAGAACAATACCTTCCGCATCACCGGCTCAACCAAAATGAGCTCCATTTTAGAAAGGAGAAGCTTCGCAGGAAGAGCAGGGAAACCAGCCCCACTTCCCACATCGACCATCTTCCCCCTCCCCGGAAGGAATTGGGCGAGGAAAAAGCCCTCCAGGAAATGGTAGCGAACCACCTCCTCTTCCTTCACTATCGAGGTAAGGCTCACCTTCTGATTCCACTCAGCCAGAAGGCGGTAATAACGATCACTCCTCTCCAAAACCTCTGGAGGAAGCTCAAGCCCGATCCTCTTCCCCTCTTCCTCCAGCAACTTTTTGAAGGGTACCATCCTTCCTCCATTTCTCCAAATAGATATCGATAATGGCGATCGCCGCCGGGGTGATCCCCGGGATCCGGTTTGCCTGACCCAGAGTGAGAGGACGGACTCGAGAAAGTTTCTCCACCACCTCCCGGGAGAGACCGGGGATCTTTCCAAAAGGAAAATCTGGTGGTATCTTCCGCTTCTCAAGTCGGGAGAGTCGCGCCAACTCCCTTTCCTGCCTCTTCAAATACCCCTCGTACTTCACCTCTGCCTCCACCCGGCGCATCTCCTCAACGGTCAGCGAAGGAAACCGAGGAAGCTCTGAGACAATCTTGAGGAGTTTAATCTCGGGACGCCTCAGGAGCTCTTTGAAACTCCTCCCCTCTCCCAAGGGATGATCGCCCTTCGTCTTTTCCTTCTCGAGAATGAAAAGGGCTCTCTTGATCCGCTCTTGCTTCTTTCTGAAACGTTCATATCGCTCCTCGGAGATCAAACCGATCTCATAGCCGATTGGGGTAAGCCGGGCATCAGCGTTGTCTGCCCGAAGGAGAAGACGATATTCCGCCCGGGAGGTGAACATCCGATAGGGCTCATCCACCCCCTTAGTGACCAGGTCATCTATCAACACCCCAATGTAGGCTTGGGACCGGGAAAGGACGAGGGGTGGTTTCCCCTTGAGTTTATGAACCGCGTTTATCCCAGCGATGAGCCCCTGTGCTGCCGCCTCCTCGTAACCCGATGTCCCGTTTATCTGCCCAGCCAAGAAGAGCCCGGAGACCCGCTTCGTCTCGAGCGAAGGGAAAAGCTCAGTAGGCTGAACGAAGTCATACTCTATGGCATATCCCGGCCTCATAATCACCAGGTCTTCCAGCCCAGGGATCCGCCTCAGGAACTCCCTCTGCACCGCGACGGGAAGGCTGGTCGAGACTCCGTTGAGATAGATCTCGTTCGAATGGAGGCTCTCCGGTTCGAGGAAGACCTGATGACGCTCCTTATCCGGGAACTTGACCACCTTGTCCTCGATCGAGGGGCAATACCGGGGACCGATACCCACGATCCTCCCTGAATAAAGAGGGGATTTGTCGAGGTTCGCCTTTATCACCCGGTGGACTTCAGGGTTGGTATGGCCGAGATAACAGCGGACCTGGGGACGATCTATCCTCTCCGTCTCAAAGGAGAAGGGAACGGGATCCGGATCCCCTTCCTGAGGCTCGAATTTGGAGAAGTCTATGCTGTCCTTGAGCACCCGGGCAGGAGTGCCGGTCTTGAGCCTACCCATCTCAAACCCGAGCCGTTTAAGGGATTGAGAAAGCTCGCAAGAGGGAGGTTCATTCGCCCTTCCCGCGGGGTAGGAGGTGAGCCCAATGTGGATTAATCCGTTCAGGAAGGTGCCGGTGGTGACGATGACCGCCCCTGCCTTTACCCGCTCTCCGTCCTTTAAACCTACTCCGAGAACCTTCCCCCCGGATACGAGTATCTCCGCCACCTCAGCTTGATATAGATGGAGGTTCTCCGCTTCCTCAAGGGTCCTCTTCATCAGCAGGCGATATTCCACCTTGTCCGCCTGTGCCCTCGGCGCTTGGACCGCCTCCCCCTTGCTCCTGTTGAGAAGGCGGAACTGGATGCCGGTGGCGTCGATCACCTTCCCCATCACCCCGCCGAGGGCGTCTATCTCCCGGACGAGCTGTCCTTTTGCCAGTCCCCCTATCGCTGGATTGCAGGACATCTGGGCGACTGTCTCCAAGTTGATGGTGAAAAGGGCGGTGGCATAACCAAGCTTAGCAGAGGCGAGTGCCGCCTCACAACCCGCATGGCCCGCCCCGATTACCACGATATCGTATTCTGAAGAAAAGGCGGTCATCGTTTCACTTCCCGATGCAGAAGCGGGAGAAGATGGTATGGAGTACATCCTCCACCGGGCTCCTCCCGGTGAGCTCCCCGAGCCGGGAAAACGCCTGCTTGAGATCGACAAGAACGATCTCCTCC
>Ga0190338_1000212_pt1 | contig 10469 bp, 11 predicted proteins | sample 4872041112_MG_FD_163434 | JGI IMG/M metagenome (GOLD analysis project Ga0190338, IMG submission 163434) | Hydrothermal vent sediment bacterial communities from Southern Trench, Guaymas Basin, Mexico - 4872-04-11-12_MG | ecosystem: Environmental > Aquatic > Marine > Hydrothermal vents > Sediment ... | reverse complement strand
TGAATATATTGAAAAGCGGCGAGGGCTGATTTGGCTCCCTCACCACAGGCAGTAATAATTTGTTTAAAAGGTCCGGCGTTGCAATCTCCTGCTGCAAACAAACCCTCCGTTTTAGTTTGGCAAGTTTCAAATTCAACAACAATTTCGTCTCGTTCATTGAAATCTACCAGCCCTTTAGCAAAAGAAGTTGCTGGTTGATTTCCGATTTGAATGAAAACCCCATCAACTTGAAGCTCTTTTTCCTTTTGTGTTTTGCGATCCAAATAAATAATTGATTTTACAACATCATCTCCTACAATTTTTTTGACTTGAGCGTTGGTTATAATCTCTGCTTTTCCTGATTTTTTTACAATTTCCTGGTTTGTTGGATCAGCCTTTACAGTTTCGCCATATTCCAGGATATAAATTTTCTTTGCAATTTTTGATAAGAAAATTGCAGTTTCAAAACCTGCATTGCCGCCTCCAACAACCGCAACAGTTTTATCCTTAAAAAAATATCCGTCACAAACAGCACAATAACTTACCCCTTTTCCTAAAAATTCTTTTTCTCCTGCCACTTCCAAAGGTCTTGGGTCTGCCCCTGAGGCAATAATTACTGCCAAAGACTTAAATATTTTGCCGGTCTTTGTATGAACACTAAATATACTTTCTTCTTTCTGGATTTTTGTTACCTCATCCTGTTGAATTTCTATATCAAATCTTTGAAGATGATTTTTAAATTTTTGAATCAATTCAATGCCAGAAATTTTCTCAAATCCGGGATAATTTTCAATATCAATTGCCTTTTTTGCAACCTGCCCACCCAATTCTTTACAAATTAAAAGCGTTTTTAGTTTCTGTCTTCCGGCATAAATGCCAGCAGTAATTCCTGCCGGCCCCCCACCAATAATAATGAGATCATATAAATCATTTTTCATAATAGTTTATTTTCTTTAATAAATTTCTTTAATCTTGGACCATACCTTTCATTTTTCAAAGAAAGATATAAATGAGTTTTTAGCCATTCTTCTTTTTCCCCACATTCAAGCCACTTTCCTTCAAATTCGTATCCATAAATTGTCTTTCCATCGTTTAACATTTTTTGTAAAACTTCTGCCAAAATTATTTCACCTTTTTTGCCAACTTCAGCCTTCTTTAAATAATCAAATACCTCGGGTGTTAAAACATATCGCCCAACAATAGCCAAATTTGAGGGAGCCTCATCAGGTTTTGGTTTTTCAACAATTCTTCTTATCTTAAAAACTCTACTTGCTATTTTTTCTACCTCAACCACACCATAAGAAGAAAGCCTTTCTTTGTTTTCAATACGATATAGTGCAATTACAGGCCTTTGAGAGGTTTGAAAAATTTTAGTAAGTTGCAAAAGACACGGTTTTTTTGACTCAATAATGTCGTCGCAAAACATTACCCCGCAGGGTTGCTTATTTAGTTTTGGTAATCCCTGCAAAATTGCATCTCCATCTCCCAAAGGTTTTTTCTGTATAGCTACCGACACAGAAAGCCCTTTTACCAGCTCTTTTAACTCATCTAATTCCTTAATTAAATGATTTCGCTGTCTTTTTCTTAAAAGAGCTTGCAAAGATTTAGAAGGTTTAAAATATTCTAAAGCAATATTTTTCCTGCTTGAGGTTATAAAAATTACTTCCTCAATACCTGATTCTTTTGCCTCTCTTATAGCATATTCTACCATTGGCTTATCCACTACCGGCCAGAGGACTTTCGGCATTACTTTTGAGAGAGGTAAAAACCTGGTACCCAAACCTGCTATTGGAAGAATTGCTTTTTTAACTTCTTGCTCCATATTTTTTAATTAGTTTTATTTAGAAGATAATTTTTGCCTTAAAAAAGTAGGAATATCCCATTTCTTTTCCTCTCCCAAAAGTTCCTCTTCTGTTTCTTTTGCAATTTTGTGGATATCAAGCGCATTTCTTCTGATTCTTTTTTTGATTTTCAGAGAGGCAACCTTCTTTTTGGTTTTCTTTTTTGGCTTTTTTTGAACTTCTTTTTTTGACTCTTTTTCTGCCTTTTTTGGCTTTACTTTTTTGGGCTTTGCCTTTTCAAGATGTTTAACCGCCAAAAGAGTAATCCTTACCTGGTCTTTTAAATGCAAAGAATTAATACCCAAAATAATTTTTGCTTTTGGGTTAAATTGAAAAATAGTTCTAGCCACTTTTTCAATTTCTTGCATACTTAAATTTTTTGGACCAGCAATATCACAGAGAAATGCTTGCGATTCTTTCAACTCAAAGTTAGAGAGAGGATTTTCAAACAACCTTTTTAAAGCCGTTGTAGTTCTATTTTTTCCACTTGCTGTGGTGCAATTTAAAAATGCTGTTGCGCCTTTTTGTTTCAAAATACTTCTTAAATCAGCAAAATCTGTATTGATCATGCCCGGCTGATACAAGGCTTCTATTAATCCTTCAAAAGTCTGCGCTAAAATCTTATTCATTGAAAGAAAAGCCCGCTTAAGCGAAGTTTGCTCTTTTATAAGTTGAAAAATTTTCTGATTTGACATAACAACCGTTGAATTCAGATTAGGCTTGATTTTCTTTAGGGCTGATTTAGCAATTTCCATTCGTCTTTGCCCTTCAAACCTAAAAGGAAGAGTGAAAACCCCAAGGGTTAAAAGATTTAAAGAATTGGCAACTTGAGAAAAAATAGGCATTGCGCCAGATCCTGTTCCTCCTCCCAAACATGATACAAAAATACAAAAATCTGACTTTTGAAGTTCTTTTTTAATTTTTTGCTGCGCTCCTTGTGCTGCTTTTTCTCCTAATTCTGGATTCATTCCACAGCCAAGTCCATGAGTAGTTTCTTCTCCAAAATAGAATTTCTTTACTTTTTTGGGAACATTTTTCAATGCTTGCCAGTCTACATTTGCTGCTATAAACTCTATTTTACTTCCATGTTTTATTCTTTTCCTTGCAAAAATCTTTGCAATCTCACTCACAATTGAGCATCCCCCACCCCCCACACCGACAATTTTTATTTTCGGCAAAGTTAATCTACCCAAGTTTTGTGATGTAGTATTAATTGCCATGTTATTTCATTTTACTATACAAATTTCTTTTTTAAAATAAAGTTTTCTGAGCCGAATATTTTTGTACTTCCTCTTCTTGGAAAATTCTTACCTTGCCAAACACTCCATCATAACCAGGTTCTATATTCACCTTTCCTTCTCTTACCCTTATAATACCTTCAACAATTTCTGGCAGAGTTTGAGATTTTAAATCTTCCTCTTTAACATTTAACAAAACATTGAATTCATTGTTAAACTGATCAATCAGATTATGGTATTCCTTTAATACTTCTTTTGTGCCTGGAGTTTGGGATATAGCTTCTGCAACAATTTCCTGAAGTGGTACAAGGCTTTTGTAAGAAATAGCATTTTCCGGTACAAAACCTTCTTCTCTGTCTGCCAAATCCTCTACTCGATGAAGCACTCCCAAAGTTAAAGGCCTGCCACAAACAGGACAAACATTGTTATATTTCTTTGCCTCTTTCGGTGACACCCTCACTCCACAGTTTCTATGTCCATCATAATGATATTTTCCTTCCTCAGGATAAAACTCGATTGTATAAAGAAATTTTTCTTTGTTTTTCTTTTTAATTGCATCTATGATTGCATAATAACTTAGTTCTGTATCAAAAACATTTGCCTCCCTTCCAAGTTTTTGAGGCGAATGTGCGTCTGAATTACTGATAAGAGTGATTTTGTCTAATTCAGAAATCCGCCAGCACATTTTAGGATCTGCGCTAAGTCCTGTTTCTCCAGCATAAATATATTTTGAATATTCTTCAAAACATTCTTCAATTGAATCAAAGCCAGAGCGGGAGCCGAACAAAGAGAACCAAGGCGTCCAAATATGCGCGGGAATGACCAGACAATCTTGGCAGATATTTAAAACAATTTTTAAAAGTTCTTTTGCGTCTAAACCCAAAGTTGGTCTTCCATCGGCTTTTAAATTGCCAATCCAGCCAAGTTGAGTATTAATTTTTTCTACTGCCTCAATTGATGGAGCCAATATCACAAGATGAATTTTTCTAACCGCACCATTTTTGGAATAGATACAACTTATTTCAGTTGACAAAAGAAATCTAGTTGGGTTATCAGAATTTTTTAATTTAAAAAGCCCCTCCTCTGCAGGTTCTAATTTTTCTTTAATTTCTTGAAGCCATTGGGGATGAGTAAAGTCTCCTGTTCCTACAACTAAAATTCCCTTCTCTTTTGCAGATTTTGCATAATTTTCTAAATCTGCCTGAGAAGAAGTAGCCCTTGAATATTTTGAGTGAACATGTAGGTCGGCAATGAATTTCATAATACGTTTAGGTATTGGTCATCAGGGCCGGCTGCCGGTATAGGCATTGGAAGTTGGTTATTAGTTTAACTATTGACTTTTGTCCAATGACCATACCGGTTGCCGGTCCAAAAAACCATTGACTTAAAATTGAACCAAGTCTTTTCTACAACCCCAGTTCTCCACTTATCTCCTGCATCGCTTCCAGAGCAATCCCAATAAATTCTTCAAGCGACAACCCAAGATATTCTTCACATTTTTTTATAATTTCCCTATTTGCCCCTCTTGCAAAAGCTTTTTCTTTAAATCTGTTTAAAACATTCTGAACGGTCAAATCTTCTAATTTCTTTGATGGTAAAACCAAGGTTGCCGCCACAATCAGGCCTGAGAGCGGATCACAAACATATAAAGCCTTTGCCATTAAACTTTTAGGCTCAATTCCATGTGCTTCGTTGTGAGTTTTTACTGCCTCAACAATTTCCTCATCTAAACCTTTTTCCTTTAACATCTTTGCCCCAACTAATGAATGTTTTTCAGGTTCATTTTTTGTCTTTTCATAATCAATATCATGTAAAAGTCCACAAATTTCCCATTTATTTGCATCTTGATTAAACCTCTCTGCTAAAGCCTTCATTATCGCCCCCACTGCCAAAGAATGCTTAATAAGATTTTGAGTTTGAATATTCTCTTTTAAAAAATTGATTGCCTCCTCTTTTGTCATAATTTTGAATTTTGATAATTTTGAATTTTGAATTGAAATTTTTAATTTTTAATTTTAAATTTATTTTTACTTAAATTTTGGATAATTCTTAATCTGCTTTAAGAACTCCCTATTATACCACTCCCATAACTCCTTAGCACTCAAAAAAGCCTGTATATCATGCTCAAACCCATCAAGCTCTTTAAATTCAAAAATACCAATTTCTTTTCCAAATTTATGCTCACAGAAAGGGTTTCCTCCTTTTATAACCTCTTTCCCGCTTTTTCTTCGCTTTTTGGCTCCGCATATCTCGCATTCCTCATATTGTTCAACTCTGAGAATCCATCTTTTTTTGGCTTTTTCATCTTGAGAAACCATTCTGTTGTAAGCATTAAGATATGCAGCTGTCTGAAGATAATACTCTTCCCATATTCCTGTTCCTGTTTTTATATCTAAAACTCCTAATTCTCCATCTATTTCAACTAATGCATCCATTCTCCCTGCATAGAGGTTATCAGGGTCAAAAATCATTCGCTCTATATTTTTCTCTGGTTCTGGCACAATAACTTCATGCTCTTGTTTCCAGCGCAAGAAAGCCTCAATAGATGGTAATATTCTTGGGTTAACATCCGGCTTATTTCCTTTTAAAATTTCTTCTATTGTTCTATGTGTTAAACTTCCCCAATGGGCAGAATTTCTGAGTTGAATTTGAGCCGCCTCAAAACTTTCCTGCTGAGCGTAATATTTCAAAAGAGCCGGCTTTGCAACAATATCTGTAATAGCAGTCACTCTTGGCACCCAGATTCCTCCAATTTCATGTCCATATTTCCGCTTGAATTCCTCTAAAGTCATAAAAGGCATGTTTTTTGATATTACCATAATTTTCTCAAAAAGAAAACCGCCCCCTAAAACGGGAGCGGTAATTGCTCTCCGGAGTAGTCTTTATTCTTTCCAAAGGCGCAAAACCGAATTCTGGCAAGATTCTTTGCTCGATCGAGTATCTGATTTGGCGGTTCGATATCTTCCTTTTGATATGCCCGACTCTTGGCAAGATTAACAACTCTTAGGATTTCAGGCTCTGCTTTTTCTTCTGGCCAGATAAATCTAAATTCCCACGAAAAGATTACAACTGTCACAATGCCACCTTTATCAGGCCCTTTTATTATCACATTGCCCCTCCTTTCCTGCAAGAACTTCCACCAAAACATGGGGATCCCGGGGTGTCTCAGTGGTGATCTTATCTAACTTTTTTACTGAGGCTGGACTAAAGAATGTCTCAAGTAATTTTTTGGCTTCGTTATAATTTATCCTGATACAACCAATTAAGACGGTGCTTGTTAATTTTTTGTCCGAGGAAAGTGATTCCAAAAGGTTTATAAAACCCGAGGGATCCACTTCTTTTCTTGGAGGCTGGGGAACAACTTGAACCTTTACACGTTGTGTGCGAACTTCTTTCTCTTCCGGAGCAACAAATTCGACTAGTCTCACCAGTTTTTCCCTAAGAGCAAGATTCTTTATTTTTCCTTGAGCCTCTTCTATTGTTTCTCGGCAGGCTTTGAGGATTAGGGCAAATTTCTCGATACTCGCCTTAACTTTGTTTTCAATTTCCTCTCTATCTTCTTCTGGCAAAGCCTTTAGAAACTCCATTTTCCCTCCTTTTAAGGTGCAGATTTGATTTTTTAATTATACTAACTAACTCAAAGGATGTCAACCACTCATCCTAAAAATTAAAATTGACAGAGATCTGACCCCTACCGGTTGCTAAACTAAAAAAGTACTCGTCCCCTTTTTGTTTGTCATTAACGGTCTTGAAATTTTGCATTTTGAATTGTCATTTTGAGATTTGAATTTTTCATTATCAAGAGTCATCGTCAAAGGTTGTCCCTTGGACAAAGATGGCCTGAAAGACAGAGTTGGCTCCATTCTTCTACTTGGAAACAAGCCAAGGGTTAAGGGTAGGGCTAGGAGTTGACCTTATTTTTGTTGTTACGTAACCGATCCCATTCATTCATTTACTACTTAATAGTTGCACACGCAAAATAGGCGGACGTTAGTGGTGTTATTACACCCACCCCAGTCCGCATTAATCCGATAGCGGCACCATGTACCATCATAGTAAGGGGCACTTCCTCCGTTGTAGTAAGTGCAAGAACCGGATGGATACCACATCTTACACACGCTGCAACTCGTATCATCGTTAATGTCCGCGTTTACACAGCCACCATGTGAAGCACAGCGCTCGGCACAGCTCTCATAAGTTGATGTCATATACCAACAAGCAACCGAGCCTTGACCAGCACAACCACCGCAATTGTCTGGGTATAACTTGCCCCCACAGGTTCTACAAACTCCTCCGTAACACCGCTTGTTAGAACCAGTACAATTATATAAATTTGCTCCCCAGTTTGTGTTTGGTGCATTTGAGCAGGCAGTTGCACAGGTACCTGATGTTTTACATGCACCACAAGATATACAAGATGTTTGACCGGAAGAAGGTTGGTAAGTATTTGCAGGACAGCAAGTTTGTGAGGTAGCGCAGGTAGTCGAAACATAGTGGCCCGGAGACGCAGCAAGACATGATGTCTGTCCCGTATCGGGTTGATAAGTACCAGCGGGGCAACAAGTCTTAACGCCATCCACACAATAATATCCGGCTTCACACTCTGCTTGTCCGGTTCTGGTGGTGGGAGTACCGCCAGTAGAGTAGAAACCAACGGAAACAGGAGTTGGAGCAGTGTTAGTATTGGTTGGACAGTAATAATTGTTTCCCCCACATTCATACCTCGTATTGTCGTTTTCAGGCGAGTAATAGCCCGGTCCTACCTCAACACAGTCGTAGCCATTTAAATAATATCCTCCACCGCAAGCCATCTGAGATGTATAGTCCCACTTCGTTGTAAAGTCGGTGGATGACCGTCGTTTACCATTGGCTGGTGGAGTATCTTGAGCATACTGGAGCATGCTGTCTGGATACCCATCGTCATCAGCGTCAATCAACCAAAGATAAGTCTGTTTTAGCTGAGCTCCGTCAGCAATAGCAATTGCGCCATTGATAACAATGCTGTGTCCTGGAGACCAGACAATTGTCTGACCGGCATTAATGGTAAGAGTAACCCCTGCATTAATTGTTATTCCTCCCTCGTCAACGCCATCCACGGGATTAGCAAAGGTACAGCTTGAGGAAACAGTATAGTCGCCGCTCATAGGCACATTAGCGCAGGCGGCTTTACTTGTTGCTGGAATAAGAAGCAAAAACAAGAAAACAAATCCCCAAAAAAGAATTAAGTTGTGGACCTTGTTTTTCATAGTTTTTTAATAACATTTTAGGAATTTTAATTAACGACCTTGAAATTTTGCATTTTGAATTGTCATTTTGAGATGTAATTTTGAGATTTGAATTTTTCATTTGTTTGAGGTTTGCTTACCGGAATGAAAGATCTACTTTTGTCTCACCCGCATCACTGATTGCTCTAATACTTGCCATATAAACAGACTCATAACTATCTTCTGGTTCCCAAATCCCCTCCCATATTCCTACCAAAGGAGGACCATCAAGTTTTCTAAGCTTTAAAGGAATAGTAGTTATGGTGTTGTCGGTCTTGTAGGTAACAAAAGTCTTATAATTTGAGGTTACAGTATTGGTATCTTTGTATTTCACCTTTACTGTAATCACTTGTTTCTCGCCTTCTTTTACATCAAGTGGGTCTAAAACTACCTCAAGAATCTGAGGATTTTGTGGATTGTCAGTTATAATAGCATAACTCTGTTTTCCATGAGGAAGAGGAAAAATTTTTTTAGCCTGTCTTTGGACCTCTTCTTTGGAAAACTGCTTGCCGATCTCAACTGGTTGTTTGGAGGGTCCTAAAGCTATCAAAACAAAAACTATTCCTCCAATAATTGCTCCAATGATAAGAGCAAAAACAATGGTTGTCTTGAGGTTTTGAGGATTAAATTTTAGAGGCTTAAGTTTTAGGTTATTCATAGATTTTTAGACTCTAATTAAGATATCAACAACCTTTGATGGTTAAATTCAAAATGCAAATCTCAAATCTCAAAATTACATCTCAAAATTCAAAATTATTTTTTAATAATTCCTTTTTGAATTTTGAGATTTACTTGAATGCCAATTCTACTTTTGAAGTACCTGTTGCGCTTGTAGCAGTTATTATCAACATATAGGTAGTGCAATATGTATCCTGAAGCACCCAGGAACCCTCCCAGGTCCCATTTAAATCTGTTCCGTCAATAAGAATAAGGGAAAACGATTGCGTACCATTATCAAGCAAAGCTTTTCCGGTTACTTGAGTAATAGGATTATTGTTTGTGTCGCGAATTTTAACTGTCACTGTCTGGGTTTTGCCAAATTCAACATCAAGGGGATTTATATCAATTTGCATAATTTGAGGCTGATTCTGGGTCCTGACAAAATAGACTTGTTTGCCTGAAGGGACAGAATCAGAACATACCTCCGGCGAGGTTGTTGTTGCGCTGGCAATATTTGAAAGTAAAGATACATTCCCTGCATCATCCGAGGTCTTAATAGCAAAATAGTAAGTGGTGCCAGCAGACAGTCCTGTAATAGTCATAGATTGATGTGAGCCAGCAAGCAAAGGAGCCGGCTCTCCTGTTACCTGAGTTGCTGAATCCCAGTTGCTTTCGTTGATAGGAGAAGTGGAATACCTAATGTCATAACTGGCTGCTGTTCCTGAATTAGCATCGTCTCCTGGAGCAGTCCAACTAAGAGTTATACTATTTATTGTTGGGTCCGAAGTACTAAGATTTGTGATCGCTGATGGAGGAAGATCATCTTCTGGTTGTTCTGACGGTGGAGACGTCGGAACAGAACTTGGAGAAGAACCTTCTGAAAAATTCTTCTCCTTTTCTGTTGTAGTAAATTCTTCGTTTGCCTCTATTTCTTCTTCTATTTCTTCTTGAGTTTCTTCCTGTGAAAATTCCTCCTGCTGTTTTTGTTCTTGATTAGATTGCTCTTCTTGCTCTGACGAGATCATTTCTTCTTGGGATAAAACTTCTCCCATTTTTATTTTTTCTTCCAATTCTTGTTCAATTTTCTCTATCTTTTCTTTAACCTCTAATATCCTTTGTTCTACCATTTCTAGTAATTTAAATTTGATTTCGTTTATTTGGGCTTGTAATAGTTGAATCTTTGCTTGAAGTTCTTCTATTAATGCTTGTTTTTCTGAATCTATTTGTTGCTGATAAGACGATTGAGCCAAACTAAAAAAGGGAAAAATTATAAAAAAACTCATTGCTAGAGCGACAATTATGCCTTTTATTAACCGTTGTTTTACTCCCATATCCTTATTTTATATTTTCCCAAACTTTTTGGTCAAGAAAAAATTTTAATAATTCCCTTGTTTTTAAATAATTCAAAGAATGAACCGTGGAACTTGGTTCTTATTAATTTTCCGAAGTAGTTGTGGGGGTAGTAGTTGCGAGGGTTGGCTTAGTTT
>Ga0190338_1000209_pt1 | contig 10533 bp, 16 predicted proteins | sample 4872041112_MG_FD_163434 | JGI IMG/M metagenome (GOLD analysis project Ga0190338, IMG submission 163434) | Hydrothermal vent sediment bacterial communities from Southern Trench, Guaymas Basin, Mexico - 4872-04-11-12_MG | ecosystem: Environmental > Aquatic > Marine > Hydrothermal vents > Sediment ... | reverse complement strand
TCAGCTCTGACATGTCGCTTGCGATGTTGTTCACCTTGCTCTCTATCTCGCCGAGCTTCTGCCGTATCTCTGCAATCTGTCTTATGAGTTCTTCCTTTATTCCGTTCTCACTGCCCATACGTCATACCTCCCTGCGGCAGTCCTCCTGATGGAGTGAGTTTCTTTCTAACCCTTTGACCAAACAAGTAAAGTGCTCCCAGCGAAACCAGGTACCTTCCCTCGTCTGACATTCCCCTGTACATTAGTATCATTCCTCCAAATATCAGGCCTAAACCGGCGATTTCGTCCGCTATTCTTTCAAACGCTTTTGCCAAACCCATCTTTACCACCTCCAGTCTTTTATCACATTATAACTCAGTTACTTGTCCGTCGTAGTCGGTAACAGTGAAAGACACGGACTCCACAGTTGGTGAATGAGCAGTCACACTAGGACTTTGGGACTGAACTTTTAAGCTACTTATAATACTAACGGCAGTTACATTAACATCTGCAGTATTCGTTGTCCCCTGATCTATGATTCCGTCTTGAGTCAGCACCGCCACAAGTACGTCTCTACCCCCTTGACCGTATGAATTGGTATATCCAGTAATAGCAAGGTATCCGTTACTTAGTGCTTTTACATCGTATATTGTTTCATCACCTGAGCCACCATAACTCTTTGACCACAGTAAGTTTCCGTTCTGATTGAACTTTAGTACCACTCCGTCATAACCAACATATCCCGACACACAAACATTTCCATCGCTGTCTATTGTTGCACCATAGAACCAAACCTCATCATAACTGCTACATGCCCTAGCCCATTGCACGTTGCCATTTTGGTCAAGCAGTATGACTAGTCCATCTTGGCCAGTACCAAATGTGTCAGTGTAACCAGCTATCACAATGCTACCACTACTGTCCATTGTCATACACTCTGCTTTCTCCATATATGTACCTCCATACGTCTTGATCCACTTTATATTACCGTCTGAGTCCAGTCTCATAACGAACGCCTCTAGATTGCCGGACGACGTAAGCTCGTAATAACCAATCACTACTACATCACCATTGTCTGCTACTGCAATGTCCCAGCCAATACTGTCGTATGGTGCGGTGAATGACTTCGCCCACTGCAGATTACCATCTGTGTCAAGTTTAACAACAAGTATCCTAAATTTAGCATCAATGGATATGTAACCAGTAAGAACAATGTCGCCATTGTCTGCTACTGCAACTCCAAAGCCATAATCATTGTCTCCAATGTCGATCCTCTTTGCCCACTTTGTGTTACCGTCTGAGTCTAATTTCATAACAATAAAGTCCATACCAGAACTAAAGCCGTCTGAGTACCCTACAACTACTATGTCTCCGTTTTGGTCTACTGCTATGCTCATACCCCTGTCATAGCCTCCACTGTCATAACTCTTTGCCCACTGCAGATCTCCGTCTAGACTGAACTTAGACAACAGCATATCGTTGCCAGCATATCCAACAACGTATATACCTCCATTATCGTCTACTGTCACTCTCCGTCCTTCTTCATTCTGTGACTTACCAAACGCTCTCGCCCAAGACGTAATTGTCGGTACCGGTGAGATTGTCCAATTCACGTAAGTGTCGTACTCAACCTCGTCAGTCTCAATACTACCAAATGTACGAAATCCCGGACTAACTTGAGCCCGCAGGAACTTTGGCCGCTTTACTAACCTGTTGTTTACGGTAATGCTTTCAACGCTCACCTTCTCCCTCGTGGCCTGTATGCTGTCAATTTCATCAATACTAATACTCGACCTCAACTTACTCTTCGGCATTTTCACACCTCCTTTCAGAGACGTAAGTTGATACGAAACACATAACTGCAAGTATCATAATCCAAAACTCGTGAGCGAGTGGGTTTGTCACATCTGTAAGATTGAGTATGTATCCCTCTTTAATTGCTTCATCACCGAGTAGTGCAACAATGGAAATGAAAGAGAGCCAGCTAAGTCGCTTCCAGAATTTCTTTTTTATCTGTGCTATCAGCCATTCTCTGCTTGGGAGTTTCACTTAAATCACCCCTTACGGAATTTCAAATTCAATCCAGTTCCTTATGTTGTACGAACCACTATAGTCATCCACCCTCAGCTCATAATACCAGTTCGATGGGACTGAAACTACTCCCACTGTACGTCTGCAAAGGTCTCCGGTGTTGCCCAAGAAAGTGTCGCCTACACTAACATCTATTTTAGGTGCAGGCGGAATTGGAGAAGATGGATCAGCCACTAGACGAGCGTCTATGTCCAAATCCACACCATCAGCTGTTAGTTCAAGATTAACTATTACGATTTTTGTTTTTTCCGTGGTGTTTTTGTACTCAGTATTCGGTGCCCTTGTCATGTCACTAGAAGCTCCTGTCGTTGTATAGACCCTTGGGATCGTGGCCCGCATGTTGGTAAAAATGTCCTGTTGCCACTCCTGAATACGCAAGGCTTCTCTAAGAATCTTCTTCAACACGTGGATCTTGCTTAAGCTATTCATACCAGTCACCCCCGATGTCCTCAAGCTGGATCAACTTGCGGATAAGCTTTGCAAGAACCGTGAGGTTCTTTCCGTACTTTGTAGAGTCAAGCAATTCTATAATCTCGCTTAACGTGTGTAGGTCAACTTGCTTTGAGACGGCATCTCGTAGGGTCAGCGTTTCTGCGAAACTCTTCTGGATATTGAAAACCCTGCTGAAGGTGTCCTTAAGCTCCAGTTCTTCAGTCAGGATTTTAACCAAGGCTCGGATGGCCGACACGGTATCAAAAAGCTCCAACTCCTCTACAAGAGCCTTAGAGGAGCCCCTGACAACAAAATCCCTCAAGCCGAGCACCTCAATCCTCACCACAGAGGCAGACTTGGTGAGAGCATCGAGCATCCACAGGACTTCCACCAGGGAAACTGCTGTCTCCTTGGACACTGAGTCCGTTAAGCCTAAAATCTCTGTGCGTGTTCTGTAAGCGTCCCAAATCCTTGAATAAGTATCCTTCAGTTCAAGGGGTTCAAACACCATGACTGAGGGGGACTTAATCACCACATCGGATAATCCTAAAGCCTCTGGAAACGTCTTGCTTAGTTCTTTTTGAATAGAATCTGCGAGCCCTAACACTTCGCTGTAGGTTTTGTGTGTTGTCCAAGTCCTCATGTAAGTATCTAGTAAGCCTAGAATTTCAACTAAAGTGTGAAGTGATACGCCCTTAGAAATGTAATCCTTCAAGCCGAGAGTTTCAGTACAGGTTCTATAAATAGTGAAGGTTCGGTCGAAAGTGTCTTTTAACCCCAACTCCTCAGTTAAAACTTTAATCAAAGCTCGGATAGTTGATATGGTGTCTAAAAGCTCTAAACTCTCCGTAAAGGTTCTGTAGACGCTCCATGTCCTCGAATACGTGTCTTTCAATTCAAGTAGTTCTGACCTTGTAATAGAGGAAGATTTAACGATCGCATCAGATAATTCCAAAATCTCTGGAAGTGCCTTGCTCGGTTCTTTCTGAAGGGAGTCTGCAAGTTCCAGCACCTCACTGTAAGTCCTATATAAAGTCCATACCCGTGAATAAGCATCAGCCAAACTCAAGCTCTCAGTTAAAGTCTTCTCATAGACAGCACCAACACCTAACACTAACTCAACATTCGAGCTATCAGGCGGAGTATAACCCGTTTTAATTACCAATTCAACATTATCTGACGATGGAGGAGTATAAGCCATTTAGACACCTCACGTCGGTTGAATATGACATTTAATATCGCCGTTCTGGTCTGCTGATGATGGGATTACAATTACCGTATTATTCACTCCTCCAGTCGCTGATAAAGTGTAACTCCCGTCGCTTTCTGAGGTCTTTATATCTACAATTTCAAACGTATCTTCCCTAATCGATATGACCGTCGCTCCTTGGACAGGCGTTCCATCTGGTAGTTTTACTGTTCCACTTATGGTAGGAGAAGTCTCACTCCCCACCGTGGCGGTTGGCTCCTGCTCGGCATACTTGCGGACTGCTACCCAATCCACATAAATATAACCACTACCTGCTGTGTTGAATTCCACATTCATTGGGTCATTAGGTATGTTGGTAGTAAAAGTATGTAATAAGCTATCGTCCTTATAAAAATCTACTTTTGACGTATCATGCCAAACAATTTCGCCCGTGAACCAATCCAAGAATATAGTAGCATTAAGCTCATTTTTTGATGAATTTATGTTATTTATTACTGCTATATCATACAAACCATCACCTGACTGCCATCTGTAAGTTGCCCTATCGTATGAAGACACTCCTGCCCCCTTGTTACCCAATCCAACAGCCTTCGCATGTCCGCTTACGCCTGGATTTGGATTATCTAATTTCGTTCTAATTCTCAAAATGATAGGATAACTAAACGTCTGCGAGCTGTAAATATAATAATGCTCAGCTTTTACTCCACTGTGAAATGATAATATACTGTTCTCTACTGTTTCTGTTCCACCTGTCTTCACCCATTTATTCGTGTCTAAGCTGCTTCCCTCAAAGTCATCAAAGAATTCGAAAACCGCTTCCCCGTCGCTCTCGCTCACCGCTTCACTATTGCCATAATACATGTAAATCGTGACATCAGAATTCGCTGGAATCGAGGGGACTTTAACCCAAATCACAGCCTCTTCACTAACGTTATCCCATTTTTCTATCCAGTAAGGGAGCAATGTCTCCCCATCATCCTCTGTGAACCTTATATCGCTCCCATCACTATTCGCTTTAGAAAAGTCAAAGTTTGAGGAGTTAAGGTCTATCCTAACTTGATAGTCAGTAAGCGTGCTCCCCGACTGCTCTGTTATCGTAACTGCACGCCTGTATGACCATCCGCTGAGCCAACTCATTGTGAATCACCGCTACGCCTTCTCGTAAATCCTATAGTTCCCGCTCTCGTCGAACATCACCACGAATTCTTTTTCTGAAACAGTATTGTCTCCGTTATCAACGAACGCCCTAACTGTTGCATACTTTCCATCCCTGTCAAGTGTGAAATTGATTATCTTAACTGCATTTTTGTTTTCCTTTAGCTCCTGCAGTATTGTGGGTCTCTTTTCATTTACTAACTTTTCGAACTGGCTTGCCGTTTGTTGCACCAAGAACGTCGGCTTCCTTCTCTCCCAGCGGATGTACTCGTTCTCAGTACCTCTATTGTAAACCCTCACAGCATAGTTCTCGTACGTAACGGTGTCTTCGTCTGTCGGATAGCCAATGTTAAAAACCACAATATTTCTTATCTCTCTGATGACACTCCACTCTACAATCTTACCTTGGCTCTTTAAGTCGTTCAACATATTTTTCAACTCATCTAAACTAACCATCTACACCACCTACTACGTTCCCTGCTTTATCTGCACTTTCCAGGTAACAGTTAGCGTGTCACCAGCATCCCAATTGATGTTAAGGACACTGAACGTCTGTCTGCAGAGCATGGTTCCACCTGAACTTGCATTGAAGACACCACTCTCGGCTATGGCATCTGAACCGCTCAAACCGTCAGCACTTGAGAAGGTCGCCTGGAACTGTACTGTATCTCCTGTTACAGTGGTGGTCTCGTTACTAACACTGGCAGACTTCCTAGCTGTTTCAGTAACTAACGTTGTCTGGGTAGCATCGTATGCAGTTGTGCCTGTCCCAATTGCCACATAACCAAAAGCTGTTCCACCAAGACCACTGCCAATCAACTTTGCAACCTCCGCAAATCCAGCATTGGTGATCCCGTTTCTAGACCAACCACTGTCATACCTGTTAATCAAATTGCCTTCCTTGTCTCTGTGCTCCACTACCAGCCTATCACTAATTGTCATCGGCTCCTTAAAATTGTCTTCGCCTGCGAACTCTCTTAAAAGCCTGACCAGCCTATCGTAGTCCACACCAAGGTTCCTTGCCGTCGCTCCAAGCATAACCACATTGTTTCCAAGCCTGTTTAAAACCTCTGCAATCTCCATCGCTTTTTTATCCATACCACAACACCTCCTAGAGTATTGCATAATCAACAAATACGTGTGAGAGGATAATGGACGATACACCAGTATTCGTTACCCTCACCTCAATCCCCTCGCTACAGACAAGCAATCTGATTGAAACCACGTAATACCCGGTCGGGTTTCCATCGTAGTCCAGCTCCTCAACAGCAGTTATGCTGTTGCTGTTTTGTCCGATTACACTTAGCTCTGAGTACGATGCATTCAGTGTCTCCTCACCGTCGATTAAAACGGCTACCCTAAAGTCAGTGCTTGGGCTTCTTATTATTATCTCCCTTAATATACCATGTCCTGTGCGTGTGAATACTGTCTTTGTCTCCCCGACCCCAATTTCAACGTTTTCCTGCTTTTGAAAGCGAGATGGTAAGCCACCTAGCCTATCGAGTATTTTCTGCAGTGTTATAACGACCTCTTGGTTTTCCGCCATCACTCACTCACCCTCGCCACGTAGAATATTTCAATCTCAGTCTCCTCACTCGGATCGACTTCAACCTTAAATTCACCGCTGTACGTTACATCCTTAATGCTGAACAGGTACCTGTCCCCGTAATCCGCCGCAGTTATCCACGACACGTACTTTGACATCCGCAGTAGCTCGTCCACCGTCTTGTTTAGCACCACCTTATTGTTTATGCCCAATATTATTCTAACATTAGACCTATTTAAAATTAACGTCAGCTCCCTGACCTCACCGCTTCCGTAAAAGTCTACTATCCTCTCTTTTCTTTTTACTGTTGTTACCGAGCTGTTTATCACCTCTTTCGGCTCTTTCTTTTCCTTATCTTTATCTTTATTCTCATAAATAACCCTTTCAATAACCCTCTCGTTTTTCGATTCCTCTGCGAGTAACAGTTGCCACGCTTTTGAAGTCATTTCGACACCTCTACTATCTCCACTATCCTTCCGTTTTCGTCCCTAACCACTTCCATTATTGTCTTTCTTGACGATATCAGCTTGAATATCACGAAGCCAAACACTAGCCCAAGGATCAGTCCCAGTATGCCAAATTCAAGTTCCCGATCTGCCATACTCAACCACCAAACACTCTTTTACCAACTTCTTTTGCCAGTCCTACTATTCCAGCATACAGCATTCCAAACAGCAGTATAACTTCGATAGTCCCAAGAATGATGCCAATAGCAGTTACTAGCTTGTCTTTGTCAGTCACTCCTCCCACCACTCCAGTCTTACTCCGAAACCTGCACTCTGAGACGAAGTGTTCGTTACTCTAACAAGGATTGCGTGGCCTTCGAGTACTTCGCCAGCCAGTCCAACGGTTGCCGGGCCTCCTGTCGCAAAGTTTCCACTTCCACCAGGTATCAGGTTCTCCGTCTTGTTCGACGTGTTTACCGTGTACCTTCCGCCTACGTCGTCGTACTGTAGCACTGCAACCGAAGTGTTCGTCCCGCCGACCTTCTTATTAACTTTCGGTATATCAGCTCCATCTGCTGTCTTGACTATGCCTTTAGCCCCCTCTGTCCCATAGCTACCAGTGTATATTTCTGTTTTTCCTTCTGCTCCACCCTGTGCGGCAAGCAGTCTTATTTTAATAGTTTTACCGCTGCCCTCTGGGTTCGCAAACAGCACGTCAACACTGTCATCTGAATCTATGCTGAAAACCTCTCCTCCAGCAAATGCCAAGTCGTTTTCAACTGCATAGTCCCAGATTGTCTTGATTGCGTCCGTGTTTACCTTGGTTACTTTTGAGTTCAGCGAGCTTAGGGTTGACTCCTTTGCCAGCCCGGCTGAGTCATTCTCAATGCTTGTCTTCTTCCAGTCGTTGGTGTCATCGTAGGCAACCTCATCTAGCCTGAGCACTCCCTCTTGGAACAGTTGCTTTAGTTTTTGGCACAGGGCTTCCAGACTAATCATTTAATCACCTTCTCGGCGGCCTGCGTAAGTCCTTCATCAGTGCGTCGTGTAGCACGTCAATGTCAACCTGAAGTGCGTCTACCCGCCTCTCAAGTGCCTCCACCTTCTCCATCAACCTGCTGATCTCACGCTGGTGTCGGGTAATGACCTGCCTCTCCCTCTCAAGCCTGTCTGTGTTGAGCGACCCTTCAACGTCACGCATCACGTACCAAAATGCAAAGGCAAGTCCTAACCCAGCTAGTAGAGTAGTGGCAAACACCTTCCAGTCGAACGGCATCTAACCACCTTCATGGAAACGTTATCGTTACGTAGACGTCAACTAGGATTGAACTGTCCTTTGTAATTGCCGGGTCAATAAGCAGGTGGTTTATTAGCTGTCCGGTTGTGTAATCCGTCCCTGGCTCCCGTGAGCAGTGGTCGTAAATTCCAGCCTCAGTGTACGTGTATCCGTTCGCATCCTCTGGCAAGTACCTGACGTAGTACTGGACAGTATTGTTGCTACTGCTGAGGCTACCGCTCTTTGCAGATGTTGGCACAGCACTAAACAGTCCCGTGTCTGTATCGCTCGGTGTGCCGCTTCCAGTCCCAAGAACGAGGTACCACTTGTACCTGCTGCCAGACGTCTGGAACGCACCGCTTGCCCATGCTGAGGCAAGGAAGTTCTTAAAGGCCGTTGTCAGGATGTTCTTCTTTACTATCTCCTTCAGCACTTCGCCCGTGTGGGCGTCCCTAATCACAAACCGCCAGGTGGCGGTCGGCTTTTCCATTTCCATTTCTCCGTACTTCATCTTTACACCACCTCCTAATCAACTTCTAATAAACTCGAACAAAATGTTTAGTGACACTGCGACTGTTTCGCTAACCTGCCCGTCTGCGTTTATAGTTATCTCAAGGGTTAAGTCCTGACCATCATAACTCTTGTCAACCACTACTTGCTTATCGTATGAATCACCTAGTATATCATAAGTCATGCTGTCAATTGTACTGCCCCCAGAATCCTTCACTGCTATAGTGGCTGTCAATGTGGTAACGCCTGACGTGTCGCCAGACACCTGTGACGACGGCGTTAGCCTCAGATCGAACAGCCCGTCGGCAACGAATTTCAGGGACATTGTCTGCGTCTCCGTGTACGGCGACGTCCCGTCTAAAGTGGGGTTAAACGTTACAGTGTCTGGGTTTGTGATGTTCTGGTTGTGGTAGAGCAATATGCTAGTCAACCACTCAGGCTCAAGGGTCGACGCATCGTACAAGACCACCATGTGCTCGCACGTGTAGTAAACTCCCGGCGTTGAGTCAGCATTGTGAGTTATTGACACTTTATCTATCGACGAGGTTACAGTTACTGCAGGTGAGTTGTTTGCATAATCCAAAGACGTCGATCCATCGTAGGTGAGAGTCTCATCGTACGTTGTAAAGTTCTGTATGTCATCGAGCCTCCCAGCAATCAGCACGTACGAGCCAGACTTGTTAAGCGGTATCTCGTGCGTAAGCGTTGACTGCAGTGTTGACGGAAGTGCTGAGTAAATTATCTCGTTTGAAGCACCGTACACCACGACGCTATCCAACCTTGCATAATGATAGTGAACTTTATAACTGACAGCACCACTTTTTGTATATATATTGACCTTGACGTTAAACCCAACACAGTCTACCGGGACTTTAACTATTGCTCCAAGTGCTGTATTTGTTGTATTTGCACCTGCTGTGTTTGATACAGTTACGCTGTCCAACACCGACTCGGAGGAGTCGACAAATTCGATTACAACACTTGACGAGCTCTTACTTACCAAATTCTCTACCGACCCATCCCATGAAAAAATAAACGCAATAACATCACCAGCATTTATACCTAGTCCCCTCGGAGATTTAAATGTAATTGGAAATGTAGCATAAGTCTGGCTAGGTTTTAAACTCTTACTGCCATAAATATGTGGTGACAGCATTCCTCCACCGCTCTCTTCAAAGACCACATTATCTCCAGTCCATCCTTCAACTGTTGAGTCGAACCCCCAAAAGTACTTAATTAACGCCATTACCCATCACCCCTACGCACTTATACTTACATCTGCCACCTTCTTATCAACCTGCGAGTTAATATACCTTATCACTTCAGCAGGCATAAGCCAGACTGCTGACACTTTTTTTGTAACACTTTGAGACACGTACGTCTCTATTGTCCCAGGCATAAGCGTGATTATTGACACTTTTTTTGTAACACTTTGAGACACATACGTTATCTGCACCGTTTGCACATATACTGAATCTGCGGATGTCTGAGTCTCTTCAAACGACACTAAGCTAGACTTGGACACCTCTATGCTGTCAAATGCTTGCTGTGTCTCCGTTAGTGCGTGTACTTCAAGCGTCTCGTCTCCAACCGGTACGTACGCCACAGGAATCTCATTCGAGTACTGCCTGTCCCTGAGCAGGTACATCTTCCTCTCGGCTTCACTGCTGTCTAAAGCGTCTAAACTCAACTGCTCCTCATCAAAACTCAGCGACACCAAAACTGCTGTATCATACAATGAAGCGTCCGAACTACCCTGCAACTCGTCATAGCTCAACGATGGAACTAATTCCGCACTCTCGTACGTTAAGGCATCAGCAAACGACTGTTCATCTTCAAAGTGCCTGGTGTGCAACCCGGCAGTGCCGTACTCAACCACATCAGAGCT
>Ga0190338_1000207_pt1 | contig 10576 bp, 12 predicted proteins | sample 4872041112_MG_FD_163434 | JGI IMG/M metagenome (GOLD analysis project Ga0190338, IMG submission 163434) | Hydrothermal vent sediment bacterial communities from Southern Trench, Guaymas Basin, Mexico - 4872-04-11-12_MG | ecosystem: Environmental > Aquatic > Marine > Hydrothermal vents > Sediment ... | reverse complement strand
TTTCACTGTAAGCATTAACCATGCTATTTTCCTTCCATTCTGTAAAGTTCAACTTTAACTGGATGTTTCGGTTTTGTATGAAACGGGAAAGTATGTGGAATCCATATTTTAAATGGAAATATTCCCGTAATTTTTCCTCCATGCTTCTCAATAAACCTTTTGATGAAATCTCTACTCTCGGCTTTATGAAGCGAGTAGATGCACCTTCCAATTTCTAAAGCCTTCAACAAGAATTTTCGGTCAGCTCTTCTCCTCTGCACGCCGAATGGGGGGTTCTGCAAAACCGTATCGAATTTCCCAGTTAAGGCCTCTACATCACCTATAACCAGATGAATCTTATCCCTAACATCCAATTTTTCAGCATTTTTCCTAGCCGTTTCCACAGCCACCCCATCTACATCAATTGCCACAACTTCTCTGGCGCCCAATAAGGCGGCTCCTATAGCAAGTCGCCCCGTCCCGCAGCCCAAGTCTACAACAGTCTTATTTATGATATCATTGAATGTGTACGCCGCCAAGTATAGGATTTCAGCGGCAAGGTCGGCGGGCATCGTATACTGTTCAAGATAAGCTTTCGGAGATGGATGAGGCTCAACTTTTGAAAGTTGAATTTCTAAATTTCGTTTTCGAACCAACCTTTTCTGCAAACTTCTTCCCAGCTTAACTCTCCAAGCATCACTTGAAGTTCCCTAGGCGTTAGCAAAGGCTTCCTAAACTTCGGCGCGTCATCCAACGAAAGCCTTGGACATGCAGTGTTAACATAAGCATCAACAGATGGAAACTGCATAAGCCTTTCAGGAGTTATCTCCCTTAAGACCATCAGGAAAGCCTTTTTGCCAGCCTCTTCAAGCTTCTTCTTAATTTCTAAAGCCTTCTTAAACCTCCTCTGGCCAACCTTTAGTCCTATAAGCACCCCGAAAGTTTCGGCCTTTCTAGCTTCATCTATACTTGCCCATCTCCGTCTGAGAATACGGTTAACTTCATCCTCAAGCCGATAGGCTTGTCTAAGGTATGGATCAGCAATCACAACTGGCTTTCCAGTTGAAAGCGCAGCTCCAATAGCATGGAAGCGTCCTCCGCCAAAGAATAGGAATACCTCAACTTCCTCAGCTATGGCTTGTGCGTTGCTAAAGTCGCATCCTACAACTTGGCCTGGATGGGCTGTTTTGCTGGCGTCTCCTATGACAACTGCTTTTCCAGCATCTAATAGGGATTTTCTCACTTTTTCTAGAACATGTATATGCTGAATGGTTGTTACAAGCCCAATTTTGCTATAATCTTCAAGCAGCGGCAAGGCCTTACGAACGGTTGATATAACTTTTGTCCTGGCTTTCGCCGGAAAGTATAGGGTTGGAACTTCATCTTGTATGATTAATGGAGAATGCCCATAATGCACTATTAGATCCGCTTTTAGAGCCTTCGCCTCTTCTAGGGCTATGTCGCATGCGCCATAGCATGGCTCAGCCAAAATTAAGGGCGTTGCCCCGGCTTCTTCGATTATTTTTGCAAGCTTGGTTGCTTCAGGCTTTAGTCCTTCTGGAAGCTGTAAAAGAACCTTTTTGGCTTTTCTTTTGACTATTTCTTTCTTAAGCCTCTTCTCTTCTAGATCGAAGGAACCCATCTAAATTCCACATAAAAATTTAAGGAAACAAGCGGAAAGATTATTCTTCCCATTCTGGCTTCCAATCTATCTCATTCTGATTCGTTGGTTTTTTAACAAGTTTTTCTCTTATTTCCGCTGTTCTCTCCAGTAGGATTTTTTGTTCTATGCTTGCTACTAGTTGGCGTGTGCTTATGACTGCGTCGGCGTTGACTGATATGCTGTCTATTCCGCAGCGGACTAGGAACTCGGCGAAATCCGGCAGGTTTGATGGACCTTCTCCGCAGATTGAGACTGTACATCCATTCTTGTGGGCTACGCGGATTAGGTGGGCGATTGCCCGTTTAATTGCTGGGTCTCTCTCGTCAAAATAGCCAAGTATGCCTAGGCGTTCGGAGTCACGGTCTATCATGAGTATTCCCTGCGTTAGATCGTTTGAGCCTATTGAGAAGCCGTCGCATAGCTTCGAGAATTCATCGGCTAGGATGACTATTGAAGGCGTTTCAGCCATGAACCATACTTTGAAGTCTTTCGAGCGTTCTAGGCCTTCCTCCTTCATAATTTCTAGTACACGCTTAGCCTCCCAGATTGTGCGTACTACTGGGAGCATTACCCACACGTTTTTGAGGCCCCATTCTTCGCGGCACTTCTTTATGGCTTTACATTCAAGTCTGAAGGCTTTCTCATACCATGGGCTTATGTAGCGGCTGCAGCCTCGCCACCCAAGCATCGGATTATCCTCAACAATCTCGTATTTTTCTCCACCCTTCAATTCTCGGTACTCATTTGTTTTGAAGTCGCTGAAGCGGACGACTACCGGGCGTGGCTGAATCGCCCTAGCAACGGTGGCAATTCCCTCCGCAAGTTTGTCGATGAACTTTTGCGATTGCCCGGTCTCTATAAGGTATAATGGATGCTCGCCAATATAGCTTGCAAGTATGAATTCAATGCGCATCAAGCCTATTCCATCAAAGGGCAGATTTTTATAATCTTCAATTTTGTCTGGAACCCCAAGGTTCATGTAGATTTTTGTGGCTGTTACTGGTGCCTGCTGTACAGCTGCATAGGCTGCTGGAGCGCTTTTGGCTGTTGGCGGTGCAGCTGGCTTTACTAGTTCTTCAACTATTCCCTCGTAGACTACGCCGTTTCTGGCGTCAACAGTGTACTCTTTCCCTGTTTCCATCACTTTTGTTGCATTTTCTGTTCCTACGACGCACGGTATTCCAAGCTCACGGCTTACTATGGCGGCGTGGCATGTTACGCCTCCTTTGTCGGTTACTATGGCGCTTGCAATCCTCATGTAAGGAACAAAGTCCGGATTAGTCATTGTGGTTACGAGTATGTCGCCTTTCTGCATGAGTTTCTCGGCCTCTTCGGGCGAAAAGATTATTTTTGCCTTTCCAAAGCCAATATCCCGCTTTCCGGTTCCCATACCCTTCGCAACAACTTTAAGTTCCTTCGTAATTGCAGCTGCTTCTGCTTCTTTTTCCTTTGCCGCAACTTCTTTAACGCTCCAAACTGTTTCGGGTCTCGACTGAACAATGAAGACGTTTTCCGGAAATGGCAAATCTCGGTCTATTGCCCACTCAATATCTTGGGCTCTGCCATAATGCTCCTCAATCTTCTTGCCAAGCTCTGCCAGCTTCAATACTTCTTCATCGGTTAGACATGGAATCTCTTGCCTTTCAGGCGGAACTTCAGCGTGGACTGTTTCGCCAGTTTCTGGATCTCTAATATATTCAACTGTTTTCTTGGCTATTTTACGCTCAATAATCTGCATAGTATTCTTGTCAACCGCGTAGTAGTCTGGTGTAACGGCACCGGAAACAACAGACTCGCCGAATCCCCAATTAGCTTCAATCACTATTTGGTTTCTATCACCTGTCACTGGGTTGAGCGTGAACATTACGCCTGCAGCCTTTGCATTAACCATTTTCTGGACTCCGACGCTTATGAGAACGTCCTCATGCCTAAAGCCCTTCTGAGTCCGATAAAATATGGCTCTAGGCGTAAAAAGGCTTGACCAGCACTTGACAGTTTTCTCTAGAAGTTTATCTTCTCCACTTACATTCAGGTAGGTCTCCTGCTGTCCAGCGAATGATGCATCCGGAAGGTCTTCTGCTGTTGCACTTGAGCGAACTGCGACAGACACGTTGGCAGTATTTGTCGTGTTGCAGAGCTCACGATATGCCCGCCTAATCTCTTCAGTCAAGTAATCAGGCATTGGAGTGGCCTCTATTAGGGCTCTTATCTTCTTTGAGGCCTCCTCATACTGTTTTGGATCGTTCTTGTCAGTTACCGTTTCCTCAATTATCTTGTAGATTTGCTGGGCTATACCAGTCTCCTCAATGAATCGTTTATAGGCATAGGCAGTTATTGCAAAGCCTGGCGGAACCGGAATTCCAGCCTTAAGCATTTCCCCCAGATTTGCATTTTTCCCTCCTACAAGCGGAATATCCTCTCTTCCAAGCTCTTCAAACCATAAAATCAACTTTTGTTCTCTAACCTGCTCCGCTTTTTTTTCCATTTTTACATTTCCTCCGTTTAATCTGGAGTTTTCTCAATTATTATCCTACAAGGCATAGGAAGTTTGGCTTTCCCTCGCCTAAGAGCTTCCTTTGCAATGTTAATTCCATTTTCATTCACACCAACGGTTATTATTGCTTGATTAGGCTTGACACGTGCAGCAGTTCCTATAGGTTTTCCAAAGGCTCTCCGCATTCCCTCTTGCAACCTATCGGCGTGGGCGCCGAAAATCATCTTGTTCTCCCTTAGGACTACATGTGGATAGGGCAGAATTCTTAGGCAATAGTTATCTGTTCCAAGCATTTTCTGGAGATATCTATTTGTGGCTACTCTGGCTGCTTCTAGGGCATTATGCCTTACCTGGGCGGCTTCTTCAGCTACAAGTTTAAGTTGGTAATCAAATTTTGCCGAGGCATTTCCCATGGTAAACTTGCTTATTTTAGGGGGAGGATGCCCCTTAATATACTCCTTCCTAACGTAGGGTTGCCCCTTAACCTCGCGATAACAGCGTGCCCTCAAGGTTTTCCCCTTCAGCATACAAGCTTGCAGCTATATAAAGGTTAAGCGTTTAAACAAACGGTATTTTACTTCAACAAGTATATAGTTTCCGAATTCAACATATAGATTACAAATAAGTCTAGCAGCGAATTATGGAACAACAGCAAATTTCGGCTTATCTTTGAACCATATCTTAGCCAGTTCAGGATAATTTGGAAATACCCTACGCAGTATTGGAATGTACATTTCAATTTCTTCATCAGTCATGTATTGAAACTGGTATGGCCCAGTGTAGGGTGAGGGCGCTCCGTCACGGCTTATAAATTCGATATGCATGAATGGGTCTCCACGCTTAATGATGATTGGTTTACGGTCATTACTTAGATTTACAACTTCTAAGGCGAGTCTTCCAACAAAGCCGCTGTGGACTTTGGCTGCATTTAGAAATGACAGGCCCATTCTGCCATACTTGCTTTTGGCGGTTAGATGCGCAACATAGTTTGGTGGGGTAAACACAACCTCATAGGAAATTAAATTCTGATGCTCCAAATAGTGAAGTATTACCTCATCCTTCACTGTTAGGACGTAGCCATCACCGTCAAGCAAATTATTATCGAACGGATAGATGCACCTGTACTCCTCAATCAGCCTCTTCAATTTATCCTTACCAACAATACACATGGGAAACCCTCAGCCATTAGCATTTAGCAAGGCAGAATTATATAGTTTTTCAACAGAATCGATGATAAGGCGCAAGGAAAATGCTAAAAATCAGAAGACTAAAAATTGATGATTTGAGCTTCGTTCTACAAAATACTGAAAGAGAAGGATGGAACCTTCTTGAAAAGGATGTTCTCAGATGCTATCATCTTGAGCCCAAAGGCTGTTTCATAGCTAAGATAGATAATGAAAGGGTGGGTCACGTCTTCACATTCAACTATGGAAAGCTTGGTGTTATAGGAATACTCATCGTCCAATCAAAATATCGCGGTAAGGGAATAGGAACAAAATTGATGGAAAAAGCAATCGAATACCTAAAAAAGCAGGAAGCAGAGACCATAAGACTTGAAGCAGTAACCAAAGCGGTTCCACTTTACAAAAGATTAGGATTCAAGGAAGAATTAAACTCATTAAGAATGGAAAGTATAATAGAGAAAGAAAAAAGAGTTGAAAATGACTTTACCCTAATTCGTCAGATGAAAACTGAAAACCTCAACAGAATAGCAAGATTTGACATGAAATATTTTGGAGCGAATAGATTAAAGGTTTTGGAAGCGATTTATAGAGATTATCCGCACTTATCCTTCTTTGCGGAGGAAAATGATCGAACAATTGGGTATATTATGGCTAGAGAAGCAGGGGGCGGATTTTGGATCGGACCTTGGGTTTGTAATCCAAAATTTTCTAAAGTAGCCAAGCAGATGCTAAATGCTTGTCTAACCAAAATTCTTGAGGAAACAGAGAAAACTAGAGTAAAAATAGGCGTCCCTGCGGTGAATACGCAGGCAGTTAAGGCTTTCAAACAAGCGGGATTCCGTGTTTACTCAAGAAGTATAAGAATGTCCTTGGGCAGAAAAAATCTAAAGGAGAAGCTGGAGGGAATATACGCCATAGGAGGCCCAGAAAAGGGTTAATTTACAATTATTAAAGAGAGAATTCGTTGAAAATTAACTTCGAAAATACGCTTCAATTAGAACTATTTTCTCAAATGGAACTTTTATTTCGGCAGCTACTTTAGCATCTAAGCCTAATCTGTTAAAAGCACCTAAAGACCTGCTTATATCTGAGAGAGAAGACTGAACAAGTAGAATTCGCCCGTTACCTCGCAAAAATTTTGGAGCGTTAAAAATGAATCGGTCAATAATCTTTCTTCCGGTTTTTCCGCCAGCCCAAGCCTTCGCAATCCAAATTTTCTCCTCGCCAGGCTCTACTGGCAAGTATGGGGCATTAAAAATTATTAAATCAAAGATTTCTCCCGGCCTAATTGGCTTGAAAAGGTCTCCAAGGAGGAAATCTATTTTATGCTTTACCTTGTTTATTTCGGCGTTTTTCTTGGCGCATTTAACCGCGTACGGATTTATATCTACGGCTAAAACATGCCTAGCATTTTCAGCAGCTAAAACCGCCAGTATTCCGCATCCAGTTCCCATGTCGAGAACGAAGTCGCCGCTGGAAACTTGGAGATTTTCAGCCAAAAGAAAAGTGTCCTCGGCTGGAGCGTAAATGTTTTCATCGATTTGAAATGTGTAGTTCTTAAAGAATGTTTTTCTTGCTGATTTCATCTGCAATTTCACCGAAGTCTTCTGGAGCCAAGTCTCTTACTTTCTTTTCGCTGAATGGCAGTTCAGATGCAAGTCTTTGGGCTTCAGACTTGTCGAATCCACGCTCTCTAAAGTAAAGGACCGCTGCGTTCTTAACCTTCTTGTTCTTAAGTGTGAAAAGTGTTCTAACAACATCTTCGAATACTTTTTCATCTTCAACTTTGAACGGCGGATTTTCTCTAGGTTTAATTCTCACAATTACAGAGTCAACTTCAGGCGGTGGATAAAACGCTTCTTTTGGGACTTCATCTAAAAGTTCAATCCAAGCTTTATAATAGCTCATCACAGATAATCTGCAATAGTCATCGCTTCCCACCGATGCATTAAGCCTCGCAGCAAACTCCTTCTGAAAAGTTAAAACTGCTAGGCTGAAGGGACTGTTGAGAATCCAGAAGAGCAAATGCGAAGAAATCGAGTAAGGAGGAGTAGAAACCACCTTATCAAATCCTTCAAGATTTATCTTCAGTATGTCGCCCTGAACAATCTCCACATTATCCATTCCTCTAAACCTTTTGCGAAGAACCCTCACTAGGCGGGGATCAATTTCCACAGCGATGACCCTATCTGCTTTTTTGGCGAGCAATTCCGTTAGAAATCCTAGGCCAGCGCCTATTTCTAAAACAACGTCTTCCGGCATCAATTCCGCATAGTCGACAAGAAGATTTAGGTAAAACCTTTCAATCATAAAGTTTTGACCTAAACGCTTCCTAGGAAAAACTTTGTAGCGTCTTAGCAGATATTTAGCTTGATATAGGAGATTCACCATTTTCTTCACGATGCACGTGTGAAAAGTCTATACTTGCTTTCTCCTGTGAGCTCCTCCAGAATTCTTTTTGCGAGAAGCTTGGCCGGATTGGGAATGTTGGCTCTTTTCTGTAAGTCCTCAAAGCTTTCGAAGGGCTTTCTTTCCCTTTCATTTATTATCTGCCACATATACTTCTTTCCTATACCAGGAATAAGCTCTAAAGCATGCATCCGGGGTGTTATGGCTTGGGCGGAATTAAAAAAGCTAACAAAATCCTTCTCCCTAGCCAACACGATTTTCTCTATTGCCGTTGGCAACTCCATCTTGGCATTTGCAGTCAACTCATCATATCCTATTCTTCCAATAATATACGAAATCTCTTTTCGATTATTTTTCCCGACATATACGCGGTCATGAGGCTTCAAAAATACGCCTTCCTTCGCGGTTGCCTCAAGAAGCGTAAAATATGATTCGCCTATAAGCTGGACTACTGCTCCAGCCCTTCTGGTAAGTCTTAGGCCTGGACGGCCATGGGGGAGGAAGTCTAGAACGTAAGCGTATTCTTCATACCTTTTCTCCATTGCCTTCGCCCAACAAATATGCATAAACCTTTTTTCTGTTCAACTATTTTTGGCGATGCTCGTTTAAAAGACCTGTTATGGCTTCTAACTTTGAGGTTTCAACAATTTTTCTTCCGCCAGCAAGAAATGTTCTAAGCTCTTCTATGCTTTCAGGCATGCAATTCACAATTTGGACGGCTTCTTCCTCTTCTAGGCCATGCTCCTCAACAAGTTTCTTAACAAGCTCCCTAGCTGACTTTGCGTCAATTTTAGAAAATTTTGTGGCGTAATCTAGGGTTCTACGTTGAAACTGGTCTAAATTCTCTTCACCTAAAGACTCCAAAATTTCCTTAACTTCCGGAAGTGTCAAAATCTTCTCCTTTAGAGGTTTGGGCATTTCAACCACCAACAAAAGGAGCTATATGTTCAGATCTAACAATAATTTCCTTAACTGCGTCTCCCTGCATCACGCTGACAACGTAAGCTCTTCCCCGTTTCTCCTTGATTACGCCGACTTTGCCGTGATATCTTTTGTGGGGCATGCCTTTATGGACGCTTGGCTCAATTTTTATTATGACTTTTTCTCCGGGCTTATATTCGCGGAGCAGCCTACTTAAGCCTAGCTTTCCCTTTTCCCTTGAACTTTTCTTTAGCAGGGAGCGTGTGCCATGCCTGTATCCGTGGGATTTCCTAACCATTTTTCATTCCCTTTTACAGATTTACATCCAACACATCTAATTCTAGGGGGACGGCCTTAACCTTAAGGATTTCTGAAACGCTAGGTTTTGTTCTTCCCATGTCGCCTGTAACCAGCTCTTTAATGTATAGTCCCCCTTGGCATCTTATGCGAAGTTCTATCATTTTTGGTGTCAATTTGTTTACCTTTGTCTCATATATGTACTTTTCCCGAGTTTTGTCGGCTCTGCGATGCAGAACACGTATTGGAGTCTTTTGGGAAACCCTACAATTCGTTAGGGTTGACTCAAGCAGTTTAAGCTCTTCATCGGAAAACTTCTTTTCAAGCTTGACAACAACGCGATAGGTTTTCTCGGTTTTTTCCCCCCTCTTAACCCTTTCAACATCCTCCCGATTTGCAAATGTTAAGCCTAAAACTTCCACCTTGCCGTCTGTATAACTATTAATCGCATTCTCAAGCTTCCACAAGTCTATAAAACGCCTTTTCGGCTTTTTAACCTCAATTACAAATGGACGGCCGGCTCCAAGCATCCTTGCGTCTACGTCCTCGCGTCCAGCAGCGTGAAAGGCTGTTCTTTCACCTTCAGTCATTTCCAGTACTGGAGCTGAAATTAGCTCAGCTACAGATTCTGGATATTTTTTCCCAGTCCAGTTGCAGGCTTCGCATCCTTTACCCATACATTTTGTGCATATCCACATTGACTGCGGAAGGTTTCGCACAAGCTTACGGTATCTACCAGAAATGTAGAGGGGATTAACCTGAAGCCTAACAATGTTTTTAAACGGATTTACGAGTACAACTATGTCTGGCTTCTTTAAATCAGCTTTTTTCCCAGTTTTTTCAGCAATTTTCTTCCCTATTTCTCTGCTAAAATGATTTTTTATGCTTTCTCCATGAGTTATTTCAAATTCTGCCTTAAATTCATCCTCCCTTTCCTCAACTCCTTCTGGGAGAAGAATTCCTACAAGGAAGGTAGAGTATTCATATTTGCTCATTCTTTCAACTGCTTTTTCAGCTAGCTGCTCAATTTTTTGAAAATTGTTGCCGCAGAGGAAACATACGAATTCTTTTCGCTCAAACTTTTTATTAGTTAATTTTTCCATCAGGTAATACGCCATTTCAAAGTTTCCGTTAAATGTAAGCTTTTTTAGAAAATTTATTGCCCGTTTATTTCCAGCTAAAGCCTTTCTGTGCGCCTCCATTGTTAACAGAAGCTTTATGGCGTATCCCCTTGTTCTGTTTTCAATCCCGTAGCCTAAAAGCGCGAATTGCCTTCCTAGACAAAAATCGCAGATTGAATACTTACTCAAAATCTTCCTAGCTTTTTTCAATATCTCCATTGGCGAAAGCCTCAAGGATTAAAGAAGCTTATCCTAAAGGAAGCTTTTTGCCGAAAATTGCCGGAAGCTTCTTTCTTCGCAGAGTCTTCAGCATCTTCCGCATCATAGTATACTGCTTTAACAATTCCTTTACGTCCTTCTCGGTTGTTCCTGAACCTCTGGCCACTCGCCTTATCCTTGAAGCATTAAGTATTTTCGGGTTTTCACGCTCTTTTGGAGTCATTGACTGGATTATTACCTTCCATTTTTCTAGGCGGTCTTCAGCAACTTCAAGTACATCATCTGGAAT
>Ga0190338_1000206_pt1 | contig 10587 bp, 24 predicted proteins | sample 4872041112_MG_FD_163434 | JGI IMG/M metagenome (GOLD analysis project Ga0190338, IMG submission 163434) | Hydrothermal vent sediment bacterial communities from Southern Trench, Guaymas Basin, Mexico - 4872-04-11-12_MG | ecosystem: Environmental > Aquatic > Marine > Hydrothermal vents > Sediment ... | reverse complement strand
GACTACAAGATGCTTGACAGAATAGCAGAAGAGCGTTCAGCGATAGAAGAATACTACGAAGACAAACAGCCAGAGGTTAGTAGCAGTGAGTACGAAGAGATATTGGAGTTTGTAATGGACTACTGTAAAAAAAATGAGGTGTCTCCGGAGTATGTGCGTAGGCTTATAGGTGATGTAATCCGTGTCATGAAAATCTATGAAGCGTTGGGAGAAGACACTGACAAAGCATACAACTTAGTGCCAATAATAGTAGCGGGCATAAAGCGGACATATCTGACTCCGATAGATTGGAGAGTGCTGTTTGCGGTATATGATGGTATAGGCTCTGAGAGTGAGCTTGAGAAGGTTTTAGGACTTAACGATGAGCTTCATGAGTCTTTGGAGAGGCTAAGAAAGTTTGGACTCGTTACTCGTAAAGGTTATAAGTGGAAAATAAAGAGGTGATTGCATGGCAAGAGCATCTGATGTTGATCCCGATGAAGTTGTTGGTTATAAGGCTCTTATAAGAGACCCGTTTACTGGTATTGAGTTTTGGGTATTTTTAACTCCAGCTGAATACCAAAGAGCTTTGAGGTATTTGATTGACTATGAAGCTGGAAGAATAGGAGCAAGAAGGCGTTGGGAAGAGTTTGCTCGAAGAGTGTATGACGCTTATGTGCCTCCAGAAGTGAGGAGGTATATACCTATAGGATATTTTACATATTACCTATTCTATAATGTGGTAAAGTTTGAGAGGTTTGAAGCTATAGTTGAAAGGAAGGTCAGAAGATACCAAGCCGTTTTGACTTATTACATTCCACAGGAAATGGTGAGGAAGAGTCTATACAACTACGCTGGGGAAAAAGAAGACAGAGAAGCAGTTGAAGAGGAAGCAAGGAGAACAAACTTTGTCCCTCTGGCAGAGTTCAGAGCTTGGACAACAACTGATAGGATACTAACACCAACTGAGGAGCACATGGTATTAGAGTACTTGAAAAGAGAAGTGGCGTTTATGTTCACGCTTTTTAGCTCACTGGCAGTGAGCATACTAACAGTGGGTGGAGTAATAAGGATGGGTGTTGAAAAGGGAGTAATAGTGGAAAAGTCATACAAACCAAGAGGGGGAATAGGAGAGAGGTCCCAGCCTCTTAGCGGGGCACTGATTACGACAAGAGTCCTAAGAGAGTACACAAGGGGAAGGCGTTATGTCTTACCATGCTTAAGAGGAGCAAGGGTCAAGAGGATGTACTACACAGAAGACGATTTCATAAGGGCTGATGAACGACTGCTCATAGCTGACCACTGGAACGGCATAACAAATACTCACCCACTAGAGTTCATGACAAAAGTCAAGAAGAAGATTAAGGCATACATAGAAGAAGTCATGAGAAAGCTAAGAGAAGGAGACACATACGGAGCTGGTGAACTGCTCATAGACGTCATGAAGTGGAATCACGATGCACAGGTTGTAATCTCAGGATTGGACTATTATAGAGCATTTATAAAACAGGCGGAGGACTTGTTATGACAGTCATAAGATTAGACTTAGATTATCCAGAAGAATATGACATACACAGGATAGACAAAATGCTCGAAGCTCTAGGCGGAAGGATTCTTGAGATAAACGCTTCATATACCAAAGGATTACACATAACTGCAGAGATAGACTATGCTCTCCTCTGTGCTTACTTTGATTTTTTGGAAGATTATCTCTCAGAATTCAAGGAGGACATAATTTACGCCAAAAAGCTAGCAAAAAAAATTGGACTCAAAGACCCTTTGGCTGTGATAAGAATAGCTCTAGGAGATGACATCAGAAGGATAGTCCTTGACGAAGAGAGAAGATATTTTATTCCTCAGCAAGTTTTATTTAGTGAGCATGAAACAATAAATATAGAGGTGGAGCATGATGGATGAAGAAGTGTTGGGTGAGCTCGAAAAGAGAGGACTAAGAAAGCGTAAAGTCCTTGAGTATATCTACAAATACTCCCCAGAACTCGCAGAAGAGTTGGCATCAGAAGAGGACCCAGAGAGCATTATAGCAAAGGAACTTATCGAGTGGAAATTATATAAGCTCAGCAAGATACAGGAGATTGACTTACCAACGCTCTTGGTTTCTTGGAGCATACTGAGAGACATGTTCAAGTTTGCTCTTGATACAGTAGCAGTAGGGACGGAATCGTTCTTTACAAGGTTTATGGCTATGGAGCAGTATATGGCAGAAAAGATGCCTTCACCAGCAGAAGAGAAGAAGCAAGGTCTTTTATCACTGCTAACGCTCCTTGTAACGAACTTTGTAGATAAGCTCGATAAGGTTGTGTCAAATGTGGGAGGTGTTGGTAATGCCCAAATCCAGCCAAAAGAAAAAGAAGAAAGAGTCAAATGGACAGTTGACATTGGAGGAAAAGCTAAAGCAAATAGAAGTGGCAGAAAGAGACGTAAACGCAGTTAAGCAGTTGGTCTCCCAGCTCTCTTCTGTCTTTAACATGATGTCTGGAACAGCTAAAGCTCAGTTACAGAACATGGGAATGGACATGATGCCAACAGTCCACTACTGTGATGAAACAAGGGAGCAGAATGCGGTGGTAATTGGCTTGAAGCTTGTCTTTCCAGATAAAAAGACAAGCGATTACTTCATGGCTTGTATATTGAAAGGACTTGGTGAGTGAGCATGACGAACAACATCTTTGACTTTAGCGACTTTATAGACGCAATAAAGGAAGCTGTAAAGATTTTTATCGTGATTGAAGTAGTTAAAGCCTCTCTAAGACCAAGAACTCCAGAAGAGCTTTATCCTAACTGGAGAGAGGAAATAAGATATGAGGTTGACCGCTACCTTAGAGAAAGAATGAGAGAAAGAGCTGGTGAGCTGTAATGGATGACCCTTCTTCTCTTTCTTCTATTTATCGTTATCTGAGGTTTACTAAAAGACAAACCGAAAAGGTGAAGGAAGCGATAAAGATTATAGAAGAAATCCTAAAAGACAAGGAACATGAGGTTACAGTCTCAAACATAATAAACTGGATGGGACTGGTGATACCAACAATAACCGTCAGAGCAAAGTTCAAAGATGAGGAAGAGCTCTACAAGACGTGGGCTTTAATAGTCAAGACAATAGCAGAAAAGCTCGGAGTATCAACGGCAAAGAGCATCGAAATCATAGTTGACTTTATGTAGCGAAAGGTTTATATACATATTAGCATATTATAGTAATATGGTGATAGTATGAAGACCAACAAGAGCATTACCATAGACCGTACTCTACTGGACAGAGTGAACACGGTACGTGCTAAACTGCTAAAAGCTGGCATTGAGATAACGTTCTCAGAGTTTGTTGAGATAGCTGTAAAATATCTTTTAGGCGAGGAGACAGAGTTAGCTAAGAAAATAAAGGAAGTGCTTTGAGCATAGAATCCGATGATGAAGCTTGCAAGATCTGATGTGTGATGAACGGGCTAAGCTCTGAGGTGGTGTTTTATGCTTGAGTACTGAAGAGGGACTGTGGGGTGAGTAAGAAATGAGCGTTAGTGTTAAAGTGGAGAAGAAGATAGACATTAAAGTAAGACACTCAAAATATAAAACACTAGAGATAAGTGCTTATGGATTAAAAGGAACTGAAGAAGATGATGTAGCAATTCACGTGTTTAGAGACGCATACACAGAGAGCATAAACGTAACCGTAGATGAGCTTAAAGCACTAAAGGAAATGATAGATAACTTCCTTGAAAGGTACGACCAATTAAGAGACGGAGGTTTGTGAAGATGACAAAGAACAAAAATAAAGAGCTTAGGGACAAAATACTTGAAGCATTATCACTCAGACGTAAACTGACTAGAACCATATGTGAGTACTTATCGATGCTCATAGCCAACAAGGGAGAAAACGCTGATATTGTCTTACCTAGGATAGACTACTACATACACAAACTGGACGAGTGCTTAGATGAAATACCATTTAGCTCCGAAGACAAACTTGACAAAGCCTTTACTAAGAGTAAGCTAAACAACGTTAAGACCCACTTGATATCTGTAATGGCAAACGCAGTTATAGGAGAATTTGGCTCATCAGCAGAGAGCTTTGAGTATATGTTCGAGGAACTCTTTGGGATAAGAGACACACTACTAGAGGAGTTGCAGAGGGTAGTTTTGGATGACGAGAGCAACTCTTGACTGTCCAAAATGTGGAAACCCAATGATGGTAATACACGAGACTGAAAAGACAATAACTTATAGGTGCATAGTCTGTGGTTACGAAATGACGCTCAAGAAGATGTTCTCAGGTGCGTAGTATGGTAAACATAGTGTACTTTGATGCTAAATTTAGGGACTCGTGGCTTACTAAGGACTTCGAGAAAGTCATAATGCAGTATGTACAGCCTTACGACTCTATCCTTTTTTTGTGTGCGGGTAAGTTTAGACTCAAGCCGAGCTTAGTACCATTTGAAACTTATTACTTAGATGCTGACTCAAGCGTAATAGCAGATGTAGATAAAGAGCATAAGTATATACTAGACGCTTTTTGTGAAGACTTACCAAGATTAGTTGGTAGGACCTTTGACGTTGTAGTAGCTGACCCACCATATTATATAGCTCACAACAAAAAATTCCACTTTGTTTTTAACCTAAGGCGACTTGCTCGAAGAGTCATAATAGTGAAGTGGAACATAATACCAAGATTGGGCGATGAGTGGGAGCTCAAAGGAATATACATCTATGAAGGTAAAAGGTGGTGGACTTACGCTTCAATCATAACGGTTTTCACGAAAAAGTAAATCTTATAAACTTAGTATGGTAATACTATAATACGGTGATTGGTATGGGATTCTTCGAGGAGTTTGAAAAGACGATATTCATGTTTCCAATACTTGCACTAGTCGGAGCAATAGGCTTTGGGCTTGTAGGCGTTACTGGTGCAATAATCGGAGCATTGACTCTAGGACTTCCGCTAATGGAGTCCATTAAGCTTGGGTTCTTAGGCGGATGTGCTTTTGGTGGAGCTGTGGGTGTGTTCCTAGCTCTAGAGCACCTCTTCAAAGAGGCGAATAAGAAGTGATAGCAAGCGAAGTAGTGGCTTGGATTCTTGTTGTTATCTTTCTTGCTCTGAGTGTTATATTTGGAGAAAAATTCAAGGAAGCTCTAAAAGTGCTTGACGACATAGAGAGGTTAGTCCATAAAGTAAACAAAGCACTTGAAGACGGAAAGCTCACTCCAGAGGAAGCTAAAGACATCGTAGATGAAATAATTAAAATAATCAACGAGTTCAAACGCTCTTGACCTCTCACTCTCAGGCTGACGGCTTTAGCCGTCATGAGCCCCGATGAGGGGAGACAGCGACTGCATATTTGACTACAGTAAAGCACTTCACGTCTTTACTCCCTAAGGGGTTCTTGTATCATGAGCATAGAGCCTAAGAGCTAATCACCATATCAGGTCTCAATTGAGACATGTAAAAGTTTGCCCCCCGGCACTAGACGTACAGCGACAACCAGCGACGACGCCGGGGGGCTCTAATGCTTAACTCCAGACTCCCAATGATTTTAGAGCAAACTCTATATACTGCTTTTAGCGAATTTTATATATAGGTGGTGTATATGCCAAAGAGATATTCTGAAGCTCCTAAAGGAGCTTTAAAGGGATTGTCTCCAATCGAAAAAGCACTCAAAATATCTATCCGACATTACAACGTAACCAAAGAGCACTGGGAAGAGATGTCAGATAACTACAGAGACCACAACAAGAAGATAGCAACTGACCCAGACTATGCAAAGCAGGTTTACATCAAATATGTAGTGAACTTAGCCTCTTGGTATCAAGCTATGGAAGACTTGAGCTTAGCAGACAAGTTAGCTGAGATTATGACAACAGTAAAGAAGAGAGCAAGAGAAGTGGCTCCAGAAGTTGAAGAGAAAGTGTACAGATTCTTAGGAGAGACTGTGCCGGGATTTGAGAGACCAAAAAAGAAAGCGAAAGAAGAACTTGTAGTAGAAATCTTTGCAAGGTAAAGTATATATAGTAGCATGTGAACACTTATTATATTGAGGTGGTGTATATGGGAAAGTATAGCAACTACACTAAGTTCTTGCCAAAAGGGACATACGACTACACCGACATGGCTATTGCCATAGTGAAAGCTAGAAACGAAGCTGTTGCCAACAAAATTGACGTAATGGCAAACAACTACAAAGAAGGAATGGTTGAGCTAAGAAAGACTACACCCGCTCTGATGGCAACCAGACTTGCCAATTGGCTTAACAAGTTCTTCACAGAAGATGTACCCGGACTGTACATAAAAGACATGGCTAAAGTCAGAGCCGAATACAGAAAAGCAAGACCTAAAGTCCCAAGTGAGGAAATAGCAAGAGAGCTCGGAGTTGGAGTTCTATAAAGAGGTGGTAGATGATGGCTGACAACACTATTGACGTCTCACAAATTGTTTCAATGATTACTCCAATTATCTCTTTGGTAATAACAGTGTACATGATTAAAGAGCTCTTGGGAATCTTCAGGACTATAAGAGTCTGAAGAGGTGAGGCTCAATGGTTGATGTGAACACGAACAACGCTGGAATCGACGTAAGCGGAATCGTATCAAGCATCATGCCAGTAGTTACTCAGTTCCTCACGATATACCTCATGATTGAAGTCATCAAAGTCTTGATGGAGACTTTTAGATAAAGAGGTGATAGCCAATGGTGAGAGTACCAGTGGACTACGGAGACGGCAAGAAAGTTGAAGTTGAGTGTCCTTACCTCACTGTTGTTGAGGACAAAGTGCTTTATCGTTCAAAGATTCACACCAATCCAGTAACACGCAAGAGGTGTTATGTGGAGTTTGACCCAAGCACTGGAGAGGTAAAAGTAGTTGAGGTGAAGTGAAATGGTTAAAAGAGTTACTGACACTTTAACCGAGACTATACCTTTTGTAGCTAACAAGCAAAAGTCCATCGACCTTCCGACTCAAGGATTTATCACGAGGATTGAACTGCTCTTACACCTGAACTTGACTACTGACTCTGGTGGAGCTACTCCTAACGAGGACGCACTCGCTAGGCTCATAAGGTCAATGCGTATTGAGTACCCCGGTCACAAGACCTACTTTGCTATACCTGACGGCAGGATTTTGAAGTACAAGAACTACATAGACCTCAAGCAGGTAGCAGAAGATGAGCTACCGACTTCAGCAAGTGTTACTCAAGATGTATATGCTAAGTACAACATCTACTGGGGACTCAACCCAAAAGACCCATTTGACCCAAGTGTTGTAGTACCAGCCGAGAGGCTTTCGAACTTAAGACTTTCGGTACTCTGGGGAGACGCTACAGACCTAGGTACTGGATATACCATAAACAACGGTGAGATAATTGTAACCATAAGGCGTTATGACCTTGAGCGTTCTGGAGAAAGGTTTGGAAAACTGGTAGAACCTAGAATGGAGTCTGCTGAAAAATCGATTGATGTAATCAAGAGCGACTTAGGATTCCAGATTAACGTGCCAATCGGCTTGGTGCTCAGAGAGACCTTGATACTCATAACTGACAGTGCTGATAACAGGAGCGATGCTGAAGTAGATGAGTACGGAGTCATATTTACAAAGCTCGACCAGACTCCTTACAAAGTCAACTGGAAGAGCCACGTAAGAGAGATATACGAAGACCTCAAGCTCAAAGAACAGATTGCTGGATTAGGAGTCCTCTACTGGAGAAACATAGCAAGACATGGTGAAGAGCTAGGATTTGACGCTTCTAGGTACAAGTTCGGAGACATAGCACTAGGGTTTACAACGGTACAGACTGGCGGTAAGATTAGAGCTGTGTTCTACCAGCTCGCACCTGTCTGACCTTACACTATTTTTTAGGTGGTGAAAGTGCCTTACGAAGAGAAGCCACTAGCTATTACTGTAACCTCTGAAAAAGAAGGCTTTGACTTAAGCTCATTAGTAAACATCCTAGTGCAGTTGATACCCCTTTTTATAGTGTTAGCCCTGATACCGTTAGTGTTAAAGCTCTTTAGGAGGTGATGTTATGGCTCTATATGAAGAGAAGTCATTAACCGTAACAGTTGTAAGTAAACCGACTCCTAAATTCAGTGATTACGTGGACTACTGGAGTGCAGGAACTGACAAGGCTCAGTACTATCCGGGAGAAACCGTGAAGGTATTGCTAGGAGTAGCGTTCAAGAAGGCGTGTGATTATAGGATTGAAGTCATAGACTCAAGGGGAAACGTAGTTGCTGACAGCGGATGGAAGAGCATATCATCAGCTAGAGATGTTGACGAAGAAGTTAGCTTCACAGCTCCGAGCACACCCGGTTCCTACGGCTACAAAGTCAGGCTCACTGTAGATGAGTTCGGTTCTCACGTGTCAGCACCACCCGGAGCACTCAGCGTGTCTCCATATGGGGCTGTGGTAGAATGATAACCTACGATGGATACGTATGTATCCCAACGGGAAGGGAGCCGTATAACATAGTAGGAATACTAAACCAGATGATGCCTGTTATTATACAGCTTGTAATAATATTTGGCATACTCTATGTGGTCAAGAGCATATTATCGAGGTGATAGTATGATTGAGGAAGTCCAAAGAAGGTTGTTAGGTGGAAGTGTAAGCAGTACGAACACCAGCACTAATACCAACACAAACAGCAATGAAGTAAGCACTATTGACTGGAGCCAGATACTCTCAACGCTCTCTCCAGTGCTCACGCTGTTGATACTAATACTAATCATCAAGTTCTTTGGACGTGAGCTCATCGGCAGGTATGGAAGGCTATGAAGGTCGAGGTAAAGGGCTTTGACTACTACGTGGAAGACAACACTCTTGTGGTCAAGCTCAAGGTGAGTTATGAAGGTACTTATCTTTCTCCACTAAAATACGCTTGGGTGGAACTAAGATATAGTGGAGAACTAATAGCAGAAGACAGCTGGACTCCACCAGAGTCAGTCGGTACCTACGAAAAAGAGTATGAGCTCAGAGTAACTGCAAAGCCCGGACTGTATGAGCTAAAACACTTCCATGAGGGACTCATAGGTGCTGAAGAGGACTTCAGCACGGTCTTTAGGATAACCCAATCGGACATAGGAGTAAAAGGGACGTTTGACGCATACTTCACTAGGTCTGGAGATGTCGGCACACTGACAGTTGAGGTAAAAACTGCTACAAAGGTAGAAGAAGACACCAGAGTGGTCATAACTGTAGCACACGAAAATTGGGACTCTCCAAGAGACTATGTTACTACTATACCAGCCGGTCATGACAGTGTGAAGCACGAAATAACATACAACAGGACTGAATTTCCAGACGGCAAGTTCAAGGTGAGTGTACGCATAGGAAACTACAACGCTGGAGAAAAGACTTTTGTAGTGAACTGGGAGTCTGGCTCTATAACGGAGATTCAAGAACCAACCGATACGATGTCTAAAATAATTGAACTGCTAAAGACTGTAGGCATGCTAATAATCTTTGGAGTTGTAGCATACGCACTGTTCAAGTTTATATTTCCAATATTCGAGAGGAGAGGAGCATGATTAGGATAATCCGTTATGATAAAACTGTACCAGCTGGAAAGACCGAGAAGATAGAAATAAAACCAGAAAGAGATGAAGTCTGGACTGTAAGGGATATAACCATGGACTACGTGCCAGACGCCTTTGTTATGACCGTAGTCCACAAAGATGTAACCATAGAAGACGTGAGCTTGAACGAAACTGTAGAAGAGTGTCTGGACAAAGCTATAGAAAAAGAGAGGATAACAATATCAAAGGACTCTCCTATGACAATACTGCTAAGGAACGATACAACCGCAGACCAAGACTTCACAATAACCTTAGCTGTGCACGTTGGATACGAGGAGACCCAGAAGCCCTTTCAGTTCCCACAGCCCGCTCCTACTGAGGTTAGTGTCCCTCAAATAGACCTGACTCAAATACTCAAAAAGCTCGACAAGATTATTGAAGAGCTTAAGAATATAAAAGATAAGATACCAATAGCTATAGATAGTATGATATGCTATAAGAAAATAGAGAGAGGTGGTGAATAATGGGGATCCGTGTGTTAATGAGATTACCAATCATGAGGAAAGCATTATCAAACGCTGAGCTTACGACAGAAGAAGAGTGCGATTGGTATGCCAAAGTTGATGTATCTGGATACACAGATTTGGCATCGCTTGACCTGATATTTACTTACTCATATGTAAACAGCACAAGCAGAGACTGGTTGAAGACATATATCTACAAAGTAACTGGCAGAATACAATTCTTAGACGCTTCTGACACGGTATTGGAAGAAAACTCATTTACATTTCAGGGAGCTAACAACACGCTAAGCTACACAATACCAAGCGGAACGGCTTACATAAAACTAATAATTGATACGATACAATACAGAAGAGACAACGGAGGAAACTACGACTGGAATCCTTATGGAGAGCCAGATTCGGTAAACTCATCAAAGAACAAACCAGACTTCCTCAAGATACAAATTAAGGACTCAAGCGGAACAGTCCTTGATGAAGTATCGTTCAGAGCAAACGAATTCATAGTACCACCAATAAACGCTTCAAGCACTTACATAGAATCTGGAGTAAGCCCACAGCTCGAAATATCATAC
>Ga0190338_1000199_pt1 | contig 10673 bp, 7 predicted proteins | sample 4872041112_MG_FD_163434 | JGI IMG/M metagenome (GOLD analysis project Ga0190338, IMG submission 163434) | Hydrothermal vent sediment bacterial communities from Southern Trench, Guaymas Basin, Mexico - 4872-04-11-12_MG | ecosystem: Environmental > Aquatic > Marine > Hydrothermal vents > Sediment ... | reverse complement strand
CCATGAGACTTATCCCGTGGGGTCCCAGGATTAAACCGCCTACCAAGAGAAGAGAAATCTCCGGTATGAAACTGTTAAGAGCTATTCTTCTTATTATAATATAAAGAATGAAGATATAACCTGCAGCAAGAAAGCTCAGAATCAGAACAGATGTCACGTGGGTGATCTTTAAAATTATGACAGGCAGTAGAAGTATAAGAATTGCTTCAATAACCTTCATTCACGCTCCCTTTCAAAAGAAATATATGATTTATTGCATAATAGAAAGTAAAATAAAACAGGAAATCTCCTCTACCTGTGAGTATGTAAAAACCGGAACCTATTGCCAGAACCATCGGGCCAGGAATCATTGCATAGATACTTCTGAAAAGGAAGTATTTTATGAATCCCCTTATGACCGAAATTAAGAGAATACCCATAAGTATTCTAACATTGAGGACCGGTTTAAGAAAAAAACCAATGAGTACCAGAAATGCCAGATATATACTTTTTTCCATGTTCTGGAGAAAATTGAGAAATCCCGTTCTGTATTTATTACCCAGATTGGAGATAAGAAGTCCTGTGATAAAGGGAGGGATTACCGGTTCAATTTTATGGCTAAGTGATAGCCCTGCCAGAAGAGTGGTACTGCCAAACAAAAAGAGATTCATCTCCTGCTCCCTTCGTTCCAGTCCTTTCACGATTATTAAAACAAATATGAGATAAAGAGGGAAAAGCATAGGAAGTATGGACCTCTTACCGTTAGCCAGGGTGAGAACAAGCAGTATAAAAATGGCAAGTAAAGGATCGAGGTAAAGAGCATAAAGTTTATTGGAATCAAGCTTTTTCTGTGAATAGATCAAAAGGGGAGAGGCACTCAAAGAGGCCAGAAGGGCTATATGAAGATCCAGATTTAAATCTTTTATGAAGAAAAGTCCAACTCCCAGAGCCATAAGGAATATAATGCCAGATTCAATAAAAGCTATGAGAAAGGATACTCTGGAGATCTTTTTTATTGTGACCCTTGAAAACTGCAATCCAAAGAGCATAAGGAAGTATCCTGAACCAACGGATAGGAAAAGCCAGAGGGAATTGATCTGCCCTATGTTGATATTTTTTTTTACAATGTATCCCAGTAAATAACCGGCTGTTATAAATCCGATTTCCTTAAGTATGATTTTTCTTCCATGGAAGGAAACAAAGGAGGCAATAAAGAGAAGAAGGAGAATGAAAAAGAGGATTACAGTCCCCAATTCTAATCCCTCGATAGATAATCGGAGACTGGCATGGAAATCACCTCTACAAGACGGGAGATGTCCTCAGGAGCATCAATATCTCTGAGAATGGAAATGAATTCCTTTATATTATCTCCAACTTCAGTGATACCAAATAAGACTTTGTTAGCTCCCCTCATTCCCCCCATACTTCTGACCAGGCCAGCAAATATAGGTATGTCAACTGCAAGAACTTTTTCCATCTCTACACCATCCACAATGGAAAGCCCTTTAATTTCAGCTTCCACGAGAGCTTCCACCACCTCATCCAGGTATTCTTCTTTTTTAAGAAATACAACCACGAAGAACACTATCCTTCAAACTCCTTTATTATTCTGACAACCTCTTCTTCATTTTTTGCATCTATGAGTTTTTGCCGGATATCCTCTCTAGAGAGAATTCTTGCAGTATGGGCGAGGAGACTGAGGTATTTCAAATTGTATTGGGGATTTGCCAAGATCATGACAAAAACATGGGCTGGTTTCCCATCCAGACATGTAAATTCAACCCCTTCCTTACTAATACCTATACCTGCCGCTATCCCCTCTACAAACTCACTGTAGGCGTGAGGTATGGCTATTCCATTTCCGAGCCCTGTGGATTTTACTGCCTCCCTTTCCAGGAGTTTTTTCTTCACATCCTCTCTGTTTGTTATTTTAAATTTTTTTTCTATAATCCCCAGAAGCTCATCCAGCACGCCCTCCTTATCCTTGGCTTCAATTCCGATTTTCACCAGATCTTTGTCTATTATCTCTTTCAGTTTCATGACTTCTTCCTTTTTGTGTTCTATTTTTAAGTAATTTTTCAGGGGAATCAAGAGAAGCTTGACAGATTGGGAGGTAAGTTATAATATTGAATTTGATAAAAAAGTGGAGGTATTCTATGAAAGCCTTTAAGTATCTGGTGCTCTTCCTGAGCTTGCCTGTATTCCTATTTGCGGGAGAGACAGGTAAGCTCATGGGAACAGTTCGGGATGCTAAAACAGGAGAGGGGCTTCCAGGAGCCAATGTGATAATTGAGGAGTTAAACCTCGGGACTGCGTGTGATCTCGATGGATCCTATGTCATCATCAATATACCTCCAGGAACCTATACCATAAGAGCATCGATGGTTGGTTACAGGACAGTGATTGAGAAAAATGTGAAAATACGCGCAGACCTCACCACTGAGCTCAATTTCAGACTGGAAGAAGCCACCATTATGACAGAGCCTATTATAGTTACTGCCAGAGAGCCTGTTATAAAAAAGGACGTAACGTCCAGTGTAATTACATCGGATAAAGGAGAACTGAATAAATTACCCGTGGAAACCGTTACCGATGTTCTTTCCAAAAAAGCTGGCATCACTGTGGATCCAGGAGGAGGTATACATGTAAGAGGAGGGAGATCAGGAGAGGTCCTTTATCTTATTGATGGCATACCGGTTTTGGACCCCTATTCCAATAGCCTCACCATATCCATCCCCCAGAATATTATAAGACAGCTGGATCTTGTAGCCGGTACCTTTAATGCAGAGTATGGAAATGCAATGAGTGGTGTGGTAAATATAATTACCGATGAAGGTGGTAACAGATTTACCGGTAATATTAATTTTAGTGCCGGGGATAAGCTAAGCAATCACAGTGATGTCTTCGAAAAAATAACAACAGTAGATCCTCTGTCCAGAACAGAGATAAATGGAAGTATATCAGGCCCAATAGTAAGAAATAAGATAAATTTCTACATTGGCGGGAGAAGATATTACAGCAAAGGGTGGTTATACGGTCAGAGAATATATCTTCCCACAGACCAGAACGGTGAGATGAATGGAGATAGTGCCTGGGTGCCCATGAATCCCTCATACAACAGAACCATCAACGGAAAGATTGCCTTCAAGATCACTCCAAAAATAAAGATTACTTCTTCAACTTTCTACAGTTACAGATGGTGGAAGAGTTATGTACATTCTTATAAATACAATCCAAGCTGTCTTCCCATAAACAAGAGGCTGGGAATTCAGGAAATTGTCAACTTTAATCACGTAATCTCCTCCAAGACCTATTATTCAATTAAAGCTGCCTACAGCTACAGTCCCTATGAGCAGTATGTGTATGAAAACCCCTATGATTACAGGTATAAGTTCTGGCACTGGTACTATGGTTCGGGACTTCATTTTGACAGGGGAGGCGTCTCAAATTACTGGTACAAGAGGTGGACAAAGACCATCATGGGCAAAGCGGAATTTCAGAGCCAGATCGCCAAGAGTCATCTTGTTAAAGCGGGAATAGAGGCAAAGAGATACGAAATCTATAGATTCTCCATGTATATAACAAATCCCCCTGATACAACAGAGGATATTAAACTTACCTTCCCTGTAGATGACCTTTCCATTCTTCCCGTGAATGATACAGTTTACGATGTGGATCAGTACATGCATCATCCCATTGAATTTGCTGCGTACATGCAGGATAAGATAGAGATGAGAGATATGGTCATCAATGTGGGTGTTAGATTTGATTATTACGATCCGAAATGGAAGATCTGGGCCGATGATTATGCGCCTTCTCCAATGGCCTGGGATACCCTCAGGGGTTCCTATCCTGGCTTCAAAGATGTGGAACCTAAATATCAGCTTTCTCCCAGAATTGGTATTGCATTCCCTGTTTCTGCTCAAGGTATATTCCACTTCTCCTATGGACACTTCTTCCAGATACCTCCTTATCTCTATCTTTACAGAAATTCCGACTTCGAAATGGGACAGAAGGCCAACACCACATGGATGGGTAACCCTGATCTGAGGCCGCAGAGGACAGTTGCTTACGAGGTAGGTTATAAACAAGCGATCAGTGATAATATTGGATTTGAAATTACTGGATATTACAAAGACATAAGAGACCTTCTTGCCACAAAGCTTGTCCCCACCTATGTCCAGGGTGACAACTATACAGTGTATACAAACAGGGATTACGCCAATGTGAGAGGTATTTCTACATATCTGAAATTCAGAGATATAGGAAACTTCAGTTTTGAGATAGATTATACATATCAGATTGCAGAAGGAAGTAACTCGGCTCCCAGAGACCTTTTTGCTGATATAAAGCATGGAGTTGAGGAACCAAAAACCACTGTTCCCTTAGATTGGGATGAACGTCACAAAATAAATGGAACCATAACCTATCACAAACCTAATAACTTCACCATTTCGTTCATAGGAACTTATGGTAGTGGTCTCCCCTATACACCAACAGATGAAAGAGGCAATAGAATCGGAGATGAAAATTCTGGAAGAAAGCCACCAAGATTCAACATTGATCTCTTTGCAGATAAATATATTATAACTGGAAAGGCAACTCTGAAAGTATTCCTTAAGATCTATAACCTTCTTGATAGAATGAATGAAGAGTATGTATTTTCAAGTACAGGAAGAGCTACATATACCAGATCCTATAACAGAGATGCTGCAGACCCTGGCTGGTGGGTAAGACCTCATTACTTCAGTCCTCCAAGAACTGTGATTATTGGAATGGGCTTTGCATTTTAAAAGGGGGTTAAAATGAAAAAATTTATCCTGAGCCTTGTATTTGTTAATCTCCTGACGGCTGGTCCCCCTCTTCAAAAATGGGGGTTGAATACAGAGGAGCCCTTATATAAAAAAGGAACCAAGGGACATGTAGATAGAAAATTAGGCATTCATAATGGCAATAAACTGAGGACGATATTTTTTAACTATGGTCCTATAGGCGGACCCGACAGAGTGGTGCAGAGATATGGAAGTTATCTAAGGTTGGAATGGCCTGCATACTCAGGGCATGAATATGGGTATGAAATGGGCCCCATGATCGGCCTCAAGCTCAAGGCAAGGAATGTGGATACAGGAAAGGACACCACAATAGTCTGGGTGGATGATCCAATACAGGATGGCGGTGATGAGGATTTTGAACCCCTTGCGAGCTATGCCAATCCCAACCAGGACACCCTTGCCTTTTCAGACAGACCCAGTACATGGCCTGATGTATGGGGACCTTACCAGACCATTTTTGACTCAACAATTCAGGATCTCACAGGTGAGTGGCCTGGGCAGTTTGGCCCAGGAGTTAAAGTGGCAGATCAGGAGAGCTTCTTCATCATGACCGATGAAGCCGCTTCAACAAAGGCCTTCGGAGACGGACTCCAGGATGGCTGGGGAATAGAATATGACCCAGGAAATGGCCTTCTTGGTGCAGGAATTCAAGTTACTGTGAGGGGCTATCAATGGTCGGCATCACCTGCCGAGGATATAATTGTATGGATATATGAGGTGAAAAATATTTCCGCAAAAGATATTGATAGTGTGGTAGTAGGTTATTTTGGCGATTTTGATATTGGTGGTTACCCAGATTATCCGGATGATATGTTCGGATTTGATGCAGCTAATAATATGGTTTACAACTGGGATGCTGATGGTCGGAGTGTTAATTACCAGCCAGGGGAACCTATCGGCTGGCTCGGCTTTAAGTTTCTGGAGAGTCCAGGCAACTCCACAGATGGAATAGATAACGACAATGATGGACTTATTGATGAAAGTCAGTATAATGATATCGATGAGGATGGTGACTGGCAGGCCACTAACCAAGAAGCTGCCCTTGATCCCAATGATCTTGATGGTCTCTCTGATGATGTTGGGATGGATGGTATCCCGGGAACGGGTGATTATGGAGAAGGAAACGGTGTCCCTGATCAGGGAGAACCTGATTTTGGTGTATTAGACCTTGATGAAAAGGATGAACTTGGGCTTACAGGAGTTCATTCCTTTGTTTATGGAACTGCTTATGCTACACAGGATTCCACCATGTGGGAATATATGACGCCTGGAGTGTACGATGTTAACCCAGGTCCAGGAGACATTGTCTCGATATTCAGTTCCGGTTATTTCCCATTAAAGGTCGGCCAATCACAGAGGTTTTCGATTGCTATTGTGATTGGAGCTGATTCTGCGGATATGTATGCTAATGCAGATCTAGCACAAAAGATATACGAGTTGAATTACAGATTCGCAAGACCTCCTGTACAACCCAATGTTAGGTATGTAACTGAGAGTGGAAAGGTTATTCTTTACTGGGATGACCTTGCCGAAAAAACTCCAGATCCATTCCTCATGTCTCTGGATCCCACCATTGCTTATGACTTTGAAGGCTATAAGGTGTACAGAAGTGAAGACAGGGGTGTAACATGGGGTGCAGCCATAACAGATGTGTATGGAAGAGTGATAGGCTGGCAGCCTCTTGCCCAATTTGATCTTATAGATAGTATCACAGGATTTTCCGGACTCGACATAGAGGGTACACATTTCTATCTCGGTGATGATGTGGGATTACAGCATTACTTTATAGACAGTACAGTGATAAATGGTAAGCATTACTGGTATGCCGTTACAGCATATGATAGAGGCTTTGATAGCCTCGGACTAATTCCTCTTGAGTCTCCTAAGATACTGGGAAGTCCCAATGTTGTAGAGGTTGTTCCAACCGAGAATCCAATAGGTTATATACCTCCTGAGGTAAAGATAGATTCATCTCTTTCAACAATTATAGGAACCGGAGAGATCTGTTTCGATGTTCTGCCTCAGGATGTAATAAAAGAAACATACAAGATTACTTTCAATTCTGATACCAGTTATAATATCCTGACTGCATCAGGGGATACTCTTTACAGGAATATTGAGTATTTCCGTGGAGAGGATGGTGGCCCCATCTTCAATGGGATCAGAATTATCGTGGAAACAGATACCACAGAACCTGATACGTCTTACTGGGTGCAGGGTGCCCCGACATTTTATACCCAAGTTAAAAAATACGCCATGCCTGCACTCTTCCTTCCACAAAATGCAGACTATGAGATTAGATTTGCTGATACCACGGTTGATTCTGCATACTATAATTTTAACATAGCTAGTAAAGTGCCTGTCAATTTTGAAATATGGAATGTGACGGACAACAAAAAAGAAGAGATAATGTTCGTGGATCCTGACCATGATACTTTAATTGCCAGCGCGAATCTCCTTTCTCCAGACAAAATCTATCCTTTTGTATACGACTCCCTTGGTAACCCCAAAGTTTCCTGGGAAATAGCCTTCTATTATGATACTACCAGTGATACCATCCTGCCGCCTCAGGCTGGGGATATTCTCTATGTGAGGATAAAGAAGCCCTTCTCACCACGAGATACCATATATGTTGTATCTACTCCAGAGGGCCTGGATAAAGAGACAGCTAAGAATGAACTGGATAAGATTGCCGTGGTCCCCAATCCATATGTGGTGGGAGCCAAGTGGGAGCTGAGAAATGAACAGATCAAATACGGAAGAGGTCCCATGGAAATCCACTTTATAAATCTACCACCGGAATGTACCATAAGAATTTATACACTCACTGGAGAGCTTGTGGATGTGCTCCATCACGAGCCAGGAGACGATGAGTATATCTCGCCATCCACCCAGAAGTGGAACCTGATAACTCAGGAGGAACAGGAAATTGCTTACGGTATATACATTTACCACGTAGATGCACCGGGTATTGGTGAAAAGATCGGCAAATTTGCTGTTATAAAGTAGGGAGGGCATCATGAAAAAGCTTACCTTAATTTTACTCCTTGTAAGTCTCCTTGAAGGAGACGTGGTTACAAAGGTAGGGACCACAGCAGCCCAATTTCTTAAGATAGGTATAGGTTCCAGAGCCACTGCAATGGGAGAGGCATTCGTCGCAGTAGCCAATGATGCCACTGCCCTTTACTGGAATCCGTCAGGAATTGCATGGCTTAAGAAAAATGAATTCTTTTTCAATCACACTAACTGGCTGGCTGATATAAAATACTCATATTTTGGAATGGTTGTCCCTGTGGGCAGGTACGGAGTGGTTGGGGGTTCCATAGCCTCTCTTTCTACTGGGGATATGATGGTGAGAACAGTGGATAAACCCGAGGGGACAGGAGAGTATTTCAATTTCTCCGACCTACTGGTGGGGGTCACATATGCTAAGAACTTTACCGACAGGTTTTCCTTTGGGGTGCAGATGAAATATGCTTATGAGAAGCTTTGGCATATGACTGCAGGAGGGTTTGCTCTGGATATCAGTTTGCTTTACATCGCACAGTTCCATGATTTAAGATTGGGTATGAATTTTGCAAACTTTGGCGGTAAATTCAAACTTGAGGGTGAGGATACAAGAGTAATCTACGATATAGACCCTGCAGGAGACCCACCTAATATAGTTGCGGATTTGCGGACAAAAGCCTATGATCTTCCTTTGAGATTCCAGGTTGGAGTTGCAGGTGAACTATTCAAGACAGATAAGGCCTATCTCACCCTTGCAGTGGATGCCGTTCATCCTAATGATAATACAGAATATTTGAATCTCGGAGCAGAACTTGGACTTCTTGACATACTCTTTTTGAGAGGAGGGTACAGAGGCCTCTTTATGAAGAATAATGAAGGAGGACTTTCCTTTGGTGCTGGATTAAAATACAGGGCACCCGGTTCTCCAGTGTATCTGAGTATAGATTACTCTTATGTTGATTATGGAAGATTAAAGGGGGTTTCAAGATACTCCCTCGGGGTTGCTTTTTAACTGATTTACAAGGAGGTGTGGTATGAAGTATGTAAAGGTGATCGCCATAATGGCGATGATGGCATGGGGATTTGCCCATGCCCAGTGGACCGATGGTGATAATACCACCTTCGGTCTGGCGTGGCAGGATAGCCCCACTGACAGCGTGCATTACATGATGAGGCATGTCATTGCCGGAATGGATCTTGATGAAGATGGATTTCCTGAGATAATTGCCACTGACTACCAGAACGGTGGTAGAGTCCATGTATTTGAGGTTACAGGTAATAATACCATGGAAGAGGTGTGGACCTTCCAGGGAACAGGTGGTACTTACAGTACACCAGCCAGAAGTGTTCAGGTGGGTAATCTGGATGGTGATGAATATCCGGAAATCATCCTTGCCATGACAGGTGGTTCTGGTGACACAAGTGCTGCACATGTTGGTATCTTTATCTTTGAGTGGAATGGAACAGATAATAGTTATGGTGATATGACAGATCCTTCCAATCCTCAACCCACAGCAGTAATCAGCGCTACAATGATAGATCCCACACTCACAAGACTGAGATGTGAGGATCTTGCAGTAGGTGATGTGGACAATGATGGTGTGCAGGAGGTTATCTGGACAAACAATGGTGCTAATGCAGAAGACAATATGTATATCATGTCGGTGATTGGTGAGTTTCCTGGATTCTGGTCTGTGAATGTGGAGCAAGCATTCTACAGAACAGTAGACGGATTTGGGGGAAGTCTTATAGGCTCCGGCGTCTACAATATTGATAATGACCCGGATCTTGAAATAGTTCTCAGCATATGGAATAAGGTGGGGATTGCCATAATTGAAGCTGTAGCCCCTGATACCTATGCTATTAACTATCATGTGGAGTCTCTCTGTCCAGTGGATGCATACATTTACCATAAAGTGATTTTTGCAACAGATATTGATGAAGATGGTAACACAGAACTTGTGCTCTTCCCTATATATAGCGGCTATGCTTATATAGTTAATTATACTGGTGATTCTGCAACCACCACTGTGGACACTGTGGTATTGCCATCGGATCTCCTGGGTGTCATGGGAGCCAGTACTGGTGACCAGGACCATGGACCCGGTGCGGATGGTAAAGATATCTACCTTCTGGTGGATGGTCTTGGACTTATAGATCTTGAGTATGTGGGGGGAGATCCTGCAGATACCGCGAATTATGAAGCTTACAGGGTTGATTCCATTATTAAGTACTGGGGAGGACTTATAGATACCATAATCACCGTTGATACAACTATAGACACAACGGTTACCCCGCCTGAGACAACAATCGTTGTTGATACAACACTCGATTCTCTCACAGCTAATTATATAGTTGGTTATAATCCTCTGCCAGGTATGGACCTTGATGGGGATGGACACAAGGAAATTATTGCTGACTGGTATTATACCACTGAAGATCCAATCAATCTTCCTGATCCAGGAGAAGGCTATCTCAGAGTGTATGAGTGGGGAACCACTGGCATCGAGGAATGGCATGTCATTTCTGGAAAGAGCAGGTTCATTAAGAATTTCCCCAACCCGGTGAAAGACGTCTCGACACTGAAATTCAATGTACCCCGGAAGGGCTTTGTAGATATTACGCTATACGACATTTCAGGTAGAGCAGTGAAGAAGATATTCAGTGGTGAGCTGGATGCCGGAACCCACACTATAACATGGAGAGCTGACAAATTCAGAGCAGGTGTTTACATCTTGAGGCTGAAGACAACAGGTGGTTCTGCTACAACCAAAGTAACAATAACCAGATAATTAACTCAATTCCCCTCCTCCTTTAAAGGGGGAGGGGAATTAATTATCAAGTCCCCATATT
>Ga0190338_1000198_pt1 | contig 10719 bp, 5 predicted proteins | sample 4872041112_MG_FD_163434 | JGI IMG/M metagenome (GOLD analysis project Ga0190338, IMG submission 163434) | Hydrothermal vent sediment bacterial communities from Southern Trench, Guaymas Basin, Mexico - 4872-04-11-12_MG | ecosystem: Environmental > Aquatic > Marine > Hydrothermal vents > Sediment ... | reverse complement strand
CTCCTAGGAGCTGAAATTACCTTTATTTGTGATTATCCCAAAGCGCCCTTAAAAAAAGATATAGCTGAATATAATCCTTTATGGCCTGTTTTGCTCTTATTAGAAATCTTAAGGAATTTTCAAAAAGATAAAAATCGTCTAACAACAGAAGATTTAGCTCATAGCCTGAGTTTACCTTTAGAAACAGTAAATACCTTCATCCGGATATTTAGGGAAAGAAATTGGCTTACTCTTACTGAAGAAGGCACTTTGGTTCCCAATACCCCTCTGGAAAAACTTCCTCTTTTAATGGTGCTGAATGTTAATCCACAATTCACTAAACTTGATTATAGGTTTACAAGAACCTTGGAAGAACTCTGGGCACCCTTAGAAAAATGCCTTGATAAAACATGGGGGGAAATTACCTTAGGAGATTTGGTAAAATAGAAAAAAGGATTTTAGCATTAGATGTAGGCACTCAAAGGATTGGCTTAGCCATAACAGATGAATTAGGTTTAATTGCGCATCCCCTTACAGTTATTAAAAGAAAGAATGATATTCAAGTATTACAAGAAATAAAAAAAATTATTAAAGAGCAAAAGGTAAAGAAAATCGTTGTGGGAATGCCTTATGATGCCCAAGGGAAGATAGGAACAATGGGTAAAAAGGTTGTGGCTTTTATAGAAAAGTTGAAAACAATTATAAATGTTCCCCTAATTTTTTGGGATGAAAGTTTTACTACCACTGAGGCTGAAACTGTACTGATCAAGGCTGATTTAAGTCGTAGACGCCGAAAAAAAGTGGTAGATAAGTTAGCTGCTACTTTAATCCTAGAAAGCTTTCTAAGGGCAATGCATGAAAAATAAATGTTTTTTAATTTTGCTTTTTTTCCTTTTAATCAGTTGCAATTTTCTCTTTGTTTGTTGGGCTTATCTTACTACTCCTTTAAATACCACTCAAATAATATTTGTTCAACCAAGATGGAGTTTTAAAAGGCTCATTATAGAGCTTGAGAAAGAAAAGATTGTTATTTTCCCTCTCCTTTTGCAAATTTGGGGAAGGGTCTATGGTTTAGCTGGAAAAATAAAACCTGGAGAGTATCTCATTACTCCTGACCTTACCCCTGTTGCCCTATTAAAAAAACTCTCTAGCGGAAAGGGCGTTATTTATTACAAAGTAATCATTCCAGAAGGAGCAACTATTAAACAGATTGCAGAGATTTTTGCCCAATATGGCCTTATAAATCGAACTAAATTCATCAGATTAGCCTATAACCGTCATTTTGCTCATTCTTTGGGTATTGATGCCCCTAGTTTAGAAGGTTATTTATTCCCTGCCACATATTTTTTACCCAAAGGATTATCAGAAGATATTATTATTAAAATGATGCTTACTAAATTTAACCACATCTACCAAAAATATTCTAATAAAGCAAAAAAAATGGGATTTTCTCGACATGAAATTATCACCCTGGCTTCTATTATAGAAAAGGAGACCGCGGTTAGAACAGAAAAGCCATTAATTGCCTCTGTTTTTCTAAATAGATTAAGACGGAAGATGCCTCTTCAGGCAGACCCCACAGTTATTTATGCCTTACCTCATTTTAATGGCAATTTAACCAAGAAAGATTTGAAGTATGTTTCTCCTTACAATACCTATATAATAAAAGGTCTCCCACCTACCCCTATATGTAATCCTGGTGAGGAAAGCATCAGGGCTGTAGTAGAAGCCCCTGATACCCCCTATTTATATTTTGTTTCCCGTGGTAATGGCACTCACTATTTTTCAAAAAATTTAAAGGAACACAACAGAGCTGTATTAAAATATCAAAGAAAAAGGCATTAACGTTTTCGTAATTTTTCCATAGTTTCTAATTTTCTCTTGCAGTTAATACAAAAAGAAGCAACCGGTCGCGCCTTTAAGCGTTCTTCTTCAATCTCCTGACCACACTTCTCACAAATTCCATAAGTGCCATCTTCCATCTTTTTTAGTGTTTGGTCTATTTTGGCAATGAGTTTTCTTTCTCTATCTCTAATCCTTAAAAGGAACGCTCTATCTGTCTCCAAGCTGGCTCTATCAGCCAAGTCTGGTGGGATTTCAGCACCTTCCTCACTTAAGCTACTCAATGTTTGACGCGCTTGCTTTAATAGCTCCTCTTTTTGCTTAATTAAAAGCTTTCTGAAGAACTCTAATTTTTTAGGATCCATATCTTCATTTCCCACATAAAGTGTCTGAATGTGCCTTTACACTGTTTTGACTATTTTGTCAATTGCCCAAAATCCGCGATTGATTTTTAGAGAAAATTCCAATCTGCCCGATGGGAGGCGGGCCCATTTTTTATTCTATTTTAATTGAGGTTAACTTCGCCAACCTATTTATAGTTTAGCAGATTGCTCCGTTAAACCATCAAGACCAAGCCCAAAGGGGGCGGAGTGAAACGGAAAACGGCGTGCTAAACTAGGGAACAGGTTGGGGAAAGTGATAAAATGTCTTAACCCAAGTTTCCCTTTTAAGACAAAAATCTTAATTTTTTAGGAAGTTAGGGTTTTTATGGTCACTACGTTTAATTTCCCCAATGACAACTCTCCTTTTTGGAAGTGGTATTGAGCTTAATCCAAGTTTCTGATAGATATCAAGGTAAGAATCTCTTTGTTTTCCTCCTTGAGATTACTCCCTCAGGAACTACGAAATCAAATCCAAGACCAAGACCAGCAGTGGTAATCAACTTGACTTTTACACAGCGATGGTGCCAGGTATTGATCTCCAGCTTATAAAGGGGTAGAGAGATTAATGGGCAAGATTGGAAATCCATGCTACATACCCAGAAAGAGCCCGTCAATCACTGGGCTATAAGACCCGCAGTGTACATGGAGAATAATATTTATTCGGAGGTAAGATTACCAAGAGATTGAAAATAAGCTAAAGATTGCTAAGATTCTGTCCAAACATTGGAAAAACCTCAGACATTACCCATTTATTCTACAAATGAGTTTGAAGACATGAATTAGGTGGATGAACTACCCCGTCAGATTTTGTTTGATTAAGAAACATTAATGTGGTATAGTTTTCGGGAAAGCTAAATCCTAAAGCCGTTGGCATTCGCAAATGGCTATCGACTGGAAATCCTTTAGTTGGAAGGAATTGGAAAGAAAAGTTAAAGAATTTTATAGAGTTCTTTATGAAGAGAATTTTGCTCGAAAAAATAGGGTAAAAATTTTATGGGAATGTGATTTTCCCGAAGATAAATTACAGGAATTAGAAAAACTTTTTGAAAAATTTCAACCTGACGAATATGAAAAAAGAATAAAGGATTCATATTTTGTGAAAAAGGAAATTCCGTTTCTGGAGGCTGTTTACCTAGTTTATATTGGTTGGAAAGGCTACAAAGAAGGCGCGTTTTGGGAATACACAATTTTCAGTGACTCAAATAGTCAAAATAAGTCTGGACAAAGATTTTTAGATTTCCTAAAAAAACACCAAGCCAAAGGGTTAAAGCTCTTTAATATCAAAGGTTCTTACAAATATGTAAATAATATCATATTCCACTGTGGCATTCCAAAGGTTTATATAAATCATCTTTTTCAGGGATGTCTTAAAATTTATAAGGATATTGGGATAGAAATAAGACATTTAAAAAACGAAGACTTGGCCCATGCATATCTTTCTTCTAGCCCAAAAACACTGAGAACATTTGTAAGAGAAGGAGAGGAAGTTTCAAAGGGCCTAATGAAGCGCATTTTAGAAAGTTTTTATGTTTATGAAGATAGTCCCGCACTTTTTGACAAAAATCTACAAGATTTGCCCAGGTGGATATTTGGGAGTCTCAGCATTTTTATCCAGAAAAACAGGACAAAAGTAGCCAGAAAGAGAATATGCTTGGCCTTTGATGAATTTTGGGGTGATGAAGCCTATTTGAAGCAAAATGGGAAAGTCTCAACATTAGAAGATTTATCTAATCTTTATACAGGATACGGCACCACGGATTTTCTTTTATTTAACGAAAAGAAAAAACTGGTGAGACCATATGATTTTGAGCCTAAGACTAAAAAATTAATCCTTAGAGAGGAACCTAAATTTATAGTTTGCAAAACAGAGCTAGAAGGCAATGTAGGAGATTATATAGTAGAGGAATATAAAATCCAAGGGAAATTGGGAGAATACTATAAGTGTTTTAAACTAGAGGGTTTTTTGGAAACCGAAGTTGCAGATTATTCCGTGAAAGTAACCGATTTTGGCACCGGGATAAATATTAGTGGTGAGAGAATTCCTGAATATATAAGTTTGAAATATTATCCTAGTATACCTGTATACATGGGAAAAATTGGCATTATCAACGATGATATGTTTAATAAAATAGATATCTACAATTATCGAACAGGTGAACTCATAGAGATGGACGTAGAAAATCTGCCTCAGGGCGGCATTTACAGAATTGTTGCTCTGGGAGGATGGGGTGAAGAAAAAGAAGCTGTATTCGGGCTAATAAGTAAACATACATTTAGACTTTCCTCCCGTGGTTTATACGTAGATAATGAATTGAGAAAGAACACCTTTGTGCTAGATGGGCTGGACTTTATATCGGACATAGAAAGACCCGGTATTTTTTTAAAAGACACTGCAAATAGAATCAGGGAAGTTCTTTTATTTGAAGAATTGGATAGCATAAGACTTTGTGTAGAAACACTTCCTAAATACTGTACGCCCACGAAAATAAAAATCCGTGATGACAAACAGCAGATTTTAGATAGATTTGTGATACGACAGAGACAAAAAGAATATTTCTTCCAAAATCTCGGGAATATAGTTAAAGAAAAAATAACCTTCCCTCTGATGATAGAATGTTTTCCTAGAAACTTAGAGAATTTTCCCATCGGGATAATCACAGATAAACCTAGCATTGAAGAAGGAGGAAACTACTGGTCTATTTGTTTGGGTGTGGACCAAAAGGCCAAAATCGTTTTGTACTCATTGAGTGAAATATGGAATGAGCCCAAAACTTATGAATTTGAAGATAAAATCAAACTAAGTTTACCGGATGATTTACCACAGCCTCGCCAGGGAGACTTTTTAATAAAGATATATATCGGGAATTTTGAGTTCTACCTTGAAAAAAATCGTAAAAATTTCGGTCATTACAAACTAAAGGACAAAGATTTATTGCAGAGGTTAGCCAAATGCTTCACCCAACCTTATGATACTGCATGTATAAACAGAGTCAAACTAAAAACTAGGGACACAAAAACGATTTTAAAAAAGCTCCCTAATGTACCTTACCCCTATCTTGATGATGGGACCTTGTTGCCACTTAACTCGCTTTTAAGTAAGTTATTAAAGGATTTTAAAAATGAGATTACGGCCTATGTTGAAAATTTAGATGAAGAGCAAAATTTAAAAGAAAAATTAAAATTGTGTGTGCTTTTTGACATTTATGAGTTTGTCAAAACAGAAAATGTATTTGGTCCAAGCTTACTGACCAGTATTGATCTGAATAGGAAATATGAAGAAATCGAACATAGGAAGTTTTATGATTATATGGCAATTATAGATTTTAGGAAGAAATTAACTCACAATTTAGATCTAAGAGCGGTAATATCAAACATGCTCAAGGAAAATGAGGAAATTTTAAATAAGATTGCAGTAACAACCGATTATGGTCTCCTTGAGGGAAATAAGAGAGAACTTAGGGATATAAATAACGTCCTCAACAACATTTTACTAATACTAGAGGGCTTATCTATTAAAACCACAAATATTAAAGAAAAAGAAGGACTTAAGAAACTGCTTTGGAGATTAATAGAAATTGACCCTGGCTTAGTAAAAATTGGCATTATTTACTGGAGGGAGTTGAATGAAACGATTAAATCCGGTTAAGGCCTATCAGAGAATCAGCCACGATTATTTAACTTATTTGCGTTCATTATTTCATTCAAAAAATGAGATTTTGAATGAAAAATTGCGACATTTATTAAAACCAGAAAATTTCACCAAAGGTCCATTTTTAGAACAAGTTTTCCCTTTTGCCAAAAGCAGTTCTTTGAAGGAACTTGTTGAAAAGAATGTTTTGTCTCCTGAGTTTTTGACACTTCTTAAAAGTGGTGCCTTTAAGGGTGGCAATTTTAGACTCTATAAACATCAAGAACAGGCTATCAGAAAAATAGTTTTGGAAAAACAAAATATTGTTGTTTCTACGGGTACAGGCAGCGGCAAGACCGAGTGTTTTTTAGTGCCTATCTTAGATTATCTAACACAAGAAAAAGAACAGGGAAAACTAGGACCTGGCGTCAGGGCCTTGCTAATATATCCTATGAATGCCCTGGTGAATGACCAATTAAGAAAGCTTAGGAACGAACTTAGAAATTACCCATTTATTACGTTTGGCAGATATACAGGAGATACTATAAAAGACAAAGAAGATGCCAGGACTAATTATTTAGATCAATTTAAAAATGAACCTTTAGAAAATGAACTTTTATCACGGCAGGAAATACATCAGACTCCACCCCATATCCTTATTACGAATTATTGTATGTTAGAATTTTTGCTATTAAGGCCTCAAGCTACGCCTCTTTTTGATGGGGAATATGCCAGAAGTTGGCAGTTTATCGTTCTGGACGAAGTTCATGTCTATGACGGGGCAAAGGGCTCAGAAATAGGCCTGCTTTTAAGAAGGCTAAAGGACAGGGTATTTCAGAATAAGAAGCCTCTGTGTATAGCTACCAGTGCAACAATGGGGGATGAAAGCAAAAATAAAGAAGTAGCTCTGTTTGCTCAAAACATATTTGGAGAAGATTTTCGCTCTGATAATGTCATAAGAGCTATATATCAAGCAGATAATATAACAAAGGATAACCTATGGATACTAAATTTTGACCCCAGTGAGTTTTTAGAAGATTTAGAAAATGAAACAGATTTTCACTCTGTTTTAACCAAATACAGACCAGATTTTACCTTCACCGGCAATGATGTAAGAGGAGCCCTCTATTACTTTTTTCATGATAATTATGAGATATGTAAAATAAAAAAACTTCTGGCAAATAAGGTAGGCTCTTTTAAAGAAATCGCCAATCAAATTTTTAATGGCGATGAGGAAAAGACAGCTGCTTTAATAGAATTGGCATTTAAGGCTAAAAAAGAACAGGAAGAATTATTGCCTGTTAGATACCACTTTTTTGTCAAGTGCGCTGAAGGCTTATTTGCTACGCTGTCAGAAAAGGGTGAGCTACAAGAAATATTTTTGGACAAGAAAAAAGAAATGATAAATGCCGGGAAAAAATATAAAGTCTTTGAACTTTCATCTTGTAATAATTGCGGAGAGATTTTTATTACAGGATTTGTAGGACGAAACAGAATTTTGAGTATAGATACTTACGATGAAGACGATATTTTGAATCTAAACCGACAAGAAAGGGTTTATCTGCAGCTCTCAGATTCCTCAGAAGTTTTGGATGAAGATGAGATTTGGGAGAAAAAATCAAATGAGGCACTAAGATACCCCGCATGTCTTAATATCTACACGGGAAAAGTTAAAGAATTTGAGGAAAACCTATTGCAAAAAGAAGACTACATCAAAGTTTATAAGATAGAAGCCCATAAGGGTGAAAACAACTGGAAAGGAATAAAAAAATGTCCTTCTTGCGGTGCGGCTGCCAGAAATAAGCCTTTGGCCTATAGGTTTGTTACCGGTGAAGAAGTTCCCCAGGCAGTTTTGCTAAAGAGCCTTTATAAACACCTTCCTGAAAACAATAGAAAAGTTTTAACCTTTTCTGATAGCAGGCAGGATGCTGCTTACTTTGCCCCGTTTTTTAAAAATTTCTATGAGGATGCTTTAAATAGAGCCGCCATTTATGATGTATTGAAAAAAGAGAGCAGATTAAACTTAGAAGAACTTGTTGGAATTCTCGTGGATAGACGAAAGAAAGGTTCTAAGACAGAGGTCAAAAAACTATATAAGTTAGCTATATTAAAAGAGTTCTTAAGAATTGGTAAAGACGATGATTTAGAAGGAGTGGGGCTTGTTAGGTTTTTGCTTAAGGAAGACATTGAAAAGGAGCTATTAAAAAGACTATTGTTTTTAAGAGAGCAACCCTATGACTTAACAGAAGGAGAGGTTAAAGAATTACTTTATAGTTTATTATTAACGGTAAGGGCGAGTTATGCAGTCGAGGTAGATTTTAGGATAGAAGATATAATAGAATTTTTATCTGATACTTCCTATTTCAAATTAGAAACTGATGGAAACAAACTTTGTAAAGGGTGGTTACCTGTGAGAAAGACAAATAAAAGGCTTGAATATCTCTGTAAGATTTTTTCCGGTTTTGACAAAAATGTACTTAAAAAGATATTAAAAAGGATATGGGAACAGTTAATTCGCTCAGACATTTTTATAGTACATCAAGGTCAAGCAAAATTGGATTGGAAATTATGGGATATTGAAATTGCTGACAATGTCTTTATCTGCAACAAATGCGGGAACGTATATCACCACAATGTAAGGGGAAAATGCCTAACTATTAACTGTAATGGCAAACTAGAAGGCTTTAATAAAAACATCCCTTCAAAATTTAGTTATTATATAGAAAATTATGAAAGTTTCCCATTCTGTCTTATGAAAATCTTTGAGCATACTGCCCAGCTTGACAGAAAAGAGGGCCAAGATTTACAGAAGAGTTTTGAGAGAGGAGAAACAAATATTTTAAGCTGCTCTACCACATTTGAATTAGGTGTGGATATAGGAAGCTTGCAAACAGTCTTTCTCCATAATGTTCCGCCTCGTCCTGATAATTATATACAAAGAGCAGGAAGGGCAGGAAGGGCATTAGATTCAATTGCATTTATTCTTACCTATGCCAGGAGAAGAAGCCATGACTTAAAGTATTTTGGCGATGTTGCTTCTCTTATAAAAGGAGAGATTAAACCTCCAGCAGTTAATGTAAGTAACATAAGAATAGTTAAAAGACATCTTAATGCCATAGCCCTAAGTCACTTTTTTAAGAAACATAAGGATTTGTTCGGCAGATTAGGCGAGTTTAGAAAGAAAGGTGGATTTAAGGAATTCAAAGAATTTATGGAAAATAAGCCGAAGGTTGTCAAAAACAGCATTTTAAATGCATTGGCAGATATGGAAGAACTTAAGGAGATATTAGGGGTTGAAGATTGGAAGTGGCTACGAGATGAGGAAAAGGAGGGATGTTTAGACCTGTGGGAAAGGGTAGAAATAGAAGCAGAAAATGACTTTAAAGATTATGAAAGGTTGAAAAAGGAAGCTGCAAAAAAGGAAGAATTTCCGAGGGCAGAGCTTTATAAAAGGATTTTGTCTTATTTAGAGGGTTTAGATTTAATTACTTACTTCAGCCGTCAGGTATTCATTCCGAAATATGGGTTTCCTGTTGATACAGTCTCACTCCATATTTCCAATAATCCAAAATTAAAAAAGAAACTCTCTTTAGATAGAGGGCTAAAAATAGCTCTTAGAGAATATGCCCCAGGGGAAAAGATAGTAGCTTTAGGAAATACGATCATCAGTTCTAAAATGAAGATTATAAAAAAGAGAATACCTGATATTAAAGAGTACTATTACTGTAAAAATTGCGGTAATTTCAGGTTTGGCGCTAAGTTAGGTGATATAAAACATTGTGAAGTTTGTGGAGGAAAAATTGGAAAAAATCAAATAGGGAAGTTTGTTATCCCTGTCTATGGTTTTGTTTCTACGGAAACCGAAGAAAAAATACCATCCAGAAAAATACTGCCTCGTTCCATAGTAAGGACATTTTATGAACCCAGCCTTGATAGCTTAAAAAGAGAAAAAACATTTGGTAACATTGATCTTAAACTTTACACACGAGGTAGTATTGTTGTCTTGAATTTAAGTAAAGATATTGATTTAAAGACAGGGGAGGTAATAACCAGAAAGGGTGTTAAATTGGGATATAGGTTCTATACCGACGTTTTAGAGGTAAACTTTAATTTAATGGCCAATTTAACAAAAAAATTATCTGTGTATTATTCTCTGCTTTATGCCATATTAGAAGGTACATCCGCATTTTTACAAATAAAAAGAGATGACTTAGATGGTGTTTTGTACCCTATTGACAAAGGCAGACAATTTAAGCTAGTCCTGTATGACAATGTGCCCGCAGGCGCGGGTTTTATGGAAAAGGTGATAGATAACTTCAAAGACATTCTTTTAGAAGCAGCCAGTATAACTTCTGGTTGTACTTGTGGTTATAATACTGCATGCCCAGCATGTATACAGAACATCCACAACCAATTTGTCTCTGAGTATTTAGATAGAGGACTTGCCTTTGAACTAATAATTCATATTTTGAACAGAGATTTTGGTCATGTTTACAAAATACGGGACGTACAGGCTTTCATTGATTCTTTAACAGAAATATTATCACCCAAATCAAGAGATACTGAACTCCAATTTCAAATGGAAGATAAACCATGGCACTTAAGAATAGACAAAAATACAGGAGAAACTAGACTTTCTTTTGGGACATAATAACCTATTAATGAGCTATACTGATAGTCAGGAGACTATAATAGATCCCAAAATTTGGACAACATGTCAAGTTTGCCATATAATGAACAGCCCTGAAGAATCAAAACTAAAAAATAAGATGAAAATAGTTAGAGAAAAAGATAAAGCAACATGGGTGTAATTTGAAAAAACTTTTCCCTAACCCTTGATTTTCAATCTTCCATCTATTTCTACCTCCTTCATTACCAATAATAAAA
>Ga0190338_1000197_pt1 | contig 10731 bp, 9 predicted proteins | sample 4872041112_MG_FD_163434 | JGI IMG/M metagenome (GOLD analysis project Ga0190338, IMG submission 163434) | Hydrothermal vent sediment bacterial communities from Southern Trench, Guaymas Basin, Mexico - 4872-04-11-12_MG | ecosystem: Environmental > Aquatic > Marine > Hydrothermal vents > Sediment ... | reverse complement strand
ACCCATCTTTCTACACAGATAGATTTAAATAGAGATAAAAGTACTATAATTTTGGTAGCCTATACATTGTTTAAAAACCAAAAGACAGTTGATGATCCGTTAATAAAAAACCTCATCCAAGAAATTGCTAGAGATGATACATACATATACGAATATGCCTCTAACGCTTCCCTGGCTCAGTTGGCAATTCTTCTTACAAAAGGATTTGATCCGCAATTGCAAGAGAAAATCTATAACGTTCTTCAAAATAGAATTGACATCGATGCCAGAGGCGCATTTATTGAGCCGAAAAAAGGATATATTTTTGTAGATTATTATGAGAATCCAATAAAAGATACTGCCCTTTATCTTAAGGCTTTAAGCGTTGCTAAAAAGAAAGATCCAATTATTGATAAGGTGATAAGATGGCTTCTTAACTCCAAAGCAAAAGATGGTTCCTGGGGCTCAACTAACAATACTTTAGCAGTTATTGGGGCCTTTGTTGAATATTTAAAATGGCAGAGAGAGACTGAATCTAATTTTATTCTTGAATTATTTGTAAATCAAAAGAGTGAGGGCAAATATCATTTTGAGCCCTCAACCGTGCTTAATCAATTCAAAAAGGAGATACCCATTGATAGATTGAAGTTTGGTAAGATTAATGTGATAGAGTTTCAAAAGGAGAATCAAAATCAACTGCCAAATAATCTTTATTATGATATAGGTTTTAGATATTATTTACCCGCAGACAAGATTCCTCCAAGAGATGAGGGTTTTTCCATTCAGAGAACAGTGCATAGATTACAAGATAAAGAGAATGAAGAACCGGTTAAAGAGGCAAAAGTAGGAGATGTATTGCGCGTTCATTTACAAATCACCGTGCCAAAAACAAGAAGGTTTGTTCTGGTTGAAGACTTCATTCCTGCTGGTTTCGAGATTGTGAACTTAGGTCTAGCAACTGAGCAAAAATCTTTAAGACTGCAGGAAAAAGAGATAAAAGGAAGAGAGTTTATTCCTGACTTTAAGGAATTAAGAGACGACAGAGCAGTGTTATTTAAAGAATATCTTACTCCCGGAGTTTATGAGTTTGATTATTTTGTAAGAGCCCTTACAAAAGGAAAGTTTACTCATCTTCCAGCCAGGGTTTCTGAAATGTATTCTCCTGAGAATTTTGGGCGAACTCCGGGAGGATATTTTGAAATTAAATAATTTGCTTGACAAACAAAAGAAACTCTGATTTGTTATAATAGTATCATTTCCAAATAAAGATGATAGGGGTGATAAGAGATGGTAGAGGCGAAAATTAGAGAAAGTGTAATAGGGTATTTTGAGATTGAAAAAGAACAGATAGAGAGGGAATTATCGGAGAAGTTGAGAAAGCAAAGGGAAATTCAGAAGAAATTAAAGCGTATCCCTTTCGTCATCTTTTGGAAACATCCACTTTTATGGATATATAAATGGCTTTTGGCTGTAAAATCAAATGGCCTTAGGAAGGAGATAACCAAGCTTCAAAGAAGATACAATCGTTTCTTAAAGGCGATACAATCAGTTAAGCAGGGAGATCTAAAACCCGCTCTTGAGGTAATAGATCTCTTATTACAGAAAATACCGCCAACTATCCCAATTGGTGGCACAGCTGATATTACCACTGATTATGAATCTAACCCTCTCTTTGACGAGCTGATGGCTCTTCGAGAGAAAATCGTTGAAGTCATAGCCCTAGAGGAAGAAAAATAGAGACTTAAGCACCAAAAACCATTTGGTTTTTGGTGCTTTTTATTTTGTTATTATTATTTCTATTTCCTCTTGAGTATTTTTGCTTTTTGCCATTATTTTATATACACCAGCCTCTTTTGGAGTAAAAATGGCCTCTTTTGCATGAAGAAAGTGTTGATTATTAATAAACCAATCAACACTTTCTTTTGCCCTACAGATAATCTTGGTATTTTCTTCCAAAAGAAACCTATCACCATTGTGAGGGGTGAGAATTAATGATGAATCTTGAGAGAGTAAAATATTTTTTATTTTCTCATAATCATCGCCTTCCAAGCCAAACTCCACATGCTTTCCTTCAGGAAATTCTTCTATAAGGCCAAAGTCAAAAGGAGTTTTTTTGTTATAATTAGAATTTAAAAGCAGTTCCATAACCTCATGCCAAATTCTTCCAGCTCCTAATTGTCCTGACAAACCCAAGGTGGGAGAATTATCGGCGTTTCCTACCCACACACCTACCAGAAAATCTGGCGTATAGCCAACAATCCAGCTATCTTTAAAATCTTTGGAGGTGCCGGTCTTCACAGCATAGTTTTTTTGAAATAAATTTAAATCACTTTTTAAACCAAACTGTTCTACCCCCGTTTTTCTATCTGCAAGAATTTTATTTATTAGCTGAATATATTGAGGTTCTACAATTTGTTTGCTCAAGGGATTTGTTTCGTTCTTGAGAATGTGTATTTCTCTTAAAGAACCATTGTTGGCAAAGATAGTGAAATACTTGCATAAGTTATAAAGATCCATTTCTAAAGCTCCAAGAGCTATCCCAAGTTGATAATTATCTAAATCTTGAACAGGCTTGAAATTTAAATCATTTCTTAAAAATTGATAGAAGTTTTCCAGTCCCACATATTCTAAAACTTTTACCGCAGGTACATTTAAACTATTTGATAAAGCATAATGAAGGGTGACAATACCCCGGTATTTATAATCAAAATTCTTAGGGTACAAGGGAAAGCCAAGGGCGGTAATATATTTATATTCTCTATCTTCCACAAGAGTATAAGGTCTTAAGCCTTTTTCAAAAGCTTTGAGATAAATAAAAGGCTTTATAGTTGAGCCTACAGGTCTTGGCTGGAGTGCCATATTGATCTTATAACCTTCTTCCAATGACAAAGGGTTTGGAGAGCCAATAATTGCAAGAAGTTCGTTTTCGGGGAGTTTTATCACAACAATAGCTGCATTCTTGGCATTTTTTGTTCTTAACTCTTGGATATTTCGCCAAACAATTTCTCGTATTTTTTGACTTAAGGAAAGATCTATGTTTGTCTGGATAATTTTTTCTGGAATATTTTTGATAAAACCAGTTAACTCAAAATAAGAGACATCCTTTGGGGAATAATTTTTTACATATTTTTTAATTTGCCAAGGCGAGAGAAAATATAAATCTTTTGTATTTAGGCTCAGTCTTTTTGCAATTGATTGAGCGATTTGTATATTCGATTCTTTTAAAGGATTGTTTTTACTTGGACTACTAATTGAAGCCAGAAGTTGAAGCACTTGAGCCTCAGAAAGGAGTTCTGGGGGAAGATTAAAGTAAAATTGGCTTGCTTGATGTATACCTTGAATTTGATTACCAAAATAAACGGAATTAGCATACATTGTCAGAATTTCTTCTTTCGATTGCCAGGTTTCGAGAGCGAGCGCATAAACTATTTCTTTCGCTCGTGCTGCTAATCCTCTTTGGAGCTCATTTCCAAGAAGGGTTTTAACCAACTGTTGAGTGATTGTGCTGGAAGCGGGTCTTTTCCCAACACCAATTCTTGAAAGCAAATCTTCACCAATACTTATGGGATTAATTCCAGGATGAAAATAAAAAAATCTATCCTCTTTTTTGACAAGAAGTTGTTTGAAACAATGGGGGATAGTATTTACATAATAAGCATAATATCCTTTCTGATTGGGCAAAATGGCAATTATTTTGCCAGATCTATCTAAAATGACTGTTGATTGATTTGCCCAGTAGCATTCAAGTAATTTCTTTTGCAAAAACGAAGATAAAATTAACCAAAGCGCGATTAAAAAGATTATTGCAAAAAGAAATTTTTTAATAAGAATTTTCTTCATTAAATTTGCAATTAATTTTTGGCCTGTATATAATATTGTAATATGGAAGAGGCAAGATCACAAAACAAAAAAATAGCGATGATTATTGCCTTTTCGAATTTTAGAGATGAGGAATATTTTATTCCAAAGGAAATTTTTGAAGAGGCAGGTTTCGAGGTAAAGACTGTTTCAACAAAAAAAGGTACCGCAATTGGAGCCGGCGGGGGAGACACAGAAGTAGACTTGACTTTTGATGAATTAAATGTAGATGATTTTGATGTCATTCTTTTTGTTGGTGGACCAGGAGCGTATAAGTATATTGAGGATGAGAAAGCACATCAAATTGCAAAAGAAGCTCAAGAAAAACAAAAAATTCTGGCAGCAATATGCATTGCACCAGCAATTTTAGCAAAGGCAGGAGTTTTGGAGGGGAAAAATGCCACAGTGTGGTCAAGTGTTTTAGATAAAAGCCCTATTAAGATTTTAGAAGAAAACGGAGCAAATTATGTTGAGAAGGATGTTGTTGTAGACGGGAATATAATAACTGCCAATGGCCCCCAGGCTGCTAGTGAATTTGGAAGGAAGATTGTAGAGATTCTCAAAGAAGGAATGTGATATTTGACAAATGCTTTCTTATTTGATAAATTAAAATTGCCGCAGACAATGGGCAGCTTCTCGATATATCGATATTTCGAAATATCGAGGAGCGTAAGACCCATCGAGGCAAAAAATCGACATATCGACATATCGAAATTTCGAAATATCGATATTGTCTGCGGCAAGCAGACTTTTTTAATTGATATTTCGACATATCGAAATTTCGAAATATCGACATATCGAAATATCGAGACTATGCCAAAAACAAAGGAAAGAAAAAAAGAAATAATAGAGGAATTGAAAAAATTGGCAGAACAACAAAAAGTTGTTGTTTTTATTGGAATTTCTGGCATAAAGACACCCGAGCTATTTAGTTTGAGAGACAAATTGAGAGAAACCGACGCTGTCTTAAAAGTTGCCAAGAAAACATTAGCAGAGATTGCTTTTTCTGGAAAAGGAATAAGTTTTCCAAAGGAAGAAATTAAAGAACCAATGGGCTTCGTTTTTGGGAAAAAAGATGAAATCTTACCTTTAAAAATACTTTATCAGTTTCAAAAAGAAAATGAACATTTTAAGATTTTTGGAGGATTTTTAGATGGACAATTTTTAGAGAAAGAAAAAATAGTTGAGCTCGCACAATTGCCTTCAAAAGATGAGCTCATAGGAAACTTTATCTCAATTTTATCTTCTCCAATAAGAAACTTCATTTACGCTTTAGATTATAACCTTAAAGGTCTTCTTATAGTATTACAAAATATAGCAAACAAATAATTAAAGTCACTAATACTATGGCAGAAGAAAAAGAAGAACAACAGACAGAACAACAAGCACAACAAGAAAAAGAAGAAGTTGAAGTGCCGACTAAATTTAAAAAGATAGTTGAGGAAATTGAAAAAATGAAAGTTGCTGATTTAGCCGAGCTTGTTAAAATTTTGGAAAAGAAATTTGGAGTATCTGCTTTGCCGGCTCAAGTAGCTGTGCAAGCTGCTCCTCAAGCTGCACAAGAGGCAGGAGGAGCAGAGGAGAAATCTGAATATGATATTGTCTTAACTAAGGTAGGGGATAAGAAGATAGAGGTAATTAAGGTTGTAAGAGATGTTACTCAAAAAGGTTTGAAGGAATCAAAAGATTTGGTTGATGCTGCCCAAAATCAACCCCAGGTTGTAAAGGAGAAAGTTAAGAAAGAGGAGGCAGAAGAGATTAAAAAGAAATTTGAAGCCGCAGGGGCCCAAGTTGAGTTAAAGTAAAACTTAAATAGCTTTTATGTCCGGCGAGAATCTGCTTTAAATAAACGCTCGGAAAGCAATTTTTAGGAGACGCTCGCTCCCCAGCGAGGAGCTCGCTCAAGTCCTCGGCAAAATTTTCTCCCACGCTTTGCGTGGGAGAAAATTTTGCCTGCGGAAGCTCCTAAAAATTACTTTCCTCGCTTTCTTCTTTTGTTAATTAAAATCAATACCTAAACAGAAAATAAGAAATTGCAAGTAGGGCAATCAAGCTTAGAATTAAAAAGAGGGTTTTGTTTATCCTTGGAAGTCGCAATCTTAGAGAAAAGAAAGGAATTTTCTCTTCGATTAAAAGCAAAAAGAAAATACCTGACCAATTTTTCATTTCTTTTTTCTTGGATTTAAAAAACTTTTTTAGAGTTTTATCTTTGATCTCCGGCAGGTTAATAAGTTCGGGCAGAATTTCATCATAGAGATTTTCGAATAATTTCTGAGTAATCACTATTACTTTATCTTGAGATATCAATTTCCCAGAAGCCACCCCTCCAAAAAACTTAAAAGGGGAGGGGGTTATTTTTTCTTCTAATTCTTGGGCAATGTCTGAAAGTTCATCTCCTCGCAAAAGCAAAATTTGAATACTTCCTCCTCGTGAGAAATAAAGAAAATAGTTTGCCAAGTTTAAGACAGCAATATTTAAATTGCCGACCCATCTAACATCTCCAGACTCTGTTTTTTTATAAAGAAATTGGTTTGCTCTTTTTAAAGTTTCAGTTAAGGCTTTCTCAGGAAGGAGTTTTGGATTTGAATAAAATGTTTCTTTGATGAGGTCAGCTAATTCTAAAATAAATTTTCTATCCTCTTTGAGGGTATTTGTGAATTCAACGATTACATAAAGATAGCCAAGATGAGCGAGATCTTTTTTCTCGGGCCTGAAACTAAAAACTTTCAGATAGGTGTCCTTTCTTAAATGAGGGTTGAAATAATATTCCAAAGCTTGCATTATTTATATTATAATACAAAAGGAGTAATTTGTGAGGGCGTGTAGCTCAGTGGCTAGAGCGTCCCCCACTAAATTGGGCAGCTAGCTCAATTTGGTAGAGCACATGCATCACACGCATGGGGTTACAGGTTCGAGTCCTGTGCTGCCCACCAATTTAGTGGGGGAAGGTTGCAGGTTCGACTCCTGCCACGCCCACTAACAATTAAATCTTAAACAACAAATCTTTACTCACAAATAAGAATTTATTTTGACATTTGGTTAATTCTGTGGTATAATTTAAGGAGAAAAAGGAGGTGATAAAAATTGAAAAAGAAGTTGTTTGTCCTAATGTTGATAGTGACCGTAAGTGGCACTTTTTTGTTTTTGGGCCGTTTTTTTGATCAGGAAATAACTGCTGCGATAACCGAAAGCGCAACAGGTGTGGGACCTTCAAATGAAAATGTCGTAGAGCAGAGGACTATGGAAATCATAGTTCGGGAAGGCTGGACATTAGCAGAGATAGCAGAAGCAGTTGGAATGGAGCCGAAGAAGTTAATGCAACTTAATAACCTTACAAGTCCTATCGCATATCCTGGACAGACTCTCAAAGTTAAACCATATACTGCATTTGACGAGGTATGGGTAAGCTGGTATGGGCCAAAGTATCACGGGAAAGCAATGGCGTCTGGCAAAGTTTTCAATATGTATGATCCCACGGTCTGCGCCCATAAATGGTTGCCATTTGGGACACGGGTGAGATTGACCCGAATTGATACCGGAGCAACTGTAGAACTCTTAGTACAAGATAGAGGTCCATATGTTGCTAATCGTCATTTTGACTTATCTTACGCCGCTGCTCAACAGCTTCACATGATAAAGAAAGGTGTGGTTCTTTGCAAAGTAGAGATACTAGACTGGCCCCATTGATGGGGCCAGTTTTTGTTTTCTTTTTTTCAAAATTTTGGTATTCTAAAATAAGATGATGCAAATGTTGTTTCTGGAATATATACGGTGGCATTTTTATGAAATGCCCAAACTCATTCTTCAGGGTTGGAAGAATTATTTAAAATTTGGCAATTATTTTTTCTCAATTGGTCTGCTTCTAAAAAGTTGGTTTTCTCCTTGGAAAAGAATTACTTGGTCATATGGAAGGGGGTTTTCACCAACTCGTTATTTAGAGACACTCATCTCTAACCTTTTTTCAAGATGCGTGGGAGCGATTTTAAGGAGCGTCATTATTGCAGTTGGTCTTGTTTTTGAGGCCTTTGTTTTGATTTTTGGAGCAATATTTTACTTATTTTGGATTTTTCTTCCAGCAATTTTGTTCGTTTGTTTTGTATTTGGAATCAAGTTTCTTTTTTAATTCAACTTATTATTGAATCAAAACCATGTTGAGCTGAGCCTCGGGGTGGCAGTGGGTTCCTCTGAGGCGAAGCCCCGCTTGGCGGGGCGAGCCGAAGAAGGCGCAGCTCTGCTCGACATGGTTTTGATGGCTTGTTTTTAAGAGGACAATTATGTATGTTGACCTAAAAAATTCAGTTATATATCCTGCAATTGACCCATTTAATCAAACCGTTTTGAAACTTCTTAAGCTTATTAAATTTTTTGCATTTTTAGGGTTTATCCTTTTTGCTTTTGTATTTGCAGTTAATTATTTAATTTTGGGAAAGACTGAAGAACTTTTTTTGGGCTTTTCTCTTATCTCCTTTGCATTTTTTGGTCTCGCTTTTTCTTTTGTGTTATTCTTTGAAACCAAAATAAAAAACCCGCAAATTCCTTTGGGTTCCAAAAACCTTGCCGACTATTTAAATTTTGAGAGCGCAAAAATTATAAAACAAGCACAGAAACTAGCTGGAAGACAAAGAAGACTTCTTGACTCCTCTTTGGTACTTTTTGCTCTAACTCAATCAAGCAAAACCGCTCAATTTGTTTTTAAAAGAGCACTAATTGACCCAAAATATGTTCAAAACAAAATTAAAGACTTTTGGGCAAGGAAATTCATCCTTGAGAAACAACCAAAAGAACTCAAAGAAATCCTACAGATTGCGCGTAAAATTAGTAAAAAAAGAAAACATAAAAAGATTGAGCCAGGAGATATTATTTTTGCTTTATTGGAACACGATCCAGTTTTTGAAGCTATTTTGGTTGAATACGACTTAAGGCCAGATGATATAAAAGGACTTGTTAAGTGGTACGAGAGAATCCAAAAACATATAAAGGAGAATAAAAGATTTTGGGAATTCAAAAATCTAGCAAAAAAGGGAAGTATCGGAAAAGACTGGGCTGCAGGATATACAATTACCTTAGATGAATATTCTATTGACTGGTCTGAAATGATAAAGCGAGCCGGATACCCAGATATTTTTGGCTATAAAGATGAGATAGAACAAGTTGAAAGGATTCTTTCAAATCCCGAGATAAATAATGTTTTAATTGTGGGTCAGCCAGGAGTCGGGACAAAGAATATCATTTTAGCCTTAGCTAAAAAGAGCGTATTAGAAGAAAGCCTTCCAACGATTAATAACAAGCGGATTGTTGAGCTTAAAATCCCTTTGCTTTTAGCCAAACTCACAAGTTTAGATGAGGTAGAGTTAACTTTGGAGAAAATTTTTCAGGAGGTTGCAAGAGCAGGTAATGTGATTCTTGTTATCGATGAATTTCATAATTATGTTGGAGGAGAACAAAGGCCTGGTGCCATTGATATTACAGGGATTCTTTCTTCTTATTTGCCTTTATCGCAATTTCAATTTGTTGCTCTTACCAGTTATTCAGGGCTTCATAAAAACATAGAAGCTCACCCTTCTCTTTTGAACTTTTTTTCAAAAGTAGAAGTGAGAGAACCATCCAAGGAAGAGACACTTTTAATGTTGGAGGATATAGTTTTTTCTCTTGAGAGAAAATACAAAGTGTTTATAAGCTGGCAAGCATTAAAGGAAATTGTTGATTTATGTGAGCGATATATTACATCTTTACCTTTTCCCAAAAAAGCCAAGGATACTTTAGAAGAAGTTGTGATAAAAGTAGTTGCCAAAAGAAAAGCTTGGGTTGGCAGGGATGATGTGGATGAGCTAATTTCTCAGAAGACAGAAATTCCTGTTGGTAGGTTAGAGCAAAAAGAAAAATCTATTCTTTTGAATTTAGAAAAACTTATTCACAGACGCATTATTAATCAAGATGAAGCGGTAAATGAGGTAGTTGCAGCACTCAGACGCGCTCGAACAGAAGTTGTTATCAGAAAAAGACCGATGGGTTGTTTTTTGTTTTTAGGGCCAACCGGCGTTGGAAAAACAGAAACCTCAAAAGCCTTGGCTGAAATTTATTTTGGTTCAGAAGATAGGATGATTCGCTTGGATATGTCAGAATTCCAAAACATGGAAGATATTCCTCGTTTAATTGGATCTTTTGAATATGAAGGACTTCTGACTACTCAGGTAAGAGAAAATCCTTTTTCTTTGGTGCTTTTGGATGAAATTGAAAAAGCGCATCCAAATATTTTAAATCTCTTTTTGCAGGTTTTAGACGAAGGTCATTTAACCGATGGCATGGGAAGAAAGGTAGATTTTAAAAATACAATTATCATTGCTACCTCAAATGCAGGTTATAAAGTAATTTTGGAAGCACTCAAAGAAGGTAAAAAAATGGGAGAAATTAAAGAAGAACTTCTTGAGTATTTGTTTGAACAAGGAACATTTAGACCCGAGTTTATTAATAGATTTGATGCGGTGGTTGTGTTTAGGGCTTTAACAAAAGAAAATCTTTTGGATATTGCCCATCTTCTACTTTCAAAAATACAAAAAAGTTTAGCCCAAAGAAATATAGAGTTTATTATTCAAGATGAGTTAAAAGAAAAAATTGTTGAGCTGGGCTATGATATAAAGTTTGGAGCAAGAAATATGAAAAGGGTAATTCAAGATAAAGTTGAAAATGCAATAGCCCAAGCCTTGCTTAAAGGAGAAATCAAAAAAGGAGACAAGTTTATTATTAGCCCAGATAATTTTTCTGTGATAAAATTTAAATAAAGGTCAATCTTTGTTTAAATCCTAAATCCTAAACATTAACACAATAATATGGAAAAAGAACCTCTTTTCTCAATAGATAAAAGAGAAGATCCAAACTATCCAGTCTATTTTGAGG